>Ga0172373_10004432_pt1 | contig 19790 bp, 17 predicted proteins | sample Lak10m_2_FD_114546 | JGI IMG/M metagenome (GOLD analysis project Ga0172373, IMG submission 114546) | Freshwater microbial communities from Kabuno Bay, South-Kivu, Congo - kab_092012_10m | ecosystem: Environmental > Aquatic > Freshwater > Lake | place: Democratic Republic of the Congo...
CACTGAAGCACTTACCGGTGTGTTGTACATGATGGCCATTGGAGTGGGTGCAGCAATAGAAACAGTTTCTGTTACCTGTGTACCTTTTGCGTCTGTTACTTGTACGGTGTACGTCCCTTTTCTTAAGTTCTCTACCAATTGTGCTGTAGCACCAGTATTCCATTGAATTGCATACGGTGCTTCTCCACCTGCAATATACAATTCAGCTTTACCATTCGATTGACCGAAACAAGTTACATCAGATTTAGTAACCTCTACGTGTAAAGCTGTTTGAGCAAACGAAGAAACTGAAAGAACGATTCCGGTTAAAAGCGAGAAAAAAGCTGTTGTTTTCATGGTGTTTTTTTTTGGTGTGTTTCAATTTTATAGAACAAAGAAACAGTTACCTCACCACCCAGAAAAGAAAAGTTTACTGGGTACCCATCAATTTCAGCACTTGCCTGCACGTACTCAGGTAAGATCTGCGTAAACGACATACGTAGGAATACGTAGGAAAGGGTTAAACCGTCATTTCACCACACAAATTAGTACACAATAAGTGAACTAATTCTTCAGCCGTATCGGCGTGAGCAAGTAGGTGCATACACTTGGTGACCGCGGCCTCGGTAGTTATGTCGCGACCGCTGATAACGCCAGCTCGAGTGAAAAATGAACTCGTTTCATACTTGCCTTGGTCTACTGCTCCAGACTGACATTGGGTGGTATTTAGGATAATTCCTCCAGATGCGCGGTAGTGTTGTATGGCTTCCTGAAAGTGGGTGTTACTTGGGGCATTCCCAGAACCAAAAGTTTCTAGAACAATGCAATCCGTGTAGGTTCGATCAAAAAGACTCGCGTAGGCCTCTGCCGGAAAGCTAGGGTAAAGTTTCAACAAGGCTACTCGTGTAGACATCTTTGGGCGAAAGTGCAATGCTTGAAGTTCTGTACGGTATAATTGAGCTGTGTTATAAGTAATGGTAACACCTGCTTTGGCCAGTTCAGCATAATTCGGACTGCCGAAGGCCATAAACTGATTGGCGGAAAGTTTTGAACTGCGGTTACCGCGGTATAAGGAATATTCGAAGTATACAGCTACTTCCTGAATACGGGGCTCGCCTTGTTCGTCGCGATCTGCAGCAATTTCAATGGCTGTAATTAAATTCTCTTTACCATCTGTTCTTATGGTTCCAATAGGTAGTTGCGATCCAGTTAAGATCACTGGCTTGCGCAAGCCTTGCAGCATATAACTCAATGCGGAAGCTGTATAGGCCATGGTGTCTGATCCGTGTAGAATAACAAAACCATCGTAGGCATCGTAGGCCTTATAAATCTGTTCTGCTAAATCTGACCAATGTTGAACGTTGATTTCCGATGAATCTATAGGTCTTTCAAAACTGCTGGTATCGATAGACACATTCAAGCGATTAATTTCCGGGACATGTTTTGAAATATGCGCAAAATCAAAACTTTTTAACTCGTTCGTTACCGGATCATTTATCATACCGATGGTTCCACCGGTATAGATTAACAAGAGTTTAGGCTTGTTCGACATGTGCATTTATTTTAAATAATCCCTCAGCGTTTCTTGTGGTTATCATTGCCAATTCTTGTAGGGTAACTCCTTTTATTTCTGCCAACAATTCTGCGACGTGAACCAAATAAGCACTTTCATTGCGTTTACCGCGATAAGGAACTGGAGGGAGATAAGGGGAATCCGTTTCAAGAAGCAGGTGTTCGAGATCAATGTGCTGTAAAACGGCATCCAATCCCGACTTTTGATAGGTTAACACCCCGCCAATGCCGAGTTTAAATCCACCATAGGCCATAATTTTTTCGGCTTGTTCCAGTGTTCCGGTGAAGCAATGAAAAACACCTGTTAAGGTATCATCATTAAGTTCATCTAAAATCGAAAACAGTTCTTCAAAAGCTTCTCTTGCGTGGATGACAAGGGGAAGTTGATATGTTTTGGCCCATTCTACCTGGATTTTAAATGCTGCTCGCTGTTCTTCCAAATAGGTTTTATCCCAATATAAGTCCATACCGGTTTCTCCGATGGCAATATACCGACCAGAATCCAGCAGTTGTTTCATTTGTTTCAAGTCATCTTCCCAATTCGGTCCAACAGAGCCTGGATGTAAGCCCATCATCGGAAAACACGTGGATGGAAATGCCGCACACAGCTCATGCATGGGCTCAATAGAGGTCAGATCAATATTGGGTAGCAACAAGCGGTGAACTCCTTGTGAAATTGCTCGGCGAACGGTATCTGACCTATCCGCATCAAAGTTGTCGGTATACAGGTGTGTGTGTGTATCTACGTATAGGTTTGCCATTAAAACAGGGATATACTCAAGCCCATTTGAAACATATTGAGTTTCGAACTTGCTTTTTGATTGAACAAGGTATTGAGGTTGTAAGAACCGAACAGCGCCCAGTTTCTGATGCCGAAACGAATGTGTGTAGAATAGATTAATCTGTTTTCGTCCGGAAAGTCATAAATGGTATGCACATCCATCTTCGTTGGTGTTTTGATTACGGTTCTGGAAAACAACTTGGTTTGGTATCCAACTTTACCACCAATGTGCAATTTGACGTGTTTCCATCCGGCACTTCGAAACCTGATTTCTAAAGGCACAGAAATAACCGATCCACCAAAAACACTCCTGTCAATAGGTGCTGATGCAGCTGATTGCAGATCATTGTATGCGGTAAACGCTTCGGGTTCGTGCACCGAAAAACTGTAGTGATGTCTAACGCGAAATATCGAATGACTAATTCCTGTACCCAAGGCTACTCGACTATTTTTCGCTATAGGAATATCTACTAAGAAGTTTGAATTTAAACCAATTGATGCCGCCAGGTTGTGAAATGGTTTTCGGTCACCCATCCAATCATTATAGGTTACATCGAACACCAAGCGATCATATTTTCTAGCCATGCCTTTTTTTGCGGGCCTCAGTCCAGTATAATGCCACAGCAGACCAGGTTTATAATCGCTCCGTTCCTGACTAAGTGAGCATAAGGTAATCAAGCAACAAATTAGGGGTAGAATTTTACGCATGTGCCACCAATTTCTGTTCCCAGTTCCAGGCGTCACGTATGGCATCAGCTATGCCAAATGATGCTGTCCAATTCAGGAGCGTTTTTGCTTTATCTGCGTTGGCAAAAATTTCTATGACATCTCCTGCGCGTCTTGGACCAAACTTCCAGTTCAAGGTCTTTCCGGTTACGGCTTCAAATTGTTTGATGACCTCTAAAACACTTGTTCCTTTTCCTGTTCCGATGTTGATGGCTTCCCATACGGGTGCATTCCAATCGCCCATAACGGTGAGTGCCTGCACATGCGCCTGAGCTAAGTCACAAACATGAATGTAATCACGGATACACGTTCCATCTGGCGTTGGATAATCATTGCCGTGAACGATGAGTGTCTCTTGCTTGCCAATGGCAGTTTGTGTTACAAAAGGAAGTAGATTATTCGGTCTACCAATGGGGTATTCACCAATTAAGCCGCTCGGATGAGCGCCAACAGGATTAAAATACCGGAGGTTGACAACTTTAAATGTTGATTCAGCCCTGCACAGATCTTGTAGGATTTGTTCTCCAATAAATTTCGTGTTGCCATAAGGTGAATTTGGCGTACTCTTTGGCGTGTCTTCTGAAACTTCTTTGTTTTCTTTTGGTTCTCCGTATACCGTACACGAAGAAGAGAAAACCAAATTAAATACCTTGTTGTTCAGTGCAGTTTGACAAACGTTTACCAGTCCAGCGATATTGTTGTGGTAATATTTCAAGGGATGGTTAACAGATTCACCCACGGCTTTATCTGCTGCAAAATGTATGATTCCAGAAATGGGATGCGCTTTAAAAATTCGATCCAATGCCTCGGGATTGCAGATGTCAACAAGGTAATGCAGCGGTTCAAAACCAAGTAATTGCTTTAATCCTTCCAGTACGATTTCATTGGCATTTCTCAGGTCATCGGCAATTACCGGTGTATAACCTGCTTTGACCAATTCCAAAACGGTGTGTGATCCAATGTATCCTGCACCACCCGTAACGAGAATAAAATTCTTTTGCTCCATAGCATTTTGAAATAAATAACCCAGCAAGAGGGCAATTAAAAGTGGCACAAAGGTAGTTTATTTCGAGCGGTTTTAAAAATACCGTAAATAGGTTCTACTGCCTCCTTTTATCTTGGTGTAATCCTTATCTTTGTCGGATGGATTATACCGTTATCAAGTCGCTTCACATCATATTTATGGTCAGTTGGTTTGCCGGTTTATTTTACATCGTGCGCTTGTACATATATCATACCGAAGCACAGCTCAAACCAGATCAAGAGCGCCTGATTTTATCAAATCAATTTAAGATCATGGAGCACAAGTTGTGGTGGATTATTACGACACCTGCCATGGTGCTAACTGTTTTATTTGGGGTTGTCATGTTGGTGTTAAATCCAGTTTTAATCACACTTCCGTGGATGCATATTAAACTGGCCTTCGTGTTGATTTTGTTGTTCTATCATTTTGTCTGTCAAGGCATGTTGTTTCAATTAAAGCGTAACGTATTTCGGTTAACATCCAATCAGTTGAGGTTGTGGAATGAGTTGGCAACACTTGTTTTGGTAGCCGTTGTATTTCTGGTAGAAATGCAACATGCGCTTTCATGGATTGGCGGTACACTCGGTTTTTTTGGCGTAGCAATCGGATTGATGCTCGGTATTCAGCTGTACAAGTACTTCAGAAAAAAAGCCAGATAAATTAGTTTTGTTGAAGGGTAAGAATCACTTTTTTACTGTCACGTGTTTCGAACCAGCGTATGAATTTAAATGTCGTTTTTAAAAGTAAGCCCGGTTCTGCGATACGTTCTGCAATTTGAGTAGTAAGCACATCCTGCTGTATATAAAATTGGCGATCGAGCTCGGTTTTGTTCAATAAGACTGCATTTTCCCAAGCAAAATCTCTTGCTTTATCTATAATGAACCCTGCAACTTTTTCATCTGTTCTGCCGCCTACCCAATCAATTAATTTAAAGATCGGAGATACTTTATTGATTTTCGTTTCCACTTCATCCAGCATGGAAAGCAGTAAATCTGTGATGGCATCAAAATCACCTTTCAAATCCCTGATATCGGCCTTGCCCATGGTTTGTTGGGCAGCAATGGCTAAGTCGTAGTTGATGTGTGCATTCATACCCATCAACATGGTCTGCAAGATGGTTAGTCGCTGATTGCTCGGAATCTCAAAGGCTATTTTCCAACAACTGGAAGGGATTTCTTGCTGTTTGTATTGTTCATAGGCTTCAAGGTATCGATTCGCGAAAATGACATCCAACTTTTCCATGCGTTCGCCATCTTCGAAGGTACCCAAGGCAATGTGCGCTTTAACCTTTTTGGTTACCCCTTGATATAAAACAGCAAAGTAACCAAGTGGACTCTTGGTTTCAATACATGCGGAGATAATTTCATCGAGACGTGTAATAACCTCATCAATGGTTTTAGCTGGAATAAAAGTTTCGGTCATCGCGCAAAGTTTGGCCGAATATACAAGAAATTTATTCTACATAACTCAATTTAAGCATGTTGGAGCTTCCCAGGTCCTCCAACGGAATGGATGCAATATTGATTACCAGGTCACCCTCTTTTAACAGGCCTTGTTTTTTAAGGAGGTATTTGATGTCTGCGATGGTATGATCGGTAGAGATGTGCTTATCATAAAAGAATGCTTGTACACCCCAAACCAAATTCAATTGTGTAAGAATTTGGGGGTTACTGGTAAAGACATAAATCGGGCATTTTGGACGTTGTGAGGCAATTTTATATGCGGTATACCCAGAAAAAGACATGGCCAGCAGGGCATCTGCATCAGCGCGTTGTGAAAGTCGGCACGCATTGAAACAAATGGAGTCTGTAATGAAACGAGAATGACTTTTATCTGGCGCTTCTTCTTTGTTGTAGATGCCTTCAAAATTCTCCATTTCCGTTACAATGTTATTCATGGTTTTGATCACTTCGACAGGATATTTCCCGACAGAAGTTTCTCCCGATAACATCACGGCGTCTGCACCATCAAGAACTGCATTCGCAACGTCGTTTACCTCGGCTCGGGTAGGAGTCATGTTGCTGATCATACTTTCCATCATTTGTGTAGCAACAATTACAGGTTTCGCATGAACGACACATTTGTTAATCACCATTTTTTGAATGATGGGAACATTCTGAAAGGGAATTTCAACACCCAAATCTCCACGTGCAACCATGAGTCCATCACTTTCTTTAATGATTGCATCGATATCTTCTATGGCCTCAGGTTTCTCAATTTTGGCAATTACTTTGGCTTTACTTAAGCGGGTATAGATGAGGTGTTTCAGTTCAATGATGTCCCGTGCAGACCGTACGAATGATAGTCCAACCCAATCCACGTGTTGATCCAGTGCAAATTCTAAATCGATGAGGTCTTTTTCGGTTAACGACGGCAATGATATAGACGTGTTGGGGAAGTTGACACCTTTTTTAGAGGATAATATACCGCCTTGAATTACTTTGGCTTTGAACGATTGATCGTCTATGGTTTCCAGCACTTCCAAGCGCAGTTTACCATCATCCAGTAAAATTGTTTCTCCGCTTTTAACGTCGCGTGGAAGGTCTTTGTAGTTGATGGAAAATCGGTCCGAATTACCAACAATTTTGTTGGTTTGAATGATCACTTCTTGATCGATGTGCAACAACACACCGTTGTCTTCCATTTCATCTGTCCGAATTTTTGGTCCTTGTAGGTCGGCTAGTATAGCGACATTCATTCCTGTTTCGGCATTCAACTCACGGATGGTTTTTATCACGGCAGCATGATCGTTGTGCGTTCCATGACTAAAATTGATTCGGCATACGTTTAGCCCAGCCATAAACATGGCGCGCAAGTTTTCTTTCTCTGCCGAAGCTGGACCTATGGTGGCAACTATTTTTGTTCGTTTCATAATTAATTAAATAGGATGTGTTCTGTGGATTGAAGTTCCTCCGGGTTGAAGGTATAGACGGCAAGTATGCTGTTTGATTGTTTCAGTTGTTCAGCAAGTTCGTCGAGGCCCCATATTAGGTTCTCGCACAGAAACAAAAAGTAATCGATGGCTGGTTTTTCTGGAATCAGGAATTTTCCCAGTTGTTTGTTTTTGATCAAGTAATATTCAATGAGATTTTCTTCGTCTTTAAATTCGTACATCGAATGTGTTGAAATCACTTGTCCTTTTTTGTTCGTCGCGGCAAAATCAACCGCACACTTTTCCAACTGAATGTTTAGTGCTTCATTCATACCAAAGGCTAATCGATAATCGCTGTGATGCGAACAAATTCCCAAAAGCTCATATTCATATAATTCTCCAATGGAGAGGTAGTGCTTTTTTTGCTTACTCATAGTTGTGTACAAAAATACGCTTATCCATAGTCTGCATTAATCTTGGATAAAATCCTAACGTTTTGCTAACGCAAACTTAACATGCCTTGAAGGTACTAATTTCTTCGTTTTTGTTGAAATTAAACACCAAGAAATGTACATATCAAGCAGTCCTAAAAAAAGTGTACGGTTTTGAGGTTTTCATTACACGCCTGGTTCAGTTAGATTAAAGCTCATGACTTAAAAACAAGTTTGACTGCTTGTTAAAACGCAAAACACCCTTTACATCAAAGATGTCTTGTCTGATAACCAAACGTTTATCCGAGCGAATTGAAAAACAATCAAAAAAACTTTTCTAACAAGAAAAATTACTACATTTGAGCACTTAATACAGCACGAGATGAGCATTTTTGGTATAGTATTGTTTTTAGTGATTGCCGGTATGGCATTCTGGATGTTGTTATTCTTATTGGGATTTGTTGTTCCTTACTGGATTACATTAGGGATATTTGAACAATTACGCCCAAAACGTATTTTAGAAGATAAGAAATAATTTTTTCGAAACTGAATAGGAGAGGTTGCTACAAGCAACCTTTTCGTGTTTTATTCGATGCCATTGCTTATAACCTGTTGATATCTTTTCAGTTGCAGCACGCAGTAAAACACCTGTATTCAGTCGATACTTCTATTTTTGCCTCGGATTTTCAAAAGAAATTTATGTACAATAACTTACTTGTAGATCAAAAAGGACAACTTTTAACGATCATCATTAATCGTCCAGCACAATTGAATGCGCTGAACAAAGAAACGATTTCAGAATTAAGAACAGCGCTTACTGAGGCTGAAAACAATATCACTGTAGGAGCCATTATACTAACAGGTTATGGTGAAAAGTCATTTGTTGCTGGTGCTGACATCAAAGAATTTGCAGATTTTTCTATTGCACAAGGAGGTGAGTTAGCTGCAACAGGTCAAGCACAATTATTTAACTTGATTGAAAATCTATCTACTCCGGTTATTGCTGCAATAAACGGTTTTGCGTTGGGCGGCGGACTAGAGCTGGCTATGGCAGCGCATATACGTGTAGCATCAAGTAATGCCAGAATGGGACTTCCAGAGGTTTCATTGGGTGTAATTCCGGGTTATGGTGGTACACAGCGACTTGCACAACTTGTAGGTAAAGGCAAAGCCATGGAAATGGTCTTTACAGCGGGTATGATTAAAGCAGAGGAGGCCTTGAATTGGGGCTTGGTTAATCATGTTGTTGAGCCAGAAGAATTGCTTCGTAAAGCAGAGGAAATAGCCTATAAAATTTTAACAAACTCATCAACTGCGGTGGCAGCAGCGATCCGCGCGATAAACGCAAATTTTGTTGACGGCGTCAACGGCTTTGATGTTGAAATTGAAGAATTTGGAAAGTGTTTCGGTACAGCAGATTTTAAAGAAGGTACTACAGCATTTTTAGAAAAACGTAAACCAAATTTTCGAAGTGAGGTAAATGTCTAACCCACTAAAAAAATTATTAGGTCAAACTGCAATTTATGGTCTGTCGAGTATTGTCGGCAGACTTTTAAATTATTTACTCGTACCACTTTACACCTATGTATTTGCCGACCCTGCTGATTATGGTGTGGTTTCGGAGTTATATGCCTGGGTAGCTTTCCTGATTGTCTTGTTGACTTTTGGTATGGAGACCGCATTTTTTCGGTTTATTCAAGAAAAAGAAGATCGAGATTCGGTCTTTTTGAATGGGTTCTTAACCGTTATAGGGGTGAATGTTTTATTCTTTATCATCACCCTGATATTCAATCAAGAGATTGCTGATCTTTTACTGTTTTCTGAACATCCAGAATACATCAGCTTGTTATGTGCCATTGTTTGTATTGATGCCATAACCGCGTTGCCACTAGCCAAGCTTAGGGCAGAAAATAAAGCATTTACTTTTGCAGGAATTCAATTCGCCAGCATTGCCATAAATATTGGTTTAAATGTGTTTCTGCTTTTGACAGCGTTTGATCCGGCTCGACCAGAAGAAGGTGTATTGTTTATTTTGTTTGCCAACCTGTTTGCATCGCTGATTAAACCGGTGTTGTTATACAAACATTTTCTCAAGTTGAAACTTAACTTTGATTTTGGTTTGGCCAAAGAAATGTTGGTGTATGCCTTGCCGTTAGTAGTTGCGGGTTTCGCGGGTATTATCAATGAAACTATGGATCGCATATTGCTCAAACGGATGTTGTATGATGGCGTTTCTGCGGCTTCCTTAACTGCCGCTGAGCAACAAGTAGGTATCTACAGTGCCTGCTACAAGCTAGCCATGCTGGTCACCATCTTATTGCAAGCGTATCGCTATGCTGCAGAGCCCTTTTTCTTTGCGCAATTAAAGAGTGAAGACAAAAACAAGGTTTATGCAAAAGTCATGAACGTTTTTGTTGCTATGGTTTGTTTCGTCTTTTTATTCGTCTCCTTGAACATCGATATATTTAAACTTTTCATCCAACACGAGAGCTATCACGTGGGCTTGGGCGTTGTGCCTATTTTGTTGCTTGCGAATGTGTTTTTAGGGATCTATTACAATCAAAGTGTGTGGTATAAAATATCGGGACAAACCAGATTTGGTGCATACATAGCCATTGGTGGGGCTTGCCTTACCTTACTGATTAACATCCTATTTATACCGGCATATGGTTATATGGCAAGTGCTTGGGCAACATTAATTGTCTATGCAGCTCAAATGATTGCTTCTTACGTATTGGGTCAACGGTATTACCCCATAGCGTATAACATTCGGAAATTCATGTTGTATTTTGGTGTGGCTTTGTGTTTCTTTCTCTTGGCAGAACTGATGGCATTAGAGGGGTATATAGCCCGTTTTACGATCCACAACTTTTTAATCATCTTGTATGCATTGATGGTTTATAAATTCGAAAGAAACAGCTTCAAAGCGGCTCATTAGTTTGTTAAAACTACGTTGTTGAATACTGTATTCTTGTTCCTATTGTATTCCTAGGTATTATTGTAATTTTGACTGATTCGTAAGTTATGACTGTAAAAATCATTAATCAATCCGGATTTCCTTTGCCGGCCTATGAAACGCTTGCATCCGCGGGTATGGATGTGCGTGCAAAGCTTGATGCAACACTCACCTTGATGCCTTTTGAGCGCGCACTTGTAAAAACGGGACTTTTCTTGGAAATTCCTGTGGGGTACGAGTGTCAAGTTCGACCAAGAAGTGGTTTGGCCTTAAAAAAGGGCATTACCGTGTTGAATACTCCTGGCACGATTGATGCAGATTATCGGGGAGAGGTTGGTGTTATTTTGATCAACATGTCACAGGAAGCTGTTGTCATTGAATCAGGAGAGCGTATCGCCCAACTTGTATTTGCACGAGTAGAGCAAGCTAATTGGGAAGAAACAACAGCGTTGTCAAGCACAGATCGTGGTGCTGGAGGATTTGGAAGTACCGGAGTAAAATAATTGTATATGAAAGTAATCGTACCTATGGCGGGTAGAGGTAGCCGCCTAAGACCACATACCTTAACTGTTCCAAAACCATTAGTTCCGGTAGGAGGTAAACCTATTGTTCATCGTTTAGTAGAAGATATTGCAGCAGTTTGCTCTGAAAAAATCGATGAAATAGCTTTTGTTATTGGTGATTTTGGTGCTGAGGTAGAACGTGAATTAATTGAAGTTGCTGCACAATTGGGTGCGGTAGGCTCTATCCACTATCAAGAGGAACCGTTAGGAACCGCTCATGCGGTGTTGTGTGCAGCGGAGAAGTTAGATGGTCCGGTAGTCGTAGCCTTTGCTGATACTTTATTTAAAGCAGATTTTAAAATTGAATCTTCAGACGAAGGAATTTTGTGGGTTAAACAAATTGAAGATCCAAGTGCATTTGGTGTCATTCAACTCAACGAGAAAGGTGAAATCATTGATTTCGTGGAGAAACCACAGACCTTTGTATCTGACTTGGCCATGATTGGGATCTATTATTTCAAAGATGGTCAACGGTTGAGGAAAGAATTGGAGTATTTGATTGCACATAATGTTGTTAAAGGGGGCGAATACCAGTTGCCTGATGCCTTAAGAAGGTTAACCGAATCGGGTTATGTGTTTAAACCAGGAGAAGTTACTGAATGGTTGGATTGCGGAAATAAAGAAGTTACCGTGCATACCAATCAGCGTGTACTAGAATTTGATTTTGATCGTCAACTACCAATGGTTGCTGAATCAGCTGAAATCATTGATTCCGTTATTATTCCTCCATGTTATATTGGGGAGGAAGTGCGTATTGAAAACTCAGTTGTAGGTCCGCATGTTTCTTTGGGGAACGGTACCATTGTTCAGTCTAGTATCTTGGTAAACAGCATCGTACAAGACCACACTACAATCGAACATGCCAACCTGAAAAACTCCATGATTGGTTCGCATGCAGCCTACAAGAATACAGCAAAGGATTTGAGCTTGGGTGATTATTCTGCTATCGTTCAATGAGAACCCGGCAGGTTATAGCAGGTATCCTCTTGGTAATTTCGATTGCCTCATGTGGTATTGTAAACAAACAAACGAAGCGTGACACACACGCCAAGGTAGTGAATCCGATTTACGCCAAGCATTTTCATGCTGGTGTGCGCTATAAATTGGCAGGAAATTTTGATGAAGCCCTAACCAGTTTTGAAGCAGCCATTCAATTAGATCCCTTGCAGGATGCACCGCATTATGCCATGTCGGAAATCTACCTCGAAAAAGGTGATCGCTTGAAGTCAGCTCAGCACATGGAACAGGCCGGAAAACTGGATCCTTCCAATTTGTATTATGTGCAAGAGTTAGCCTATTTGAATTACGAAAAAGGAGAATTTAAGCGTTCCTTGACTTATTTTGAGCAACTTTTGGCCGATCAGCCTGCTAACATTGATTTCTTGTATGGTTATGCAGAATGTTTAGTACAATTGGGAAAAACGGCTGATGCCATCAAAGCGTTGGATAAAACAGAGGCCCAACTTGGTATATTCCCCGAGATTGCGACACAAAAATTCAACTTGTACCTGAAATTAAAAAAAGACCAACTTGCCTTAAAGGAAATTGAAAAAGCAAGAGAAATTTTCCCTACTGACCCGCAATTGTTGGGGGTGTTGATTGATTATTATTTTCAACACGATCAAGACAAAGCAATTGACATGCTAGCGGAGTTGGCTCGCGTTGATCCAGAAAATGGTCGTGCGCACATGGCCTTGTCTGAAATCTACCGTTCTCAAAAACGCATGGATCTTTTCTATACCCACTTAAAATTAGCGATACCGTGCAAGGATATTGGAATCGATGAAAAAATGAAGGCATTGATTGGGCTTCAGGAAATGAACTATAAGCTTACGCAACGCGAGTTGGAAATGGCTTTATTGCTTGTAAAAACATATCCTACAGAAGCAAAGTCCTATTCTTTGTTGGGCGACTATTACATGCAATTAGGCAAAGAATCGGATGCCTTGACAAACTACAGGAAAGCGTTAGAATTTGACAAGAATCTTTACCCTATTTGGAAACAAGTGCTCATGTTGGCCTACTCAACCATGCAGTTTGAAACCTTGTACAGTGATGCCAAGGCATGCGTGGAAGTATTTCCTGCAATGCCGCTGCCGTATTTGTTGGGTGGTATAGGCGCAAATCAAACCAAACGCCATGATGCGGCACTGGAATTATTGGAGATAGGTCGAGATCTTGCGGCTGGTGACAAGGCAATGCTAGGTGAATTTTTGGCACAGGAAGGTGAGTCGTATTTTGCAAAGAAGGATTACAATACCGCACAACTTAAATACGAAGAGGCGCTAAAGGTGGATAGCTCAAGTAATTTGACCAAGAACAACTATGCTTATCGTTTGGCGCTTTCGAAGCAGAAATTGGATCGTGCTTTAGAATTGATGGATCAAGTACTCAAAAGCGAATCGAAGTCTGCACATTTCGTTGATACCAAAGGATTGATTTTATTTCAATTGGGTAAATACACCGAAGCATTTACGTATTTTGAGCGTGCCAACACCCTATCAAATTCGGATAAAATCATCATTGAACATTTAGGTGATGTTCAGTTTAAATTAGGAGATACATCCAAAGCCGTTGAATATTGGAAATTGGCAAAAACACTTGGTTCAACGAATTTGAATTTGGATAAAAAAATTAAGGATAAGGTGTATTATGACGCAGTTTATTAAAATATATATCGCTGGTCTTACACTGGTTCTGATGTCTTGTTCACATAAGGTTGTAGCCCCTGTTGTGACACCATCCGCTGAAAAATTACCACGAGAGAAAAAACACGAATTGGTAGAGGCCTTGGATAGTATTTCTCAACGCAGACCAACCTATTTTTATGCAAAAATAAGCACCTCCTACACGGATACGACGTCTAGTTTTTCTTTCAAGACTTCTGTTCGTATGACCAAGGACAGCGCTTTGAATGCCCTCTTTACGTATGCCAAAATCCCTTTATTTAACGCCTTGCTTGGTAATGATACCATTCAACTGGTCAACAGAAGAGATAAGTGCTACTTAAAGACTTCGTTGACGTATTTGAAACAAGATTTTGGTGTAGATATCACCCATGCGAATTTAGAAGAATTGATTCTTGGTTTTCCGATTGGATACGATACAACACAACATTATTTCAAAATTCAAGATCCTCAGAATTATGTCATCTCCTCTCACAAGAAACGTTTGATTAAACGGGTTGAACGCATTGAAAATCATGTTGACGACAAGCGAACAGCTGCCGAACGCGAGCGTGATCGACTGCGGGAGGTTGAATTGGAGCGGATTAACCGCATTCAGGATGGAATAGTAATTCGTTATTACCTGAGTCCAGATAAGCGTTCGTTGAAGGCCATGAAAGTTGAAAGTGTAGAAGACTCAACCTTTATAGAAGTGGATTACATTGAACGGGAATGGATCGGATCTTATTCCATTCCAAAAGTTGTCAAACTTACCATCAGAACCCCAAGAAATCTTATTCGGATTGATTTGGATTATGAAAAGGTAGAGGTGGATATACCACAGCAGTTTCATTTTGTAATACCTGAGGAATATGAAAGTTGTCGTTAGTATACTTGTTGCTTGTTTTGGTTTCGCTTTTTTCTCTGTAGCGCAAACTTCCAGCGATAAACTCAAGAAAGAGCAAAATCGGCTGGAGAAGAAAATAAAGAACACCAAGTCCTTATTGGATAAGACCAAAACCAATACCGAGAAATCCATGAATGAATTGCGTTTGATTGAATCGCAAATCAAGAGTCGAGAAGAGTTGGTGATGAACTTTGATAATCAAGTGCGTACTGCCGACCTGCAAATCACCGAAAAATCGACGGAGGTAAAGGCCTTAGAGCAGAAATTAGCTCGCTTGAAATTACAGTATAAACGATTGTTGTTGTATGCCTACAAGCACAGAAATAATTACGGGAAATTGATGTTTATTTTCTCGTCTACGAACTACAATGAGGCAATCAAACGAGGCAATTACCTGGATCACATTGCAGAAATTCAACGTAAACAATATGCTATTATTCGACAACATCAAGGCTTGATTTCTACTGAAATCAACATGATCAGCTCTGAACGCGAAAAGAAGTTCTCCATCTTGCAAGAAAAGAGGCAAGAAAAACAGTTGATTGAGCAGGATAAGAAAAAGCAAGAGAAGGTATTCAATAAATTCAAAAAGGAGGAATTTCGTTTGATAGCTGAACTCCATGCTGATGAAAAAAAGCGTGATGTGTTGAAACAAAAAATCAACTCCGCGATTAAAAAAGAAATTGCAGCAGCTGAAGAAAAACGCAAGAAAGCCGAAGCAGCGGAATTGGCCAAACGCAAAAAAGAAGAAGAAAAAAAGAAAAAAGAAGCCGAAACTTTGCGTAAAAAAGAGGAGGCACGCAATACAGGAACAAAAACGGACACAAAAACCGAGGTGAAGACGGAGGTCAAAACTGAGGTGAAGACGGAAACCAAAGAGGAGAAAATTGTATTGGCCGAAACCAAAGAATCAAACGAGTTGAGTCGAAGTTTTGAGTCGAATAAGGGGCGTTTGCCTTGGCCGGTTGAAAAAGGATCAATTACCGAGGGCTACGGAAAAAATGCGCATCCAACCTTAGACAATGTGTATACCAACAATAACGGTATCGATATCAGTACATCGAAAGGGGCCCAAGTACGCGCTATTTTTGAGGGAGAGGTAACCAGTGTTTTAAATATTCCTGGTGCAGGAAAAGTGGTCATCATCAAACACGGAAACTACCGAACGGTATACAGTAACTTACAAGAAACTTACGTCAAAACAGGTTCTAAAGTGTCAACCAAGCAAGCGATCGGTTCCTTGTTAATTGAGGATGGAAGCTCTTATTCTGTGGTCCATTTTGAGATTCACCAAGTGGTAGGTTCATCTGTAAGCTCACTGAATCCCTCTTTGTGGGTTAATAGATAAACTTCGTTGGAAACCTGTTTAAAAAATGAACAGGTAATCGGAGGTTAGTTCTTAAAAGTTCGCCAATTTTGCAGTTCCTTTAATTGGTACCCTATGATCCTATGTATTGCTGAAAAACCCTCAGTAGCCAAAGATATTGCTGAAATACTTGGTGCCAAAACACGGCATGATGGTTTTTGGGAAGGCAACGGCTATTGGGTCAGTTGGACTTTCGGTCATTTATGTACCCTAAAAGAACCGCACGATTACAAAGAGCATTGGAAGTACTGGAAATTGGAAGATTTACCAATTATCCCTGCCAACTTCGGAATTAAGGTTGTGGATGATTCGGGCATTAAAAAACAATTTACCTGCATTGAACGCTTAGTTGAACGATGCGATGAGGTGATTAATTGTGGGGATGCCGGTCAAGAAGGAGAACTGATACAACGGTGGGTTTTGTTAAAAGCAAAATGTACCAAACCGGTTAAGCGTCTGTGGATTTCATCGTTAACCGAAGAAGCTATTCGAGAAGGATTTCAAAAGTTAAAGGACGCAAAACAATACGACAACCTGTATGCCGCTGGTTCAGCACGTGCAATTGGCGACTGGTTATTGGGCATTAATGCCACACGGGCATTCACGAAAAAATTTGGGCAAGGCAAAGCAACTTTATCCATAGGTCGGGTACAAACGCCAACATTGGCTATGATTGTACAACGCCAAAAAGAAATTAACGCATTTGTTTCTGCAGAATATTGGGAATTAAAAACGCGTTATAGAAATGTAGAGTTTGCTTGTCAGATTGATCGCTTAACCGCCGAAGAAAAAGCAATAAAAGGTGTTGAATATTTGAAGCAACACGAATTTGAGGTAACATCATTTGAACAGAAAGAGGGAAAAGAAGGTAATCCGCGCTTGTTTGATTTAACTGGATTGCAGGTAGAGTCGAACAAGAAATTCGGGTTTTCCGCAGAAGACACCTTGAAATTAGTTCAAAACCTGTACGAGAAAAAAATTGTAACGTATCCGCGTGTAGATACAACTTACCTTTCGGAGGACATCCACCCCAAAGTAGCAGGAATTTTAAGGGGGATGCCTTATTATTCCCGCTTTACAGAGCGTTTGTTACAAAAGCCGATTCCTAAAAACAAGTCGGTTTTCGATGATAAAAAAGTGACGGATCACCACGCGATTATTCCTACCGGCATTGTGCCTAGTGGTATTACTCCTGCTGAACATCAGATTTATGACCTCATCGCACGCCGCTTTATTGCGGTGTTTTATCCGGAATGTAAAATTTCAACTACCACCGTGTTAGGTCAAGTCGGTACGTTGGAGTTCAAGGTTACAGGCAAGCAAATCTTAGAACCCGGCTGGCGCGTGGTCTATGAAGAACATCAAAGACAGGCTAAGGATTCGGAACAAGGACTTCCCCCTCAGGAGGGGGAGCGAGGGGGAGGAAATACTGAAGAAGAAAGCGTTCTCCCAACCTTCACCGAAGGAGAAAAAGGTCCACACGAACCGTTTTTTCACAAAGGAAAAACCAGTGCACCTAAACCCTATACAGAAGCTACTTTGCTGCGCGCAATGGAAACAGCAGGAAAGCAAGTGGAAGATGAAGAAATGCGCGAACTGATGAAAGACAACGGTATAGGTCGACCATCAACGCGAGCAAACATCATTGAAACCTTATTCCGACGAAAATACATTGAAAAGCAGCGAAAGAATATTGTTGCTACCACCACAGGGATGGACCTCATTGATACCATAGAAAACGAGTTACTCAAGAGTCCCGAATTGACTGGAGATTGGGAGCGCAAGTTACGTTTAATTGAGAAGGGCAATTACGAACTCGAGACCTTCAAACAAGAATTGTATCAAATGGTGCGTGAGGTTACAGACCAAGTCATTTTCAATAATTCACGCCGCATACAAGTGGAGCCTGTGGTTGCGCCACCAGCAGCGAAAAAAGAACGTGCACCACGTAAGCCCAAGGAGAAACCTGCTCTAGAAACCTTAGATTGCCCGAAATGTAAGTCGGCTAAACTGATGAAAGGAAAAACCGCTGTGGGTTGTACGAACTTCAACGCATGTGGCTTCAAGATCCCATTCGAATTGTTAGGCAAAAAACTCACCGAAGCCCAATTGCTCGACCTCATCCAAAAAGGAAAAACCGGCGTCATCAAAGGTTTTCAAATCCCGGGTTCTGCTGAAAAACGCGACGGAAAACTCGTCCTCGACGGCAGTTGGAATGTGGGGTTGGAGTAGGTGATTAGGTATCTTTTCCTAAAAAATCGGCCCAGCCTTTCCATTCGGATTTGTATACTATGTTTGGTGCACTTGGAAGATTAGATGGAAATTCTTTACTTCGAGTAAAGTCAAACCAATGTTTTTTTGATTGGATATTCAAATCTATTACAATGCTTTTTGCTTCAACAAATGAGCAATATTCTCGCTGACTATTTGCCACATAACCGGTGCCTAAAAATCCTCCCCAACCACCTTTTTCTACCCAAATATTTTTGTAATACTTCTCGGGATTCAAAGGAAAATTATAAGGAAACAAGTTACTTTTTTTAAAAACTCTGAATTGAGCATTGGATTTTATTCCATGATCCTTAAGTATTTTGCTCGCACACTCGTAATCCAAATAACCCTTTTCCTCGGCAAAATATGGGTCCAGTCCTAGCCAATCTCGCCGTCCAAGAAATTCTACATAGATGTTATTTGGCTTAAGCGGAATATTTATTGGCCTTTCATTCCAGTTTTGATATTCCTCCCATGATTTAAATTTCTTATTTCTCACAACTAATCTTGCTTGTTCAAAAGAGAGATACTTTAGTGTCTTTCTCTCATTTCTCTTTAAATATGTTGGTCCGATCCAATCTTCAATACTATTCCATTCCGGATAGGTAATTTGAGGAGCTGAGGGCAAAAAAACAGGGAAATTTGGTGATTTCGTATATTCTTTCCATTCGTCACCGGTTCTTAATTTTAAAGACCTTACGAATTCTTTAGCTTCTTCAAAAGGTAATCGATGTTTTGACTTTTCTTGAGGTGATATTTCTTTACCTAAATATGCGGACCAACCTCCCTTTTCTTTCCAAATTTCTTTGAAATAAGATTTTGGAGAAGAGTGAATTTCTTTAATAGGATGTTCACTAATGAACTTGCGAAATTCTTGAGCACTTTGCAACCCCAAGGTATGGATAATTTTTACTGAATCATCCCAATTTTTCCAATTTTGGAATAATGAATCGTATCCTAAAAAATCAGGCATTGAAACAAATCCTGAATTCTTATAAACTCCTCTTGGGTTGCATGGTATGTTTACCGGAAGCAAACCTCGTTTCCATGCAGTTTTAAATTCCTGATTTGACTTGAATTTAAATTCATGGACCAATTGCCTCGCTTCACTGAATGGAAGCCACTCCTGAAAATGTGACTTATAGCCTAAAAAATCAGGCATTGAACTAAAGCCCTGTGAGTAATATACAACTCTTGGTTTTGATGGAATGTTTTGAGGTAATTTTCTTTCGCGCCACAGTTGCGTGAATTCTGCACTTGATTTCAACCCCAATCCCCTCACATACTCCCTTGCTTCCTCAAACGGCATCCAGTTGAAACGAGAAAGCTTTTCCCAGAGTTTGACCTGCAATTGTGAAGATAGTTCGCCGGCATCAATGAATTCCGAGAAGACTTCAAACTGAAATTGCTTGTCGCGCTTGCTTTGTTTGTTGTGTTCCGTATCGTTCTTTTCACGGAAATACTCTATAATTCGCTCATCGTTAGAGGCCAAACCGCGCACGATTGCTAGAATTTCCTGGAAGTTTTCGTTGTCGATCTCGTGGGTGGCATCATCGTAGATTACCGGTAGGATCACATAGCCCCAATCTTTTCCCTCTTTTTTTCTTAAGGCGCGTCCAAGTGCTTGAACAATATCTACCTTGCTTTTTCGGGGATCGGAAAACACGATGCAATCA
>Ga0172373_10004433_pt1 | contig 19789 bp, 15 predicted proteins | sample Lak10m_2_FD_114546 | JGI IMG/M metagenome (GOLD analysis project Ga0172373, IMG submission 114546) | Freshwater microbial communities from Kabuno Bay, South-Kivu, Congo - kab_092012_10m | ecosystem: Environmental > Aquatic > Freshwater > Lake | place: Democratic Republic of the Congo...
AACGCTTGTATCTATTCTTGAAATTCCTCTCATCTTAGAACGACTAAAAGGGTATACCCTCACGACTTTAGGTCAACGCTGGATTGTTGACGAAACGTTTATTCATGAGTCTGAATTACCTCTAAAAGGTCATCAAGTTGATGAAATGATGCGACTGATGACAAGGTTCAGTGCCTTACCGATTCATGGTAGCCACGATTTAGAAAACAGTTTATTACTTATTGAAAAGGGCAGTGTCATCTCGTTAGAGGCACTAATTGCTATTCAACAAGATTTAATCACGATTCAAAAAATTCTGGATTTTGTCAGCGGTATTAAACCAGAATTTCCTTTATTAGCAGCGTTGTGGAAATCATTAGTCCCCTGTAAACCTTTACGACAAAAGCTTGAAACCATCCTGACCCCTCAAGGTACGATTCAAGATCACGCCTCGGAAAACCTCTTAAGAATTAGGCGCAGACTGCATGCCATTGATGGGCAAATGCTTTCGTTAATTCAAAATCTTATGTCTCGATATCAATCGCAATTAACCGAACCATTATTCACGATGAAAAATGGTCATTATGTTTTACCCGTTTCCACCTCTAGCAAAACCAGCGTCCCGGGGATGATTCATGATGTTTCAAGTACAGGTTTAACCACCTTTATCGAACCCAAACCATTGGTTGATTTAGCCCTCGAAAAACAACTTCTCTATGGCGAAGAGCAAGAAGAAATATTCTTGATTTTAAAATCCATCACGGAATGGATTAAACCCGATACGGAGATCATTCGAAAAAATAATTTACAAATTGGAAATTTAGACGTCATTCAAGCAAAAGCAAAATTCGGCAATGAAACCGCGGGATATATTGCCGAGCTTTCGAATACGCCTCACATTGAATTATTAGGCGCAAGGCACCCGTTAATTAATCCAGAAAAAGTAGTTGCTAATGATTTTATCTTGACTGAAAAACAATCCATCGTCATCATTTCTGGGCCTAATGCTGGCGGAAAAACTGTGGCGATGAAAACCGTTGGCCTTTTTGTCTATTTACACCAACTTGCCATTCCTTTACCGACAAGGCAACCCGCCAAATTATCCTATTTTAAACATATTTATGCTGATATTGGTGATCAACAAAGTGTTTTAGAAAACCTTTCTACCTTTGCTGGACACATTCAACAATTAGTACCCTTAACCGATCAAGTGAAGCCGAATGACTTAGTCTTAATTGATGAATTAGGAACGGGCACCGATCCAAAAGAAGGAGAATCATTGGCACGATCGCTGCTAATTCACTTACAAGCGAAACGCGCTTTTGTGATTGTTTCGTCACATTTTCCTGGATTAAAAACGTTAGCCTTGCAAGAACCTCGGATGGTGAACGCCTCACTACAATTTGATGAAGATAAACTCATTCCTACTTATCGCTTTATCCTTGGACTTCCTGGAAAAAGTTATGGGTTAATCATGGCAAAGCGCTATGGTTTAGCTCCACAAGTTGTTGCTCATGCGGAAAAGTATTTAGCAGAACAACAAGCCTCTCAAGAACAAAAAACACTCATTAAACTTCAAGAAGAATTACTTGAGGTGGAAAAATTGAAAGCCAATTTACTGGTGGAAAAACAACTGTTATTGCAGCAACAAAAACATATTCAAATTCAAGAAAAAGAAATGAAAAAACGCGAGGACCAATTCCAATTAAATACCAAAGCAAAGCAAGATGCACTACTTGAAGAGACGCTTAGTCAAGTTGATCAAACTATCAAAGCACTTGCCAATCCTCATCTCAAACTCCATGAGGCGATTGCGTTAAAACAATCACTGGTATCATCCTCTATTAATCAAGAAAACGACCAAGATTCAACCCAAGTATTTTCTAAAGGGGATTATGTGATGGAATCCTCCACGGGCATGATTGGAAAAATTGAATCGATTAATGGTCAACAAGTGGTTGTGATCACCCGTGATGGTTTAACCTTAAAAGTTAAAGCAAACCAATTATCCAAAACGGATGCTCCGGCAAAATCTAAATCTTTACAATCGATGCGCCCAATTACCAGTGGTAAAGTTCCAAGTAGCTTGAATATCATTGGCATGCGATATGAAGAAGCGAAGATCGCAGTGGAAAAATATTATGATGCAACGCTACTTGCGAATACTAAAACCTTAAAAATTATTCATGGATTTGGTTCAGGAACCTTACGAAAAATGGTGTTAGCCTACTTTGAAAAACTACCAACTGTCAAACGTGTGCAACAAGGAGAAGGTGAACAAGCTGGTTATGGGGTCACCATAATTCATCTCAAATGAATCCAATCATTGAAGTTAAAATAAAAAATCTTCCTGAAAAACCTGGCATTTACTTGATGAAAAATGCGGAGGGTCAAATCATTTATGTTGGAAAAGCAAAAGATTTAAGTAAACGCGTTAGTCAGTATTTTTTAAGACCTCAATCCGGAAAAGTTCAGGCGATGGTGATGCACATTACCGATTTTGAAACGATCATCACCCAAACCGAAAAAGAAGCATTAATTTTAGAAATGAATCTCATTCATGAGCATTATCCGCGATATAACATTATGCTTAAAGAAGGTTCTCATTACCCTTATATTTCATTAAGGAAGGGTAATGATCCTTATCTTAAAATCATGCGGCAAAACACCGATAAACATTATTGGCATTTTGGTCCCTATCCAAACTCTCGATCTGCATATCGCATGATTAATTTACTCAACAAAATCTTTCCATTAAGAAAATGTAATGTCCTACCCAAGGTGGCTTGTTTATATCATCATATTGGTCAATGCTTAGCTCCTTGTATTCACGATATACCAGAAGAAACCTACAATGCGCTTGCTGATGAAATCAGTGAATTTTTAAAGGGTAATGTCAAGAAACAAGTTTCCCAATACCAGCAAAAAATGATGGAAGCTTCCGATGCATTAAATTTTGAATTAGCCCAAGAATATAAAGTCATTCTTGAAGATATTCAACATGTGACTTCGCAACAATTGGTGGAAATGGATGATAATTTAGACCGAGATATTTTTGCTTTTGCCGAAAGAGAAGGATATCTTTCCTTAGCGGTCTTTGTCTTTAGGCAAGGCATCTTATTAGGCAAAGGTAGTTATGTTGTGGAAGCGTTTGATGATCGAGATGAACAATTACTGAATTTGATTGCCCAATATTATTTAAAAAAACCAAAACCTCAGGAACTCGTTTTAAATCATCGTGCCTTACTAGAAAAATTAGACGCGACCATGGATATACGTTTCGTATTTGCCGAAAAAGGCAAATTGTTTGAATTGATGAAGAGTGTGCAAGAAAACGCGATTCAAACTCTAGATGACCATTTCCTGACCGCCCGTTTAGACGATGACAAATTAACCTTATTAGAAACCTTGGGCAAGACGATTGGGGTGCCAACGCCATACCACATTGAGATGTTTGATAATTCTCATCTTCAAGGCAGTGAGCCGGTGGGGGCAATGGTCACCTTTATCAATGGCGAACCTGTTAAAAAAATGTACCGACAATTTCACCTCCCTGAAAACCTTAAACAAGATGATCCAGGGGCGATGGCATACTTAATCAAGCGCAGGTATCAACGTCTCTTAGAAGAAAAAGCACCCTTCCCGCAATTGATCGTGGTTGATGGGGGTCAAAACCAACTGAATGCAGGTTTAGCTTCGCTTCAGGACCTTGGCTTAAAAATTCCGATTGTCGGCTTATTCAAAAACGAAAGGCATCAAACCAAAGGGTTACTAACTGCAGAAGGCGAAGTGATGGATTTCACCAAGCAACCGAATCTCTTCTTTTTTTTAATTCGATTACAAGATGAAGTTCACCGATTTGCCCTTCAATTTCATCAACGATTAAGAAAGATAAAATCAACAAAATCGATTTTTGATGACATCCCAGGATTAGGACCTACGAGGGTGGCTTTGTTACAAAAACGTTATCCTAATTTAGATTTATTAAAACAAGCTTCTTTGGAAGAGCTTTGTCAATTTTTACCAAACGCAGTCGCAATAATATTGTTAGAAAAACTTAAAAAAATGACGACTTAGGGATTAAAATTATGCTATATTATGAATGCTGTCCCCATAGCTCAGCTGGATAGAGCAACAGCCTTCTAAGCTGTAGGTCAAACGTTCGAATCGTTTTGGGGACGCCAATGAAAAGACCTTGTTTCAGGGTCTTTTCATAGGTGAATATGGAAGAAGTTAATTTTCAAACTTTATACGATTTACAAGATTATGAAACCTTGGTGAAGCGTACGGCTGCATTGAAGGATTTAAATATGATTCGCTATCACATCATTGGGCTTTTGGGGATGGGTGCCAACCAAATGGTCCTTAAAATCATGATTTTAAAAATGCCCATTTTGCAAAAAGCCTTAACTGTGTTTCTCAAAATTCATTATGAAATTTTAAAAACCCATCGCACCTTTCCAGAACATGTGATTTTACTTGAGCGTTATCAAAATTTACCTTATCTCAATCAAGAGGTGGAGGATTGGATTAGTCAAATCAAAATTCTTTACCAAAAACCTCCTCATATTCATGTGAAAGAAACCACTCAGCTTTTCATCGAAGCTTTTGAAAAAAAGGATTTTGAAATGTTGATTGATTTGATTCCCCAACTCAAACCGATTCACTTGTGGAGTTTAAAATTAACCATTAAGTCGTTATTAACCAATCCAGTTCCACAACGCATCAAAGGCATGTTGGTGATCGCGTTGATTGACGCCCGTTATGACGAAGTCATTAGTGTGTCAAAAGGTGAAAAAATCTTAAATTTTAATCCAATTGACACCGTTAATCCATTTAAAGATGGCACCTTTGAACGCTATCAATCTGAATTAGACGGGATGATCAAGGACCCCTCGGTTCGGCAAATTGCCTACTCGATTTTGAGTACGTATATGTTGACGATGGTGCCTTTTGAAATCGATCCTGAATATTATTTTTTCCGAGCATTATCCAATATTGCCTATGGATACTTAAAATTAAAAGCCCCGAATACGGACGAAGAAAGTTCAGAAATCGCGCTTATTGAAAAAAAGCGTAAACATATCGAAATGATGATTAAAATGTAACGGTTGCCTTGCCCTAGGGTGATTATTGTATAATTGAAAAGTTAAAAGAAAGAGGCACTTATGCAACATCAAGTCAAACCTTTAGAAAATTCGCGCGTTGAAATTACGATGACCTTTACGACCGAAGAATGGAAAGTTGCTCAAAATCAAGCATTTAAAAAACTTGCAGCCGATGTCAAAGTCGATGGTTTTCGTCCTGGTAAAGCCCCAGAAGCGATGATTCGGGCTCGGTTATCGCCAGGAAAAATCTATGATACCGCCATTAATGCCATCCTTCCCCAAGCTTATAGCGATGTTTTAAAGGCAGATAAATTAACCCCATTAAGCCGGCCTGCGGTTGATGTGGTTAAAGTCTCGGATACTGACCTAGTATTAAAAGCTGTTGTGATTTTGGTTCCAGAAGTTAAAGTTAAAAAATATAAAGATCTAGGGATTAAGCGTCAAGCGGTGAAAGTAACCGATGCCGATGTTGAAGCTGAATTAAAGACAACCCTGGCACAACAAGCCACCCTCATGTTAAAAGAAGGGGCAGCAGCCTTAGGTGATTCAGTGGTTTTTGATTTTGAAGGTTTTGTGAATAATGTTGCCTTTGAAGGTGGCAAAGCAGAAAACTACACCCTTGAATTAGGGAGTGGTCAATTTATTCCTGGTTTTGAAGAACAAATGGTTGGGTTAAAAGCCGGTGACCAAAAAGATCTTAAAGTCAAATTCCCGGAAAATTATGCAGCCGAATTAGCATCCAAAGATGCGATTTTTAAAATTAAAGTTCATGAAGTAAAGAGTAAACAACTCCCAGAACTCAATGAAGCGCTCTTTACGGAAATGAAATTATCGAATGTGAAAACAGAATCGCAATTCCGTGATTATTTAAAACAAAAAGTCACCACCAACAAGACCCGTGAGAGCGATGATCAATTTTATTCAGAAATCCTCATGAAAATTACCAAAGAGGCAGACATTGATTTACCTCACGAAGCTATCCATGAACAAATGGATGCGATGAAAGCTGATTTAGAAGAAAAGTTAAAACAACGCAATCAAACAATGGATCAATATTTGAAGGCCAATGACTTAACCGAAGCTAAACTTCATGATCGGATGCATCAGCAAGCAGAAGATATCCTCCGCGCTAGTCTAGTGGCAAACAAAATTGCCGAGCAAGAAAATATTGAAGTCACCGATGAACTTGTTGATTTCGAAATCGCCAAAATTGCGGAACAATACAAAATGGAATTTGCCAAAGTTAAAGAAATTCTTACCCCTAATATTGCAAGATTCCGTGCGGAAATTCGCGATCGTTATATTAAAGAATTCCTCATTAAACATAATTCCTAAAGCCTTTACTAACGGACTTTTTATCAATTTAGCACTTATTACTTGCAAGTGCTAAATTCCTTGATATAATATTTTTAGCACTCAAAACAATTGTTTGCTAAACGGAGGAATATTATGAAAAAAGAAACCTATCAATTACCATTATTAATAACCAGAGGCATGGTTCTATTTCCCAACCAAGGCCAGTCTATTGAAGCAGGTCGCCCCTTCTCAGTTGCGGCCATTGACGCTGCTAAAGTCGATGGTAATGATTTAATTTTGGTGACTTCACAAAAGTCACCAGAAATAGATGAACCTGCTACAACCGATGTTTTTATGGTGGGTACCATTTGCAGAATGTCAAACATCACCTCTTTGAAACGTTATACCCGTTTAAAGGTGTTACCCATTGCCCGTGTCCTCATTACTGAAATTAATAAAACCGGTGATACCTGGACGGCAAAGGCAGAAAAGCTTGAAGATATCATAGGCGATCATAAAACGGAAGTGGCTTTAGTGCGAAATATTATTACGTCACTAGAAGGAATGCAGGCTGTTACCAACCGCTTACCCAGAGAAGTCATTGGTCAATTATCGAAAGGCGTTGCTGCCGCGGATATTGCCGATATTCTTGCAAACTTATTACCAATGCCTGTCGATCAAAAGCAAAAAGTCTTGGAAACCCTTGAATTAAATGAACGATTAAAAATGGTGCTCGATGCTGTGAATGAAGAAAAAGAAATTGCCGATATCGATAAGCACTTACAAGAAGAAGTAAGAAAATCAGCAGAAAAAAATCAAAGAGAATATTTCTTAAGAGAAAAGTTAAAGGCGATTAAAACCGAATTAGGAGAAAATCCTGAATCCACTGATTCTGAAGAATCTCTATTAAAGCGATTAGAATCTGGTCAATATCCTGATCATGTCAAAGCCAAAGTAAGAGCGGAACTCAAACGTGGAGAAATGATGCCCTCTAGCAGTTTAGAAGCATCATTAATTAAGTCCTATGTCGAATTGATGCTTGATTTACCATGGTGGCAACGCACCAGTGACAATGATGATTTAGTCAATGTGCAAACGATTTTAGATGCTGATCATTATGGCTTGGAAAAAGTTAAAAAACGCATCATTGAATATTTAGCGGTGAAGAAAATGACCGGTAGTTTAAAAGCTCCTATTTTATGCTTCTACGGTCCTCCAGGCGTTGGCAAGACCTCTTTAGCACGTTCTATCGCTCGCGCTTTAGGCCGTAAATTTTTTAAAGCTTCATTAGGTGGCATCAGTGACGAAGCAGAAATTCGCGGTCACCGTCGTACCTATGTTGGTTCAATGCCAGGTCGTATCCTCAACGGCATGAAAAAATCAGGGGTCGTCAATCCCGTTTTCCTATTAGATGAAGTCGATAAACTCGCTTCCTCTTACAAGGGGGATCCGGCCTCCGCTCTATTAGAAGTGTTAGATCCTGAACAAAACTTTGCCTTCAACGACAACTATATTGAAGAACCTTATGACCTAAGCAATGTGATGTTTATTGCCACTGCTAACTACTTAGAAGATATTCCTGCACCTTTACGTGATCGCTTAGAATTAATTGAAGTCAATTCTTATACTGAAGTCGAAAAAATTGAAATTGCCAATCGGCATTTAATTGAAAAACAATTAATGGCAAACGGTCTAAAAAAAGAACAAATCTCCTTTACCAAAGAAGCGCTGTCCGCGATCATTGAATTTTATACGCGTGAAGCGGGTGTCCGTGAACTCGAAAGAAAGATTGCTAGCATTTGCCGTAAAGCCGTTGTGGATTTACTTAAAGACAATAAAGTTACCGCTATCAAAGTGACGCCTGCCGTGGTTAGAAAATATTTAGGCGTGGAAATTTTTGATAATTCTAAAAAAGAAAAAACTTCTCAAGTCGGCGTGGTGACGGGTTTAGCTTATACCCAATATGGTGGCGATATTCTCCCCATTGAAGTCAATCATTTTCCAGGTTCCGGGCGGTTAGTCTTGACAGGTAAACTCGGTGATGTGATGAAGGAATCGGCAACAATTGCGTTAGATTACATCCAAGCGAATGCCACCAAATATGGAATCGATTCCAAGATGTTTAAAGAACGCGATATTCATATCCATATTCCTGAGGGTGCCGTCCCTAAAGATGGCCCTTCCGCTGGGGTGACGATGAGCGTCGCGATTATTTCTGCTTTGACCGGTCGTCAAGCCTCAAGTGAAGTGGCGATGACCGGGGAAGTGACCTTAAGAGGTAATGTTCTTGCCATCGGTGGGCTAAGAGAAAAAACCATCGCCGCATTACGCAGCGGGATTAAAACGGTTTTGATTCCCGATGAAAATAAAAAGAATGTCGATGATTTAGCCAAAGAAGTCAAAGACAACCTTAAAATCATTTATGTTAAAAATGTCGATGAAGCGATCGAAGTAACCTTATCCGCTTCGGTGAAAGCCTAATGGATTTTCAAAAAACAACCTTTGTCAAAACGGTGGTGCGGGTCGAAGACCGCCCCCGTTTTTCTTTACCAGAAATCATTTTTATCGGTCGTTCAAATGTTGGTAAAAGTTCATTAATAAATGCCTTAACGGGTCAAAAAAAATTAGCCAAGACCTCTGCAACACCTGGAAAGACTCGCTATCTTAATTATTACATGGTGGATCATCAGGCATACCTTGTGGATGCCCCCGGCTTTGGATTCACCCAATATGGCAAACAAGAAATGCAGCGTTTTGCCGAGTTGATGCAGCCCTATTTTAAGGAAGCAAAACCTAAACTTGGCCTATATCTTATGGATAGTCGCCGGGAAATTTTAGAATCTGATGTTGGCTTTATTCAAGAGCTCAATCGCTTGATGAATGTTTTGATTGTCTTTACTAAAATTGATGTTTTGAATCAAAAAGAACAAGCAGCCTTGATAAGACAATTAAAAACTCTTGGTTTAAATAGTCAGGATTATGCCCTCGTCAGTCGAGACAATCCCCGTCTTATCCATAAGTTGAAAGAACAAATCGAAGGTTATATCGGAAAGTCAATCACTATAAACGAATGATTTGATGTATAATTTAACTGATAAAAAGAGTAAATCCATCCTCCTTTACTTAGAAAGCCTGAGTTGATGAAAGCAGGTTAAAGCAGTGGATTGAAGTCGTTTATCGCCTAGTAATCGTCACCTCGCGTTAAGAGGTTTGAGTGCATGCTAATCAGCATGAATTAAGGTGGTACCACGCGATATTGCGTCCTTATCCAAGGACGTTTTTTTATTTCAAGGAGAATTTATGGAATTAGCAAAACGATATAACCATCAAGAAGTCGAAGCAGGCAAGTATGATTATTGGCTCAAACTTCACTTATTTGGTATGCAACCCAATCGTAAAGAAAAATATACCATTGTCATTCCTCCACCCAATGTAACGGGTAAATTACATTTGGGTCATGCTTGGGATAATACCCTTCAAGATATTTTGATTCGTTTTCATCATAGTCTCGGTAAAGATGTGATTTACTTGCCAGGTATGGACCATGCTGGGATTGCCACTCAAGCCGTTGTCGAAAGTAAACTCAGAGAAAAAGGGATTTCCCGTTATGATTTAGGCCGGGAAAATTTTCTAAAAGAAATGTGGAAATGGAAAGATGAATATGCGCTTAATATTCGTCGCCAATGGGCTAAATTAGGCTTAGCATTGAATTATGATTTAGAACGCTTTACCTTAGATGAAGGCTTATCTAATGCCGTGAAAGAAGTCTTCATTAAACTTTATCAAGAGGGTTTAATTTATCGAGGGGAACGCATTATCAATTGGGATCCTGACCAACGAACGGCTTTAAGTAACGTTGAAGTGATCCACAAGGAAATTGAAGGAAATCTTTATTATTTTCGGTATCGATTAAAGGATGGCTCACAAACGCTCGTCGTTGCCACCACTCGTCCGGAAACGATGTTTGCGGACGTTGCTTTGGTGGTGAACCCCAAAGATAAACGGTATACCAAATTAATTGGAAAATTTGCGATTAATCCAAGCAACGGTCAAGCATTACCGATTATCGCAGATGATTATGTGGATACATCGTTTGGAACAGGGGTGATGAAATGCACTCCCGCCCATGACGCCAATGACTTTGCCATTTCTGAACATCACAAACTTGAGCGGCCGATGTGTATCGAAAAAGATGGAAAGATCAATCAACGCGGCCATCAATTTAAAGGTTTAGATCGTTTTGAAGCACGAAAACAATTAGTTGCTTATATCGAAAAACAAGGTAACCTTGAAAAAATCGAACCCATCAAACATGCGGTTGGTCACAGTGAGCGTAGTGAAGCGATTGTTGAACCTTATCTTTCGAAGCAATGGTTTGTCAAAATGAAACCCTTGGCAGAAAAGGTTCTCGCTTTACAGGCAAGTGAAGATAAGATTCACTTTTTCCCAAATCGGTTTGAACAAACGCTGCAACAATGGATGGAAAAAGTTGAAGATTGGTGTATTTCTAGACAGCTATGGTGGGGCCATCAAATCCCTGCTTGGTATCATAAAAAAACTGGGGATATTTATGTCGGTGCCGACGCCCCCAAAAATATTCAAGATTATGAGCAAGATGCCGATGTGTTGGATACTTGGTTTTCATCCGCGTTATGGCCATTTTCAACCTTAGGTTGGCCTAATTCTAATCAATTACTCAAAGATTATTTTCCAACTTCCACGATGGTAACTGGCTACGACATTATCTTCTTTTGGGTGGCAAGAATGGCGTTTCAATCATTGCATTTCTTAGGAAAAAAACCGTTTGAAGATGTTTTGATCCATGGTATTATTCGCGATGCCCAAGGTAGAAAAATGTCAAAATCTTTAGGCAATGGCGTTGATCCAATTAAAGTCATTGACCAATATGGAACCGATGCCCTTCGTATTTATTTGGCCACTAACTCAAGTCCTGGTCAAGATACGCGATATATTGAAGAAAAAGTAGAAGCCCAGGCTAACTATTTAAACAAGATTTGGAATTCTGCGCGTTTTATTTTAAGTTATCTTCCTGAAGATTTTAAACCGACTCGCTTACTGAAAGAACATTTAGATGGTATTCAAATCGGTATTTTACAAAGACTAAATGTAGTTTTAGAGCAAGTTAAACTCAATTTATTAAAGTATGAAATTGGCTTTGCCTCTACCCTCATTTATAACTTTGTCTATGATGATTTCTGCTCCTGGTATTTGGAGTTTTCCAAAGTAACTTTAAGTCGAGAAGATGCTAAGTCTAAAGAAATGACGTTCAACGTTTTGTATCATATTTTGAAATCGATTTTGATTATTCTTCACCCATTTGCTCCTTTTATCACCGAGAGCATTTATCAACAATTACCACGCCGTCAAACCTCTATTTACATGGAAATATTTCCTTCCGTGATGATGCTTGGGCAAGAGGATTCTAGTTTTACTCTTGTTCAAAAGATGATTAGTGACATTCGTACATATAAAGTTGATCAACAATTACCTCCGAATGCAAAACTAAAATTAAGTATTGCAACCCAAGATGATAAGGTTTTTGATACTATTTTGCCTTACCTGGAAAGGTTTAGTTTTTCTTCGGTGGTTAAAATCGTAGGCAATCAAGTAAAAACACCAACCATGACGAGTTACCTTTACGCCCAAGGGACCATGGTGATAGAGGAATTAATTGATCCTTTAAAGATGCAAACGCAATTAAAGCAAACCCTCGAAGATTTGGCTGGAGAAATTCAACGCGCAAAGCAAATGCTATCCAATCCAAGGTTTCTTGAAAAAGCCCCCCCACAAAAAATTAAAGAAGAACAAGATAAACTGGCGCTATATCAACGCCAGTACGATGAGACGAAGGTTAAACTTACAAACCTAAAGTTCTAAATTAAATTTCTCGCCTCTATTGAAAAAGAGGAGGCAGATTTGTGGAAGAATTAAATTTAGAGGAGATGGCAACCCTAAAAGGTGGGGAACCAGTTTCCCTTGCTGCTGTGATGGCTATTATGATTGTGGCAATTTCTGCTGTCATTGTTTACCGCATTTTTATGTCCTCAAGTGGGAAGGCAACCATACCTGGTGGATTCCAATTTGAGTGGAAATAAACGCATACTTGACCTTGCACCGCTAGAAAGGCCAAGGGAAAAAGCATTTGCCTATGGTGTGAAACAATTATCAAGTCAAGAATTATTGGCATTAATGATTGGATCGGGTGTCAAAGGACATTCTGCCTTATCGATTGCAGAAATGCTAATCAATAAGTATGGTAGTTTAGTCGCCTTAATGAAAATCCCTCTGCATGAATGGTTATCGATGCCCGGCATTCAAAAAACCAAGGCCATTCAATTGCTTGGTATGTTTGAACTGTTTCAACGAATTGAAAAGCAAGAATTACCCCAAGTGAAACTGAATGATCCCAATAAAGTTTATCAATGTTATCGATTAAGGCTTGGCAGTTTATTGCACGAGCAACTGATCATCGTCAAATTAAATCATCAATTTCAATATCAAAGTGAAACCTTATTTCGTCTAGGTTCCCAAGCTTCTTTACAAATGGATTACCGGGATTTATTTGTTGATCTATTAAAAACAGATACCAAAAAGTTTCTATTATTACATAATCATCCTTCTGGCGATGTAACGCCTTCACAAGAAGATATTCAAACGACTATTACAATCCAATCCGAGGGGCGAAAACTAGGGTTTCAATTAATTGACCATTTAATCATTTCTTTTCAAGGTTATTTCTCGATGAAACAACAAAAAATCATATGACAATTGATTGACGCTAATGGGCGACTGTGCTATATTACTAACGTTGTTGCCTCACAAGCTACAACCGCTTCCCAAGGTGTTCAACGCATCGTAAGATGGACCGTCAGAGCGAGTCTGAGTGAAAAGGAGGTTTTCATGTACGCAATCATCATTACTGGTGGTAAGCAACTTCGCGTTGAAGTTGGTCAAAAGATTTTCGTTGAGAAACTTAATGCAGAACTAGGGGCCAAGGTTACTTTTGATCAAGTGCTTTTGGTTGCCGATAAAACCATTAAAGTTGGCAATCCAACCATTAAGGGTGCATCGGTTACAGCGAAGGTTGAAAAGCAAGGATTAAGTAAAAAACTTACTGTATTTACTTATAAATCCAAGCATAACGTTCGTCGCACATTAGGTCATCGTCAGCCCTATACAAGTCTCGTGATTGAAGCGATTAACGGTTAAAAGTTTATGATTCAGGTCAGCATCATCCGGAGTAAAAAATTCTATCGAATGATGAAAGTGACAGGTCATGCGCATAGTGCCCCATATGGTGAAGATCTTGTATGTGCGGCAGTATCCGCTGTAATGACTGGTGGAATCAATGCTTTGGATCTTCAGGCTGTTAAAGTCAAAAACATTGAAGGCTTAAGTGAAATTCAAATCACCAACCTTCAAAATCTTGAGAATCAAAGCGTGCTTCAAGTCTTGATAACTCAATTAAAAACCATCGCGAATGACTATCCTAAATACATTCGCATTCAAACCAAGGAGGAAAACGTATGAATTTATTCAAATTAAATCTGCAACAATTCGCATCTAAAAAGGGTGTGGGTTCAACAACCAACGGTCGGGATTCTGCTGGCCGCCGATTAGGGGCAAAAGCTTCCGACGGTCAAACCGTCACCGCGGGTAGTATTATTTATCGCCAAAGAGGAACGAGAATCTATCCAGGAATCAATACCAAAAAAGGTGGCGATGATACTATTTTTGCTACAAAGTCTGGTGTTGTAAAATATCAACGCTGGGGCAAAGATCGAACAAAAGTTAGCGTCTTAGAAGCTGCCGCAAAGTAATGAAATAGACCACTTAAAGTGGTCTTTTTTTGTTATAATTTAAATATGAAATTAATTTCAATTGTGGTCCCCATGTACAATGAGGAAAAAGTAGTTCCTTTATTTTTTGCCGAAATCAATAAGGTTTTGGAAACAATCAAACAATACCAATTTGAAATCGTCGTAGTGAATGATGGATCGAAGGATCAAACCTTATCATTATTAAAAGCGCAACAATCATTACAAAAAAATTTAGTGATTGTGAATTTATCTCGTAACTTTGGCCATGAACCTGCCGTTGCCGCCGGCATTAAAACCGCCAAAGGTGATGCAATCATCCCCATGGATGCAGACTTACAAGACCCACCAAGCTTAATTCAAGCTTTACTTGCAAAGTTTGAAGCAGGTTTTGAAGTGGTGAACGCGAAACGAAAAGGTCGGCATGAAGACACTTTTTTCAAACGTTTTTCTGCAATAAAGTTTTATCAATTTGTTGCAAAACTTTCTGGAAAAATTAAGATTCCACAAAATGTAGGTCACTTTAGATTAATCTCAAGAAGGGTTGCCGATGAAGTGAATCGATTATCAGAACGTAATCGTGTTTTTCGAATTGAAGTCCCATTCGTTGGTTTTAAGACCACTGAAGTCTTATTTAATCGTCCAAAAAGAGCCGCAGGGGAAACGCATTACAATTTAAAAAGTATGCTGAAATTAGCAGTTGATGCGATTGCTTCTACCACAAGCGTTCCGCTTGTTTGGCCGGTGCAAATCTTCATCTTTATCTTGATATTGTTTGGTTTAAGTGCCACCACTCAAATCATTTTATTTTTCACCTTATCGTTGTCGGAAGTCGTGATGCTTTCATGGTTAGTTGGTAATTTAATCCTGTTTTTATTTAGTCTCTTATTTTTTGTCTTGTCGATTTTATCTTTATATTTATCTCGCGTCTTTATCGAGACTCAAAATCGCCCATTTTATATTATTGATGAAGTAATTGTTGGTCGTTCATAAGTATGTTTATTGACCGGGCGCAAATTACCGTAAAGGCTGGAAAGGGTGGCGACGGGGCTATCTCTTTTTTAAGATTAAAATTTATGGAATTTGGTGGACCTGATGGGGGTGGCGGTGGCCGAGGTGCTTCCATTTATTTTCAATCATCGCGTTCAGAAACCACGCTTTATAAATTTAGATATCAACGAAAAATTATTGCCATGGATGGTGACAATGGCCAATCAACTGACCGTTATGGAAAGTCTGCTGAAGACTTGATCATCTTGGTACCGATTGGTACCGTAGTCTATGATGATGAAACACAACAAGTAATTGCTGACTTATACGAAGATGGCGAAAAAGCGATAATTGTTAAAGGCGGCCGAGGTGGTCGTGGTAATGCTACCTTTAAATCCAGTGTAAATCGCTCCCCTCGCATTGCAGAAAAAGGGGCATTAGGTGAAACTAAAAAAATAACCATAGAGCTTAAATTATTAGCCGATGTCGGTATTGTGGGTTTTCCATCCGTGGGAAAAAGTTCTTTACTGAGTGTCGTATCGAACGCCAAACCTGAAATTGCCGATTATGAATTTACAACCCTTATCCCTCAACTTGGCGTCGTTCAAAGGCCAGAAACAGCCCCTTTTACGATTGCGGATTTACCTGGTTTAATTGAAGGCGCGCATCAAGGAAAAGGCTTGGGATTGAATTTTTTAAGACATATTGAACGCTGTCGGGTTTTACTACATATCGTGGATATGGCTTCGCATCGCGACCCGGTTTATGCTTACCAAAGTATTCTCAAAGAATTGAAAGCTTATGCTGAGGATTTACTCGATAAACCTACCTTAATTATCGCCTCAAAAATGGATGAACCTGTTGCAGAAGCGAATCTTAAAAAATTAAAAACCTTCCTTAAACGCAAGAAAATCTATCCGATAAGCGTCCTTTCCAATGAAGGAATTCCAGAACTGCTTGATGCGATTGAATTGGAATTATCGCAACGACCCATCACCAAGAAAAAGGTCGTGCAATCGCCAGAAGAAAAAATTTATACTTATCAAACCCCTTCGACATTCAAAATCACCAAACGGAGCGAACACATATTTGTTATTCAAGGTGAAGAAGTAGAAGCCACCTATCAAAAATTTAATTTATCAACCGATCAAGGGATTATGAGTTTATTGCAATATCTCCGTAAAATTAAGGTCGAAGATGCTTTAGAAAAAATGGGCATCAAAGAGGGCGATACCGTTATCATTGGTGAGTTTGAGTTCACCTATTATTCCTAAATGAAAGCGTTATATAATATCGTTATGCGCAAAGAACTTTCTACCATACTTGTCCTCGTCACCACGATCATCACGATTTTTATTCTCTTAATCCTGTTTTTCTTAGGAGTGGTTCAACTCAATATATGATTTATTCCTTGACTGGATTAGTGGTTAAGTTGCAAACCGATCACTTGGTTATTGAAGTCCAAGGCGTCGGTTATTTTGTTTACATTACCAAACCAGCATCGTTTCAATTGAATGAAATAAACCATGTTTACACGTATCATGTGATACGTGAAGGCGATCAATTTTTAGTTGGATTTGCCAACCTTTTAGAAAAACGAATTTTTGAGCAATTACTGTCAGTAAAAGGCATTGGTCCTAAAACGGCAATGGGCGCTTTGTCTGGAGCATCACCAGACCAAATAATTCAAGGAATTAACGACGGAAATGTTGCGTTTTTAAAATCATTACCAAGTATTGGTCCAAAAGCTGCTAGTCAAATCATCCTTGATTTGAAAGGGAAAATAACGTTTGATTCACCCAAAAATTCCGCCAAAGAGGATAGCCGTTTAACTGAAGTGAGAGAAGCTTTAAAAACCTTAGGATTTAAAGCAGTTGAAATTGATCGGGCATTAAAGGATATGGTTGCGGATACTTCTTCAACCGAACAACTCATTAGGCTGGCATTAAAAAGATTAGGTAAATCGTGATGGCAAGAATTGTCGATGCCAAAAAGCAACAAGAAGAAACGAGCGAAGAATTATCGCTTCGGCCCCAATTATTAAAAGAATATATTGGTCAAAAGCAACTTTTAGATAATCTTAAAGTTTTTATTGGTGCTGCTAAACATCGCCAAGAAACCCTAGATCATTTATTACTCTATGGTCCCCCAGGCTTAGGAAAAACAACCCTTGCCCACATCATTGCTAATGAAATGAAATGCCAAATCAAAACCGTGACAGGCCCCAGCATTGAACGCACTGGCGACTTAGCTGCGGTGTTAACTGCCCTTGAACCCGGTGACATTTTGTTCATCGATGAAATCCACCGTCTCCCAGCAATTGTTGAAGAAGTTCTTTATGGAGCGATGGAAGATTTTCATGTTTCCGTTTTAGTCAATCGTGAAGGGAGTAGTCGCACCATCAATTTAGCTTTACCCCCTTTTACTTTAATTGGAGCCACAACACGCGCCGGTGATTTATCTTCGGCATTGAGGGGGCGATTTGGGATTACAGAAAAACTAAATTTTTATAGTCAAATAGAAATCGAAGCCATTATTAAAAGAACAGCAAAAGTTTTGCAAATGCCGATTGATGATCAAGCGGTTAGTGAACTTGGTAAACGTTCGCGAGGGACACCACGAATTGCAAACCGCTTATTTAGACGCATTCGGGATTTTGCCCACTTTGAGAAACAAAATGCAATTCATTTAGATTTGACCCAAAAAGCACTGCAAGCATTAAAAGTTGATCCTTTAGGTCTGGATGACGTGGATATTCGCTATTTACTTGGGATCATCGACCGCTTCAAAGGCGGGCCTGTTGGTCTTGAAGCTTTAGCATCGGCAATCGGTGAAGAAATCATGAATTTAGAAGATGTTTATGAACCTTATTTGTTGCAAATTGGATTAATTAACCGCACGCCAAGGGGACGAGTGGCAACGGAAAAAGCTTATCAGCATCTCAAACGCCCTTTTCAAGGTTTATTATTCTAAAAACTCTTGTTTTTTCTACTATTTTTCATTGAATTTAGCATCAAAACATAGTAAAGTGTTATAGCGACATTTGTCGTTTAAATGACCTTTCGGAGGATCAAGCATGCGTAGAATTTGGAGTTACTTAATCTTATCTTTAACAACACTTATTTTAATTGGCGTAAATTTTCTATCGGTTGTGGGTGGCTTGAATACAAACTTAGAATTTACCTCTGGTAAAGAAATAATCTTTAGAATTAGTGACAAAGTGAACGAGGATGCTTCCTTTGAGGATAACGACGCAGTCAAATCCATTGCCAATGCAATGATTGATCGCTTAGAAAATGCCTTGGTTACGAAATACGAAGTTCTTGTTGAAGGCAATGATCAAATTCGCGTGACTGTTTCCGAAACATCTGACACCAAATACACTCGCTTACAAAATTATTTGGGCTTTGATGCAGAATTCACCTTGTGTACAACCACTGAAGTCTGTGCCACCAATGAACAAATGTTTAATGGGCAAACAGCAAGGATTGAATATAAAGGTCAAAATCCATTTGTGGTGTTTTCAGTTGACGATCTCACGTATCTTCAAGAAGTGTTAGTCACGGAAGCGGGTGGTGAAGAATCGACCGATGGTGAATTATTACTTTGGGCAGGTAAATTAGAAGCGGATTCATATTCTGAATCCTTAAATAACCCAGATATTGCAGAAAAAATACTTTTACGTTTTCCCGTCAATAATTTATGGTGGGATTCCGAAACCAAAACTGAATTAGCTTATTTAGTTTCCCCTTCACAATTTGGCCAACCGAATGAAAATAATATTTTTGCATCAACCGTTGTTGCGCAAGCTAATGAAGAAGCCATCTATTACCGAAACCTATTCAATGCTAGTGATTTAGCTTATGCTGTCGAATTTTTATACGCCCAAAATGTCCCTGCTGCGGTTGAACCGTTATTATCCCTTGAAAATATTCTCTCGCTTGCTAATACCCAAACCTTATGGGCGATGGTTATCGCTGTGTTGATGATGATTTTAGTTTTAGTCGTCGTCTATCGCCTTGCATCCTTAGGCATAATTGCCACGATTACCTTATCAATTTTTTCCACCCTCTTTACCTTCATCACATTAAATTTAGAATTTTCCAGTGGTGCTCTAGTCGGATTTTTAACGATTGGAATCTTGGGACTATTTACATCGGTCATTTATTTAACCTATGCAAGAAGGGAAATATATCAAGGTAGAAGTTTTAAAAAAGCTCATGCCGAAGCGAATGGCCAATTGTTGCCTTTGGCCTTGGATGTGACTGTTTTTGGCTTAGTATTTGGTTTATTCTTATATATCTTTGGTGGTAACCTTGCGCAAAGTTTAGCTGTCATTCTCATGATAGGATCACTGAGCAATTTCATCGTTGTTTACTTGGGTAATCAAGTATTGTATGGTCAATTGTTACAAGCCAATTTATTAAGCAAGAAACTGACGTGGCTCAATCTTAAAGCCTCCCTGATTCCAGATTTATTAAAAAATGAAAAACCGGTTTATGTGGGTCGATTTGCTACTCGTGATTTTGCCTCTAAAGGGTCTCTACTTTCCCCAATTGCAATCGTAGGTGGAATCGT
>Ga0172373_10004437_pt1 | contig 19782 bp, 13 predicted proteins | sample Lak10m_2_FD_114546 | JGI IMG/M metagenome (GOLD analysis project Ga0172373, IMG submission 114546) | Freshwater microbial communities from Kabuno Bay, South-Kivu, Congo - kab_092012_10m | ecosystem: Environmental > Aquatic > Freshwater > Lake | place: Democratic Republic of the Congo...
CCGGGCTCGTTCGCCGTGGCGGCGCTGGTGCGCGCGCTGGAGCCGCAGTTCGTGATCACGCTGGGCGACAACAACTACGAGAACGGCGCGGCGGCGACGATCGACGCGAACATCGGCCAGCACTACCACGAGTTCATCGGGAACTACGCGGGCAGCTACGGGGCCGGGTCACCGATCCAGCGCTTCTATCCGACGCTCGGCAACCACGACTGGCGCACGGTCGGCGCGCTGCCGTACCTCGCCTACTTCACGCTGCCCGGCAACGAGCGCTACTACGACTTCCGCCGCGGCCCGGTGCACTTCTTCGCGCTCGACAGCGATGACAGCGAGCCGGACGGCATCACCGCCGACTCCGTGCAGGCGGCCTGGCTCGAGGCGCGCCTCGCGGCCTCCGACGCGCCCTTCAAGGTGGTGTTCATGCACCACGCGCCGTACTGCTCCAGCTCGAACCACGGCTCCCATGGCGACCTGCAGTGGCCATTCCGCGAGTGGGGCGCCTCGATCGTCTTGACCGGGCACGACCACCTGTACGAGCGACTCTCGGTCTCGGGCTTCCCGTACCTCGTCAACGGCCTCGGCGGGAAGTCGCGCTACCCCTTCGGACCGGCGGTCGGCGGCAGCCAGCTGCGCTTCGCCGGCGCCGACGGCGCCACCTGGATCGACGCCGACGACGAGGTGATGCGCCTGCGCTTCCTGAGCGCGGCGGACGAGGTGATGGACGACTACGTGCTGCCGCGCGGCGGCGTCGACGTCGAGGTGACGCCGCTCGTCGCGGAGGGCTCGGCCTGGCGCTACCTCGACACGGGCGTCGATCCGGGCGCGGGCTGGACGCTCGCGGGCTTCGACGATTCGGCCTGGGAACTCGGCAACGCGGAGCTCGGCTACGGCGACGGTGACGAGACGACCGTGGTCGACTTCGGCGGCAACCCGAACGCGCGCCACATCACGACCTGGTTCCGCGGCACGTTCTCGGTGGCCTCGCCGGCGGCCTTCGACGAGCTGCAACTGCGCGTCGAGTACGACGACGGCGCGGTCGTGTACGTCAACGGCGTCGAGGTCGCGCGCGGCAACCTACCGGCCGGAGCGATCACCGCGAGCACCCTGGCGAGTGCCGCGATCGGCGAGGAGCGCACGTTCTTCCCGTTCGTCTTCGAGCCGTCGGTTCTCGTGGCCGGCACGAACCAGCTCGCGGTCGAGATCCACCAGTCGAGCGCGAACTCGAGCGATATCAGCTTCGATCTCGAACTCGTCGGCCTCGGCGGCGGCACGACCGTGCTCGCGCGCGGCTCGAACTGGCGCTACCTCGACACGGGCGTCGATCCGGGCCCGAGCTTCGCCGCGCCGGCCTTCGACGATTCCGGCTGGCTCGTCGGCCCGGCCCAGTTCGGCTACGGCGAGGGCGACGAGGCGACCGTGGTCGACTTCGGCGGCGACCCGCTCGACCGCCACCGCACGACCTGGTTCCGGACGACCTTCACGGTGGCCGACGCGAGCGCGGTCGACTGGCTCGAGTGCCTGCTGCTGCGCGACGACGGCCTGATCGTGTACCTGAACGGCAGCGAGGCCGTGCGCTTCAACCTGCCGCGCACCGGGGTCACGGCCTCGACGCTCGCGCCCTTCAACGTGACCGGCGCCGACGAGAACGTCCGGGAACGCACCAGCCTCGACCCGCGCCTGCTCGTGAGCGGCACGAACACCCTCGCGGTCGAGCTCCACAACAGCGCACCGACGAGCTCGGACCTCTCGTTCGACCTGGAGCTCGTCACGCACTGAGCCATGGCGAGCGGCCTGCCCGGCACGGGCAGGTCCAGCGCCCGCAGGGCGCCAGCCGGTCGCGAGGGCAGCGCACGCGTCCAGGGGGCGAAGCGCCCGGAGCGCGTCGGGAGCCGGGGGGCCGCGCAGGGGCTCCGAGGCGGTAGGCGTGCGGGCTCTTGCGTCCGCAACTGTTGGCGGGTACTTATATAAGCCATGGCCTATTCACTGTCCGCGCGTGTGCTCACGGCCCTGGCCGATCCCACGCGCCGCTCGCTGTTCGAGACGCTCGTGCGCGGGCCGCGCGCCGTGGGCGAGCTGGCGCGTCTCGCGCGCATCAGCCAGCCGGCGGCCTCGCAGCACCTGAAGGTGCTGCGCGAGGCGCGGCTCGTCACCGCCGAGCGCGTCGGCACGCGCCGGAACTACCGCGCCAGCCGGGCCGGGATCGACGAGCTGCGGCGCTACCTCGAGTCCATGTGGGACGACGTGCTGGCCGCGTACGCCGCCGCAGATCCCGCACCGCCGAAGAAGAAGGGAACCCAGCGATGAGCTCCGAGCTGCCTCCGATCGTGCGTGGCGTCTCCGTCTCCTGGCCGCCGGCCGAAGCCTACCGGCGCTTCGTGGACGACTTCGGGCGCTGGTGGCCGCGCGCGACGCACTCGGTCGGCGGGCCCGAGGTGACGGAGATCGTCTTCGAGGCGCGGCCGGGCGGGCGCATCCTCGAGCGCCACAAGAGCGGCCGGCGCTTCCAGTGGGGGCGCGTGCTCGCGTGCGAGGCGCCGCACTCGATCCGCTTCACGTGGCATCCCTCGCGCGACGAGTCGACAGCCCAGGAGGTGACGCTTTCCTTCCGGCCCGAGGGTCCCGGCACGCGCGTCGAGCTCGTCTCCACCGGCTGGGAGAAGTGGGGCAAGGGCGCGAAGTCCGCGCGCCGCGGCTACGACACGGGCTGGGGCCACGTGCTCGACACCTGGGCCGGCCGGCGCACGCTGAAGGGCGCCGTGCTGGAGGCCCTGATGGCCACGATGGGCGCCGTGCAGAAGCTGCGCGGCGGGCACGCGGCCTCGATTGCGCGCTCCGGCGGGGAACTGCGCGGCGAGTAGGCGCGCGGTGCGCCGGAGTCAGATCCCGAGGCGCACGCCGAGGTGGCCGGCCTTCTCGAGCTCGCGGTCCCTGGCATCGTCGAGATCGATCTCGGTGAAGCGGTAGCCGACGAAGCCGGTGGCCCAGTCGGAGACCAGGATCTCGGCGCGCGCCTGCAGGTCGAGGAGGCGCGTGGCGTCGGCCATCGACGAGGCCTCGGGCGCGTAGGCCGCCTCGAGCGCGAAGCGCACGGGGTAGGAGAACTCGAGCGTGTAGTCGGCCGCGCCGATCAGCGTCACCGCGCCGATGTCGGCGTCGGGCTCGTCGCTCGAGCCGCCGTAGAGCCCGAGGCCGAGGCCGAGGCCGAGCGGCTGGCCCGCGGCCGGCTCGCCGAAGCGCATCAGGCGCGCGTTCGCGAGCCAGTCGTCGTCCTCGCCGAGGAAGAGCTCGAGCCCGAAGTAGCCGTGGCCGCGCTCGAAGGCGTTGCGGAATCCGAGGTGCAGCCCGTCCTCGCCGAGCGCGAGCTCGGCCGCGTAGTCGGGGTAGACCGGCTTCGGCACGAACTCCTCGTACTCCTCGTCGTCCTGGGCTGCGGGGCGCGGCTTGTCGTTGCGCAGCTGCCCCTGGGCCGTGGCGAGCGCGGGACAGAGGACGAGCGCGAGGAAGAGTCGGGGGAGGAGCGTCATGGCGGGGACCTCGATGGGGGCGCGGAGGATAGCGCGCCTGACCCACGGGCCGAAGGAATCAGCGCGCGAGCGTCCAGTCGCCGGGGCGCGTGCCTGCGGCGAGCGCGCGGCCGGCCGCCAGGGCGAGCGTCCAGCCCGGCCCGGCGAGCGGCGCTCCGCTGCCTCCCGGCGCGAGCGGCACGCGCACCGCGCTCATCGCGCCGCGCGCATCGCGCTCGACCAGGGCCCCGCCCGTGACGGTGAGCACGCCCCAGTGGTCGGAGATCGAGAGCGAGCCGTAGAGCGTGCCGAGCCCGTCGAAGGCGGCCACGTCGTTCGGGTCGAAGGTGTACTGCATGCGCGCGCCGAGCGGCAGCACGAGCACCGGTCCTTCCACGTAGCGCGCCCGCAGCGCGGCCTCGCGCTCGGCGCGGGCCACGGCGCGCGCGCGTTCCTCCGCGCGCACCGCGCTGCCGCCGTGCGCCTCGGCGCGCTGCTCGGCCGCGGCTGCGAGCTCGGCGGGGGCCGTCCAGGCCAGGGCCTCCGCGAGCAGGCTCGCGAGTTCGCTCTGCGCGCCGACACGCGTGCGCCAGTCGGGTGCGTGCACGTCCAGCAGGAGTCCGTAGGCCGGCCCGCTGGCGTAGGCGAAGCTGCGCACGAAGCTCTCGGCGCGCTCGTCCACGAGCAGCCTCTGCGCGGCGCGATCCGTGCGCGTCTCGGGACTCGCACCGCACAGCGCGAGCCCGGTGTACTCGGCCAGGCCCTCGTTGCGCTCGAGCGCGGCCTCGAGCGTGCGCGCGTCCGGCCACAGTGCCTGCCGCCGCGCGCGGAAGAGCAGCGCGTCCGCGATGGCCTCGCGCTGTGCCTCGTCGCGCGTGCGCAGCGCCAGCGCGAGCGCGCGCAGCTCGAGCCGCAACCACACCCGCCCGTCCTCCTGCTCGAGGTGCGCGGCGAGCTCGCTACCTCCTGCGTGCGGCAGCGTCGGCTGCACGCGGTGGAAGGCCTCGTGAAGGAGCAGCGTCACGCGCGAGCAGCGGTCCGCTGGCAGCGGCCACATCACCATCGTCCAGCGCACGCCGGCCCACTCGAGCGCGGTGTTCGCGAGCCCGACCTCGGGCGGCAGCGTGCCCACGAAGAGCCCGTCGCGCTCGACCAGCCGGCCGGCCTCGTCGGGCTGGTTCGCGACGACGGCGCGCGTACGCGGATCGGCGAACAGCAGCGGGCCGAGGAGCTCGCGCCCCCACAGCGCGCCCGCGTCGTCCAGGGCGGCCTCCTCGTACTCGCCGAAGGCCGCCAGGGCCGCCGTCGACGGGATCGGATCCTGGAGGACCAGCGCACAGGTGAGCAGCAGGGCGGACGGCATGAATTCCTTGCAACCTGAGACGCGGCCCGCGTCTCGAGCGACGGCGCGTCGGCGCCCATTCTCGGGTCGGCCCGATTTCGCGGCCAAAAAGCCCCGACCTCTCAGTTTCTTGATGTCGAGGTGACGATGGTGTCCCGGGAGCGGGAACATTCAGAGTCGCCTCAAGTCCACCTCGGCCCGTTCGGGCGCCGGCTTCGGCCTGGTCGATCTGTGCGTGGCCCTGGTCGTGCTCTCGATCTCGCTCGGGGTCCTGGTCGGTGCGGTCTTCTCGGGGATCCGCCTGGCGCGCACGGACGAGGAGACGGCACAGGCGAGCCAGGCCCTGCGCACGGCCCTGGCTCGAATCGGCGCACTGGCCCCGCGCGATGCCTTCGCGATCCTCAACGACGAGGACGGGGACGATCTCCCGGGGCAGAGCGCGGACAGCTACCTGGCCGTGGATGAACTCCTGCTGAGCGATCGGGAGGGCACGCCGGTCACGATCCAGATCACGTTCCCGGTGGAGGCGGATGCACCGGGCGTCGTGCGCGAGGACCTCGAGCTGCCGGCCCTCGGCCTGCCACGCGACCTCGATGGCGACGGCGAGATCGACGCGGCCGACCACAGCGCGGATCTCGTGCTCTTGCCCGTGCTCCTGCGCCTCGAGTGGCAGGGCTCCGCGGGACCCCAGAGCCTCCAGATGGCCACGATCCTCGGCGACTGACATGCGCCAGCCGGACACCCGCCGCGCGCGAGGCGGCTTCGCCCTGACCGAGCTCGGCATGAGCATCCTGCTGCTCGGCAGCATGATGCTGATGGCCGGCTTCGCGGCGGACCGCGGGCTCGGCGTCCTGCGCCAGCACCGCGGCGAGCAGCAGCTCATCGGCAGCGTGCAGCGCACGCTGCAGCGCGTCACGCGCGAGCTCGAGTTCGGCGGACTCGGCGCGATGACTCCGCGCAACGCGAGCCCGCTGTGGGCCGACAACCTGTCCTTCCGGATCTGTCGCGGCTACGACGACGATGCGGCTGCGCTCGCCTGGAGCGCCGAGCGCCTGCTGAGACTCGAGTACGAGCCCGGCGAGGCCGACGACGGCATGGACAATGACGGCGACGGCCTGATCGACGAGGGGCAGCTGGTCTGGATCGAGAACGAGGGCACGGCCGACGAGCAGCGCATCGTGATCGCGCACGGTGTGGCCGAGTACCAGCAGGGCGAGACCCTGGACGGCGACGACGACAACGGCAACGGTCTCGTGGACGAGCGTGGCTTCACGCTGACCTTCGAGGACGAGCTCGTCACCGTGCGGCTCAGCCTGCAGACGGCGGGCGCGAACGGTGTGATCACGAAAACGCTGGAGACCTCCGTCTCCGTGCACAACTGAGGGGAGCATCGATGCAGCGAGCAAGAGGGAACGAGGCGCGGCGCGGCAATGCGACGGTGGTGTCGCTGCTGGCCATGCTCGTGATCGGCACCTTCGCCGGTGTGGTGCTGACGGTCGGTCAGCGCCAGAGCGGCGAGAACCGGGCCGGCATCGAGCAGAACCGCGCGCTGCTCGCGGCCGAGGCCGGAGCGCGCTCGGCCCTGGCCGCGCTGGCCGTCTCGCTCGACAGCGCCGACGATCTCGCCCTGATGGGTAGCGCCGACGCGCCGGTCGAGTTCGCCGGCGCGAGCTACTGGTGCGAGCTGGACACGAGCGGGGACCTGCACCGCCTGCTCGTGCACGGCCGCGCGGGTGTCCAGGAGCGCACGCTCGAGGTGACCCTGCAGGCGGCCTCGACCGAGGGACCGTTCCAGAGCGCGGTCTTCGCCGGCAACAGCTCCGGCGACGGCAGCTACGTCATGAAGTTCGGCGGGACCGGCACGTCGGCCGACTACGTGAACGGCAACATCTACAGCGGCGGCAGCGTGAGCTTCACCGGCGCCGCGACCGTTGACGGCTCGGTGCACGCGACCGGTTCGGCCACGGGCGTGAGCGATCCCGAGACGGGCGTGACGCGCCCGGTCCCCGACCTCGCGGCCCAGAACTACGCCACGACGGCGCACTACGACGTGGCGGCCCTGTTCGCTGCCGGCAGCACCTACAAGTCGAACACGAAGCTCGGCGGCTCGGCCTACCAGGTGGCGGCCACCAGCCCGGCCCACATCTTCCGCAAGAACCCGAGCGACCGCACGGCCAACACCTCGACCACCACGAAGGACGACTACTTCCTCGAGGATCCGCACGAGGCCAACACGACCAGCAGCCTGTACAAGATCTCGCTCACCGGCGTGAACGGCGCCGCGGGCGAGAACTCGAACCAGAAGATCTTCTACCTCGACGGGAACCTCTGGATCCACAACCTCTACACGCTGAAGTTCCAGCTCTCCTCGGGCTCGACCGGGGCCCAGGTGACCTTCGTCGTGAAGGGCAACATCTACCTGTCGGACGACTTCGGCTACACGAGCAACACCAAGGACGGCGTGGCCTTCATCGCGATGAAGGATCCGGCCGTGGCCGACAGCGGCAACATCTACTTCGGCGACCCGGTGTACGGCACGCTCGACACGATGGCGGGCTTCATGTACGCGGAGAACAACTTCTACGACAACAACCTGAACTCCACGGCCGGCGGCTCGATCCAGCTCTTCGGGAACATGACGGCCGGCAACCAGGTCAAGATCAACCGCGACTACTCGGTCACGAAGAAGGGCAAGACGACGGTCTACCACACGAAGATGGGGATCGATTTCGACGACCGTCTCGTGACGGGTGAGCTGTCGCTGCCGGGCATTCCCGAGACCTACTCCGAGGAAGGCTCCGAGATGACCGTGCTCGCCTGGCGCGAGGTCGGGACGGATTGAGCCTCTTGCCCTCGCCCGTGCGTTCCTCCCTCCTCGTGCTGGCCGTGATCGTCTGTGGCGCGGGCCGCGCGGCCGGCGCGGACGGAAGTCGCGCCGAGCGCATCGCCGACGTCCTGCAGCGGCGCGCGCCGGAGACGCGCACGCACGAGGAGCTCGTCCACGGCCTGGCGCTGCTCGGGCCCGAGCTGATCCCGCTGTGGCGACGCTGGCTGGTCGGCGAGGGCGTCGAGGAGGTGTTCCTGCCCGGCGGCGAGTTCCAGCCCGAGCTCTGGGCGGTCGCGCCCGAGGAAGCCGGCACACTGGCCCTGGCCACGCTGGCCGTGTTGCCGCCCGAGGCGGTGCTGGCCGAGTGTGAGCACGGCCTCCTGCGCGACGGACCCGGGCCGAGCGAACTTCTGGCGATCTTCCGCGTGCTCGAGACGCTCGGTTCGGCCCGCGGGCTCTCGCTCTACTGGAAGCTCGTCGAGCGTCTGGGCAGCGACGTGGTCGAGCTGCCGCGCTATCGAGCCGCGGCCGACGCAGCCCTGAGCTCGATACTCGCGCGCGACCGCGCCGTCTGGGCTCCGCTCGCGCAGCGCCTCGCACGCCCGGACGCGCTCGAGGCCGAGCTGTTCCTGGGCGCGGCGCGCGCCGCCAGCCGTCCCGAAGCGTACGAGCTCGTGCTAGCCCTGCTCGACGGGAGCGGTGAGCTGCCGCGCTTCGCAGCGCTAGAGGCCCTGGCGAGTCTCGAGCGCGACCACCCCTGGCGCTTCGAGCCGGAGCTCGTGCAGCGCCTCGCGCGCGCGTGGAAGGCGCTCGCGCCCGAGGAACTCGTGCCCGCGCTCCAGCTGCTCGGCGCGAGCGAGGACCCGCGCGCGCTCGCTCCCCTGCGCGGCCACCTCGCGGACCTCGATCCGCTGCTCGCGACGGCCGCGGCGCGCGCTCTGGCCGAGCTCGGCGGCGTGGACTTCGCGCGCGACGAAGAGGACTGGCAGCGCTGGGAAGCGCGCGAGTTCCAGTGGTGGAGCGAGGAGTACGAGGTCGCGCTGGAGCGGCTCGACGGCGACGTCGGCGGGGCCGCCGCGACCTTCGCCGAGCTCGCTGCGCATCCGCTCTTCCGGCGCGAGATCGCGCAGGCGGTGGGGGCGAGGCTGCTGCGACTCGAGCCGCCGGTCCAGAAGCTCGCCGCGGCCTTCCTGCTCGGCCTGCGCACGCGGGCTGCGCTGCCGGCGCTGGTGCGCCTCGCGCAGCAGAGCGTCGATGTCGAGCTCACGGCCTGGCTCGCGAACGGATTGAGCGCGCGCGGTGTGACGCTCCGCGAGCAACCCTGACCGGATCGACCCGGGCGCCAGCCGGGAACCCGGGCCCCTGGCAAAGCTCGCGCTGCCTCCACCGGGCGGCTAAACTGAGTCGCTCCTGGAGGGAATGGTGCTCGCTTCGCTCGTCCTCGTGCTCCTCGCCGCGACCGCGCAAGACGCGTCGAAGAGTGGCGGCCTGCCCGGCGCCGCTCCGGGCACGGCGCTCGCCAGCGCGCGCTTCCAGCGTTTTGCGGGCGGCGCGCCGTTCGAGCTGTGGCTCGAGCAGGCGACGCCGCTCGATCCGAACGCCGACCGGGCCTTCGTCGAGGCCCACGCGCCCTGGCTGGCCGAGCTCGCGCGCCTGTGGGAGGCCGAGTACGCGCTTCCGCTGAAACTCGAGAAGCCGGCCCGGACCGCGACTCTGCCCGTCTACGTGCTGCGCACACAGGAGAGCTACGTTCAGCACTTCGCCGCGCGGCCCTCGCTCGCGCCCTACACGCCCTACGTGCGCTTCGACGCGCAGTCCGGCGTGCTCGTGACCTTCGGCGGTGGCCAGCAGACGAAGGATCGCGCCTTCCTGCGCCGCGCGCTGCTGCACTGCGCGGTCGAGCAGCTGCTCGCGGCCTGGTCGAGCGATCCCGCGGCCGGCTGGCAGCCGTGGCTCGGGCTCGGGCTCGCCCAGTACCTGTCGGCCCATCGAGGCCTCGAGCCCGCGGCCCTGGCCGCGCATCCGCTCGATCGGGACGCGCTGAAGACGCTCGGCAATCTCGTGCGCCTGCAGGACGGGCTCGACGTGTTCCTGCCGCCGCTCGACGAGCTGGTCGCCTTTCCCGATCTCGCCGCGGGCCTGGCGCACCTGCGCGCGCGCAGCGGCGGCGCGAAGCCGCAGCCGAACGACGGCCACGAGTACGCGCCCTGGTACCTGCAGGCCCAGGCCGGACAGCTGGTGTGGTTCCTGCACCAGGGCGAGTCGGGCAAGTACCGCACGGCGCTGCTCGAGGTCCTCGACCGTGCGCTGCGCGGGCAGCGCGGGCCGGAGGTGTTCCGCACGGCCTTCGGTGCCGAGCTCGCGCCGCTCGAGGGTTCCTTCCGACGCTGGCTGCAGCCGGCGCTGTGGAACGAGACCGGGCTCAACCTGCCGATCCCGCCCGAGCCGCGTCGTCTGACGCCGGCGGCGAGCGTCAGCGGGCCGCGCACGGTCGACACGAGCGTGCTGACGCCGGATGGACACGATCCGGAGAACCTGTTCGCGCTGGCCCTCGTGCAGGCGCGTGCAGGTGCGGTCGAGGCCGCGGCCGCGCGGCTGCGCGCAGCCCAGGGCGGCTTCGAGCCCGAGCTCGGCGCGCGCGTCGAGCGCGAACTCGCGCGTCTCGACGCCTTCGCCGAGCGCCGGCGCGCCTTCTTCGCGGCCCTGGCCGCGCCGGGTGCGCGCAAGCTCGAACTGGGCGAAGGCGCCGAGCGCGTGCTGGCCCAGGTGACCGGCGTGGACGAGCGCGCGGTCCGGCTGGGCGAGAACAAACGCGGCCTGAGCGAGCTCGTGCTGGAGGAACTCGACCCGCTCGCGCTCACCGAGGCGATGCGCGACAAGAAGTACGCCTTCGATCCGGGCGCCAGCGCCGGCTACGCCTTCGCGCTGTGCCAGGACGAGCGCTGGAAGAAGGTGCTGCCGGCTGCCGACGCGAGCCTGGCCGAGCTGCGCGCCGATGCCGAGCGCGACTATCCCGCGCGCTTCGGCCTGGCGCGCGCGCTCGCGCTGCTGGATGCGCTGGCGTGCGCGGGGGTGCCGCGCGAGGTCGCGGCGGCGCGCGAGACCCTGGCGCGCCTCGAGGAGCTGTGCGCTGCGCACCTCGCGCGTGCACCGGTCGCGCGGGTGCGCGAGACCCTGCGCGAGCTGGCGCGGGCCGCGCTCGAGCCGTGCTTCACGGCCGACGGCCTGGCGGCGCGCCTCGCCGCGCGCGTCGAGCCCCTGGGCGATGGCCGCGTGCGCCTCACCTACGCCTTCGAGCGGCCCGAGGAGCTCGTCGACTGGCAACAGACGGGCTACCTCGAGTCGCACGCCTTCGAGCGCGCACGCGAGGACTTCCGCATCGACGGTGGGCGGCTCGTGACGACCGGCTTTGCCTCGCTGCGGCACGTGCTCGCCTTCGAGGGGCCGCAGCGCGCGCGCCTGCGCTTCCGCTACGCGCGTCCGGCCGGCGAGCACGATCCTCGCTTCCTCCTGCTGCTCGGGCTGAACGACGACGGCAAGGTCAGCTACGCGGCGACGGACTCCGGCGCGGCGCTGTACGTGCAGGACCGCAGCACGAACCACGTGCGCGAGGCCGAGGGCGGCCCGGGCATCGTGATCGGCGAGGGCTACACGCTCGAGCTCGACTTCGACGGCCAGAGCTACGCCTCGCGCTTCAACGGCCAGGACATGGCCACGCTCTCGGCCGGGCCGCGCCTCAGCGGCAATCCGCTGCTCTTCAGCACGGCCGACTTTCCCTTCGCGGCCGAGGAGCTCGTGCTCGAGGGCAAGCCCACGGCCGCCTCGCTCGCACCACTCGCCACGGCGTGGATCGAGGAGCGCCTGCGCGCCCTCGGGCTGTGAGCGTCCGGCGCGTCAGCGCAGCTCGAGCGTGACGGTCGGGCGATCGTCGGCGCCGAGCTCGAGCGTGGTGCTGGCCGTGCGCGGGCCGTCGTCGCGGAAGAGCGTGGCGCGGACCTCCCAGGTGCCGGCCTCGAGGTTCTCGAGGAGGAACTGTCCGTCGCGTGCGACGGCGCCGCGCACGCAGGTCGTGCCGTCCGGCTCCTCGCGCGTGGCGAGCACCAGCAGACGTGCGGGCAGCTTGCCGGTGGCGAGCGAGAGCTGGCCCTCGACGGCGGCGCGGCCCGCGGGCTGCAGCCGCACGCTCGTGCGCGCGTCGGCCGCGACCGCGACCGTGCGCTCGAGCTCGATGAAGGGTGTCTCGGGATCGGCGAAGAGCTGCGTGACGCGGTAGAGCCCCGCGTCGAGGCCCTCGAAGCGGAAAGCTCCGTCCGCGTCGGTGCGGCGCTCGCGGATCGGAGCCTTACCGCGTCGCTCGGGCTCGGCCGCCACGAGGCGCACCGGGACGCCCGTGCGCGCGCGCCCGGCGGCGTCGAGGCAGAGGCCCTCGAGCACGGCCCCGCGGCCGAGCTGCACGAGGCGCACGACCTCGACCCCCGCGCGCACCTCGAACGGGCCGTCGACCGCGCGCGGCAGCGTGTCGTGCAGCACGATGAGCTGCGTCGGGCCGGCCGGCACGTCGCGGAACACGAAGCGACCCTCGCCGTCGGTGGCCGCGAACTCGCTCCGGTGCTGGTCCTCGTCGCCGACGCGCGGCGTGATGCCGGGCGGGCCGCGGTAGAGGCGCGCGCCGGGAACCGGTGCACCGTCGGCGTCGAGGACCTCGCCGCGCACGCTGCCGCCGCGCTCGAGCGCGAAGACCGTGCGCGCGGGCTCGAGCTCGAGCTCGGCCACGACGTGCGCGTTGCGCGCCGGCGCGTAACCCTCGGCGCGCACCTCGACGCCGGTCACGGCGCCGGGCGCGAGCTCGTCGTCGGCGCTGGTCCACAGGCCGTCCGGATGCGTGAAGGGGTAGCCCGTGCGCGTCCACTGCGCGCTGTAGCCGCCGATCGCGACCTCGCCGGGCGCGAGCTCGGGGGCGAAGAAGTGCACCGTGAAGCGTTCGAGCGGCGCGCCCGTCGCGGCGTCGAGCACGCGCCCTCCGACCGCCGCGGCGCGCTGCAGGACGACCACGAGCCCGTCGTGGTCGAGGCGCTCGAGCGTGAGCTCGTGGCGCAGGAGGCGCGTGCCGTAGAACTCGAGGCCCGCGCCCTCGGCCGGCAGACCCTCGAGGCGAAAGCGCCCCTCGGCATCGCTCGCGACGGTGTCGAGCTCGAGGTACTCGCCGTCCTGCTTGGCCGCGATCGAGACGCCGGCGAGCGGCGTGCCGCGCGCATCCTCGACGCGCCCCGCGATCCAGTGCGCGGGCTCGAGGCGCACGACGAGCGGCGCGAGCGCGGGCGGCTGCGCGGGCACCTCGAGCGTCAGGTTCTGCGCGGAGTGACCAGGGTGCTGCACGACGAGCGTCTGCGGTCCGGCGCCGACGCTCGGGAAGCGGAACGAGCCGTCGGCCCCGCTGGTGGCGTCCAGGCGGTCGAAGGCGTGCGGCGAGAAGCCGATGTAGAGCGTCGCCTCGGCGAGTGGCGCGCCGTCCGAGCCGAGCACCAGGCCCTCGACGCTCGTCCCGCGCCGTAACACGAGCTCGACGCCCTCGACGACGAGCCCCTGCGTCTGCACGCGCGCGTCGGCCTGCACGTAGCCTTCCTTGCGCGCGTAGACGAGGTGCTGGTCGCGGCCCGGGTCGAGGTGGTCGAGCAGGAAGGCGCCGTCCGCGCCGCTCGTGGCCGTCTTGCGACGCGAGTAGAAGCTCGCCACCGCCGCGCCGGCGAGGCCGCGCCCGTCCTCGTCGAGCACGCGCCCGCTGACGCGGAAGGCCGGCCCGAGGACGAGTTCGACGCGCACCTCGCGCGCGTCGTCGGGGAAGCTGAAGCTCTGCTCGAGCTCGGCCAGGCCCGGCGCGCGCGCGAAGAGCGTCGGCCTGCGCGGCGGCCGCGCCAGTACGAGCTCGAACTCGCCGCGCGCGTCGCACACGGTCTCCTCACTCCAGGTCCACACCTCGCCGCCGGCGATCCGCTCGCCTTTCGGCCCGCTCAGCGACCCGCGCACGACCCAGCGCTCGTCGACGGGCGCCGCCGGGGCCTCGGCCACCACTTCATCGCGCGCACCCACGCGCGCCGCCGGCGCGGGCTCGCTCGTGGTCGGCTCCGCCTCCGTCGCCACCGCTCTTGCCGGCGCGAGCTTCGCCGCACCCGTGGCCGGCGCATCGCCCGCGCTCGCCGCTCCACGCGGCTGTTGCGAGGCCCTCTGCAGGGCCCAGAAAACGAGCACGGCGAGGACGGCCAGGAGTGCCAGCGTCAAGCGGACTGCGCGCATGCGCCCATTCAACCAGTACGGCCGCGCGCGAGCACGTCCCGGCAGCGCGTCCAGGTCAGCCCCGCGCGACGTTCTTCCGCTGCGGAACAGGCGTGTGCCGGGCGGCGCGCTATGATGGGCGGAGGGGGGGAACTCGCATGCGGAACCGCCACGTCCAGTCGATGCTCGTCCTGGCGGCGCTCGGGGTGGCCGCGCTCGTGCTGCTCCTGCTGCGCCCGGGCGGGGAGCGCGAGCGCTCGTCGCGGGCGGGCGAGGCCGGCGCAGCCTCGGCGCTGGCTCAGGAAGCACCGGCGCTGCAGCCCGCGGCGACGGTCGAGGCTCCCGTGGCGGCGCCGACGGTGGTCGCCGAGCGCAGCGAGCTCGGGGAGGAGAGCCCGCGCGTGCGGGGCTTCGTGCGCGTCGAGGACGGGGAGCCGCTCGGCGAGGAGGTCGAGCTCGCCGTAGCCGTCCACGAGGCGGGCGGTGCGCGCGCGGGCACGCTCGAGGTACCGGTCGCGGCCGACGGGCGCTTCGACTTCGTCGTGGCCGCGGGCACGGGGTACGTGCTGCTCGAGCTGCGGGCCGAGGCGCTTCTCCTCGAGGGAGCGGTGCGCGCCGTGCCGGGCGAGGAGGTGGTGCTCGTCGTGCAGCGGCGCGCGCCGCTTGCGCAGGACCTCGTCGTGGCCGGCGTCGTGCTCGATCAGCACGGTCAGCCGTTCGAGGGCGCCGCGCTCTACGCGATCGAGCCCGAGGCGAGTTCCTGGAGGCTGTCGAAGGAGAACCTCAGCGGGCCGGACGGCCGCTTCCGCCTCACCGGTCTCGCGCGCCAGCGCTGGCGCATCGGGGCCCAGTCGAGTGACGCCTTCGGCAACGCGCACCAGGACATCGACGGCACGCGCGACGACGTGCTCGACCTCACGCTCACGCTCGTGCGCGGCGGCTGCATCGAGGGCACGGTGCGCTGGCCGGACGGGCGCGCGGTGCAGGAGTTCCGGGCCAAGGCGCAGACGGAGAACCGGAGCCGCTCGAGCACGTCGCGGGGCGGAGAGTTCAAGCTCTGCGGACTCGACCTGGACGTGGAGTGGACGCTCGTGCTCGATGCGGAGGAGGGAGGTACGGCAGGGACCGTCCAGGTTCCCGGGGTGCGCCCGGGCGGGCCGCCGCTCGCGCTCGTGCTCGAGACGGCGACCACGTTCGCCGTGACCCTCGATGTGCGCGATGCCGCGGGCGCGCCGGTGCCGAATCTTCGCGCCTTTGCCGTTCTCCGGGGGCAAGGCGTACGTGAAGTCCAGGCGAAGGCCTCCGTTCTCGAGGGGCTCACACAGGGCGAGTGGAGCATCCAGGTCTCGGCTCCGGGTTTCGAGGATCAAGGCCGGACCGTCACGCTCGCGCCCGGCAGTGCGCCGCTCGTGTTCGTGCTCGTGGCCCAGGGCCGCATCCGCGGTCGCGTCGTCGATGCCAGCGGAGCGGCAGTCGGTGGAGCTGAGGTCTTCGACGAGACGACCGGAAATGGCGAGCAGCTCAGCGATTCCGAGGGCCTCTTCGAGCTCGACGCGTCCTCCGGCACCCACCGCCTGCGTGCGCGCCACGCCCGGGCGGGCATCAGCGATGCGCTCGAGCTCGAGCTCGCGAGCGGGGAGACCGTCGAAGAGGTCGTTCTCACGCTCGGGCCGGGTGCGCGACTCGAGGGCCGCGTGCTGGATGTGGCCGGGAGTCCGGCTTCGGGAGCCGCTGTCTTCGTGGGGATGGCCGACACGACGACGGACTCCGACGGCCTCTTCGTGCTGGAGGGCCTCGCGCCCGGAACGGCCCGCGTTTTCGCCCGTGATTCCGCGAACCTGCTGCAAGCCGAGGTGAGGCTCCTGCGCGGCGAGACGAGCCACCTCGAGCTGCGCTTCCTTGCGCGCGACCCCGTGCGTGTCCGTGGCCGGGCGACCCTGGCGGGTCAGTCCTACGTCGGTCCCCTCCAGTTCGTCAGCAAGGGCGGCATGAGGCAGGCCGCCTGTGACCGGGAGGGCCGCTTCAGCGTCGAGCTCGACCGGCCCGGCCGCTGGATCTGCTGGCGCGACGAGATCGGGGCGCTGTACGCGCTCGAGCTCGAGCTCCCCGACGTCGACGAGCAAGAGCTCACGCTCGAGCTCGACACGATGCGACGCGTGGCGTCGTTCGACGAGCTGCCGTTCTGAGCTTCCCCAGGCTTCGAGTCCTGGAGAGGGCCCGGGGGCCGATGTCGTAGCACTGCGACGCGCACGGGCTTCGCGCTTCGCCGACCGCTACCCTCTCGCGGATGTCCGCCGACCGTCCGCCGCTGCGCTGGAGCGATGTCTCGCTCTCGGCCGTCTCTTCCGGCTTCGTGGCCGTGCTGGTGGGCTTCACGAGCTCGGTCGCGGTGGTCTTCGCGGCGGCGCGCGCGCTCGGGGCCGATCACGAGCAGGTCGGCTCGTGGATCTGGGCCCTCGGGCTCGGGATGGGGCTCGGGTCGCTCGGGATGTCGCTCGTCTGGAAGAAGCCGGTGATGATCGCCTGGTCGACGCCGGGCGCGGCGCTGCTCGCGACGGCGGCGGCGAGCGGGGACTTCACGCTGGCCCAGGCCACGGGCGCGTTCCTCGCCTGCGCGCTCCTGATCACGCTGGCGGGCGTCACCGGACTCTTCGAGCGCGTGATGGACCGGATCCCGCTGCCGCTCGCGAGCGCCCTGCTCGCGGGTGTGCTGGCGCGCTTCGGGCTCGATGCCTTCGTCGCGCTCGGCACGCGCCCGGGGCCGGTGCTCGCGATGCTGGCGGCCTACCTCGTCGGGCGCCGGCTGTGGCCGCGCTACGCCGTGCCGGGGATGCTCGTCGTCGCGACCGTGGCGGCGCTCTCGACCGGCTCGCTCGCGCTCGAGGGCGTCGAGCTCGCGCGCGCGCGGCCCGTGTTCGTCGCGCCAGAGTGGGACCTCGCGGCGCTGGTCTCGCTCGGGCTGCCGCTCTTCGTGGTGACGATGGCCTCGCAGAACCTGCCCGGCGTGGCCGCGATCCGGCACGCGGGCTTCGAGCTCCCGATCTCGCGCATCGTGACCGTCACGGGGCTCATGACGCTCGTGCTCGCGCCCTTCGGCGCCTTCGCGCTCAACCTGGCGGCGATCACGGCCGCGCTGGCGCTCTCGCGCGAGGCCCACGAGGACCCCGCGCGCCGCTACGTCGCCGCCGTCGCCTGCGGCGCGTTCTACGTCGTCGTCGGCTTCTTCGGCGCGACCGTGGCCGACCTCCTGGCCGCCTTCCCGCGCGAGCTCGTCACTGCCCTGGCCGGCTTCGCCCTGCTCGGCACGATCACGAGCGGACTCACCGCGGCGCTCGCTCCCGAGCCGACGCGCGAGGCCGCGCTGCTGACCTTTCTCGTCACGCTGAGCGGCGTCACCCTCGCCGGCATCGGCTCGGCCTTCTGGGGCGTCGTCGCCGGCGCGCTGGCTCTCCTGCTGACGCGGTGGGGGTCGGTGCGGCAGGATGCGCCTCCACCCGCCCGGCCTTGAATCCGCACGGCCTCGCCGCTCGAACTCTCCTCGTGCTCCCCGGATCCGGTCGCCCCATGCACACACCTGCCTTCGTCCTCTTCGCGCTCCTGCTCGTCTCCTGTGGTGCCCGTGCGCGGGCACAGGGGCACGACTGGCCCGGGTGGCGTGGAGCGGAGCGCGACGGCCTCGCGCACGAGAGCGGCTGGAGCTCGGCGGGCAAGCAGGAGGACCTGTGGCGTGTCGATGTCGGGCGCGGCTACTCCTGCGTGGCGGTCGCGAACGGGCGGCTGTACACGAAGGGCTACGACGTGGAGGCCGAGCTCGACGTCGTGCGCTGCCTCGATGCGCTGACGGGCGAGGAACTGTGGGCGCACGCCTATGCCTCGAAGCTGTGGGACACGATGCACGAGGGCGGCACGCTGACGACGCCGGTCGTCGATGGCGAGCGCGTGTACGTGCTGAGCCGGCTCGGGAAGTTCCTGATCCTCGACGCCGCGACGGGCGAGGTGCGCGAGGAGCGCGAGCTCGTCAGCGACGAGAAGGGGCTCGGCACCTTCGGGCTCTCGGCCTCGCCGCTCGTGCTCGACGGGCGCGTGTACCTGAACTGCGGCCGCACGCTGGCCCTCGACGCGGCCAGCGCGAAGACGCTGTGGCAGACGAAGGACTACGGCTACAGCTACGGCGTGCCCGTGCCGTTCGAGGTCGACGGGAAGCCGCTGCTCGCCGTCTTCAACGGGGCGGGCCTGGCGGTGCTCGCGCGCGAGGATGGCGCGGAGCTGGCGCTCTTCCCGTGGACCTCCGAGTACAACGTGAACTCGGCCACGCCGATCGTCAGCGGACGGCGCATCTTCATCTCGACCGGCTACAACGCGAAGGGCTGCGCGCTGCTCGAGTTCACGGGCAAGGCGCTGGAGGTCGTGTGGGAGTCCAAGGAGATGAACAACACGATGAGCGGCTGCGTGTTCGTCGACGGCCACTACTACGGCTTCGACGAGGCCAAGCTGAAGTGCCTCGATGCGGCGGGGAAGGTGCTGTGGGAAGAGCGCGGGCTCGGGAAGGGGGCGCTGAGCGCTTCCGATGGTCGTCTGATCGTGCTCTCGGAGGAGGGCGAGCTCTTGATCGCGCCGGCCACGCCGAAGGGCTTCGAGGCGGCCACGAGGACGAAGCTGTTCGACGGCGGCGTGTGCTGGACGACGCCAGTGCTGGCCCACGGCATCCTCTACTGCCGCAGTAGCACGGGGGCGCTCGTGGCCCGCGACCACCGCGCCGCGCAGTAGCTCGGGAGTGATCGTCCGGACGCGGGCAGCGTCGCCGGCAGCCCGAAGGCGGGCGCAGGCGGCTTGCACCGTCTGGTAGGCTCTTTCAAATCCGATGACGCTCGCCACCGGTTCCTCCCTCGCCCACTACTCGATCCTCGGCCCGCTGGGCGCGGGGGCGATGGGGGAGGTGTATCGGGCGCGCGACACGAAGCTCGGGCGCGAGGTGGCGATCAAGGTGCTGCCGGAGCACTTCGCGGACGACGAGGAGCGGCTGAAGCGTTTCGAGCGCGAGGCGAAGACGCTGGCCTCACTCAACCATCCGAACGTGGCGCAGATCTTCGGCGTCGATCAGGTCGGGGACACGTGCTTCCTCGTGCTCGAACTCGTGCCGGGCGAGTCGCTGGAGGAGCGCCTGAGGCGCGGACCGCTGCCGGTGGACGAAGCGCTCGAGGTGTGCAAGCAGATCGCCGAGGGGCTCGAGGCGGCGCACGAGGCCGGCGTGATCCACCGCGATCTGAAACCCGCCAACATCCGCGTGACGCCCGAGGGCAAGGTCAAAGTGCTCGATTTCGGCCTGGCGAAGCCGAGCCAGGAGGGACGCCTCGGATCCACCAAGGACAGCGTGCTCTCGACCGAGGCGGGACAGTTGCTCGGCACGCCGACCTACATGGCGCCGGAACAAGCGCGCGGCAAGGCGATCGACCGGCGCATCGACATCTGGGCCTTCGGCTGTGTCCTGTACGAGTGCCTGACGGCGCAGCGCGCCTTCGATGGCGAGACCCTGTCGGACGTGCTGAGCTCGGTGCTGCGCTCGGAGGTTGCGCTCGAAGGCTTGCCGGCCGGCACTCCCGCGCGCGTGCGCGAGCTGCTCGGGCGCTGCCTGCACAAGGATCCACGCCAGCGTCTGCGCGACATCGGCGACGCGCGGCTCGTGCTCGAGGGAGCGGGCCGCGGCGAGGGCGCGGAGTCCGTCGGGCGCGTGTCCGCAGGGCGCGGATGGGTGCCGTGGGGCGTGAGCGCGCTGCTCGCGCTCGCTCTCGTGCTTCTGGTCCTCCGAGGTGCGGATCCGTTGCACGACTCCGGAGGGCGGACCG
>Ga0172373_10004439_pt1 | contig 19770 bp, 28 predicted proteins | sample Lak10m_2_FD_114546 | JGI IMG/M metagenome (GOLD analysis project Ga0172373, IMG submission 114546) | Freshwater microbial communities from Kabuno Bay, South-Kivu, Congo - kab_092012_10m | ecosystem: Environmental > Aquatic > Freshwater > Lake | place: Democratic Republic of the Congo...
ACAAAGCACTCCGGTGCGAAAATCATGGTCATGCCGTGATTTATATACTTTATTTTTAACCCACCAGGGAATTCATTTTTCCCGGTCGGGGATGATGTGTTTTCTCTGGTTTTACCCGAGGAAAGCATTATGAACAAAGACGATAAAAAGTCATTTTCCCGCTATGTCAATAGCGCTTCCGAGCAAGAACTGGAAGATAAATTGATTAAACTTCAATCCCTGCTCATCAAACTTAAGCAACCGGAAACGATTGCTGAAGCTGAATGGATGATCCGGGAAATTTGCTTAGAAATCGATGCCAGAAGAGACGTGCTTTAAATTGCCGTCATACCTTTGGCCTTGGCATCCAGTAGTCGCTCAAGACGTTTGCTTTCTTCGTCGTTGCCTTCGGCAATAGCGATAAGAAGCCGTCTTTCCAGCGTTTTCTCACCTTTTTTGACTTTCTCCACCAGGCGATTTTCAAATAAGTGTGATGCCGCATGTCTTGCGCTCCGGAAATCATCCAGAGACTTGATGTTACGAATATCGATTCCGGCTTTGCCGAAATAACTTCGGTATTCTGCAATTCCCTGTTCAGTAAAGAGCAATCGTCCTTCGCTGTCCACGGAAAAATCAGCGTTGTTCGTTAGAGCATCTGCGTTCATTGACTCGTCCCATGTTTGTTTTTAACTATGGTAAGCGATCACCCGCATTTTACAACCCTCCGGGAACTTAACTTCCCCGCGGGGATGTTTTGTCTCCCGGTTTTTTAATGAAATCAGGAAAAAATCCATGAAAAAAGTAGCCATGAAAGTTAACCCGGCTAATCTGGTTAAAAGCTTAAAATTCAGCTTCACTAATAAAGCCACGGTCTTAGGCGAGCTGATGCAAAACGCCCGGCGTGCTAACGCGACTCAAGTCGTTTTTGAGTTCGCACCCGAAACAAAAATTCTTCGCGTAACTGATGACGGCTGCGGAATCGGTTCGATTGAGAAATTGCTGACCGTAGCGGAATCCGGTTGGTCGGCTGATGTGGTTTCTCAGGAGCACCCTTTCGGTATTGGTTTTTTATCTGCGCTTTACGCTTGCCATCACATCACGGTTGTCAGCAAAAGTGGCAGGATAAGCACCAATACAGACAACATCCTTTCTTTTAAGCCCATTGCCATAACACCGGTTACTGATTATAGCGGTACAACCATCACTATGGTGGGGGTTGAATTGGAACTTTCTGCAATTAAAGAAAAACTTGAACGACTTGCTATGGGTTTCAATATTCCAATAGTTTTCAATGGTGAAAATCTCAACAGATTTCATGCCTTGGATTCAGGTCTTGGTTTTATCGAAACCGAAATTGGCGCTATCCATTTATCTGGATTACTGGATTCCCATGGTAGTAACTGTGATTTTGACGTGTACTTGCAAGGCTTGCCTATTTATCGTTCGCATAATTACGCAGGCTATAACCGGCACATCATTCACCTGGATTCCTCGCGTTTTTATGCGCGTTTACCGGACCGAGATAAACTCATTGACGAGCAGGACGTTGTAGGACTTATTAAAACCGTTCTGAAGCGGGAAATTGAGAATAGGCTTATTTCACTCAAAAGCACGCTTTCCGCCAACGAATTTGTTAACTTTTACGAAGTAATGAGGCACTGGGGGCTATTGAATCTTCTCAATGACGTACCTGTCGCCCCGCGTGAAGTGCTGCAGGAAATATCTGATTATCCTGTCTGCAATGAAGAGGTTTACTCCCATTTCATGGCATGTCTTCGCGAACCGCTAACGCGCTTAGACATTGAAAAGCTTGGCATTGTAAGTTTTGACGAAGATATTCAAAACGAAGGCGCCGCACTTCACCTCTTTGCAAAAGAGAAGGGCCTCTTGGTGTATGAAGGTGGACTCGATAACGGGCATTGGATTCACTCATTGGTTCGCAATCTCAGCAGTGAAGATCTGACGATAGAAATGGTTAATAACTCCCATCACGCCGTATTCGAAGGCGAGTGGATTAATGTTTTTGTCAGGTTTTGCGATGCCTATCGTATCAAAATTGGCGATGATGTGGTCGAAATTACTTCTGATGCGCTCTACCGAGGCCAGAATTGTGAAGATGACGTCATCATGCCGGAAGGAGATGGTACTGGATACGTTTTGAAACAAATCTCATCCTATAGAAGCGAATATGATGACTTCCAGGAATCCACTCATGAAACGGATATGTACGCATTTTCGTCATTTGTAGTCGCCAATACGACAAGCGAACCCAGTGAAGCAATGAAACGGCTTTTGCCTGGCTTTTCCGGCTGTCCGTCGTTGTATAACAAATCGTTCACCGTAACTTTGGACGATAAAGGCGCTGTTGCTTCAGTAATAGCCGCTTAATTTAATTTTTCAATAACCCGATCGGGAAACACGTTTCCCGTCGAGGATAACCGTGTTTCCCATTTTTTGAGGAAAACACGATGACATCTATTTCAATAACAACTGCTTCCTTGCGCGCTTTGATCAACGTTTACAAAGCATCACTGGGAATAAAACAAACACTTTTACTGGGCGCTGTAGGCGTTACAGATGATGGTGAAGAGATTTGGGAGGATTTTCTGGACTGGCCGGATTTAGGTATTTGTTATTTCAATTTAAGAAATGCCCTTGATCAAGCTCAACCAGAAATTTTACGATTGGAGGCAATTGACGCTATTTCAGAAGGCCGTTCTTTCAGTTTAAAACTGGATGTGGAAATCGAAAGACAAAAAAATGATGATTTGAAAAAAGCGCTGGAAGAAATAGCTATCATGCAGGCCGCTATTAATTTTCGTTTATCAACTACCTCTGATAGTAGTAACGAAGATATTTAACGTCTAACTCCCCCCCCTTACGGGAAAATTTATTTTCCCACTGGGACAAATGATTTTCCCGCTTTTAGGTTACCAAAGCAGGAGAACATTATGAATCAATTTTTCTTAAAGTCAGTCAATTGCCGTAGCCACTCGGCGATGATTGAATTTCTGAAAGAGCACAGTCGATATTGCTCGCGCAATGGCTTCTCGTCCTATGCCAATAACATTAGCATCAATAATCTTGGTTTGTCATCTAAACAGGCAGACAAAGCGATAGACATGTTGAAAGTCTATGACAGGATGAATATCGATATATGGGAGGAATGCAGTGCTTCCCTCATTAAAGACTTTTCGCAAAACCAAGGATATAGATACACAATTGGCACGAATGATTGTTTTAACAGTTTTAACGATTATTTGATTTTGTATCGATCCCGTATGGAGTGCAGCGGGCACTTAAGTTATTGTCCTTGCTGTGGCCAGCGGAATTATAAAAAAGTCCCATCAGAATATCAGGACAGCAAGGAGGCGTTAATTGCTAAGGAAATTCTTAGCGGTAAGCGCTTTTGGCAGCCCAATACATATCTAAGGCAGCCGGCAATCCAATCTTTGCCGCTTTCTGATGAAAAGAAATTGTCATTGATTACCCGGCTAATCACAGAATTGAGAGAGTGTTCTACATCGCATGCCTGCAGTTTATGTGGCAATCCGCGTTGTAATTATGCTGTCCAACCTTCGCAACTGGTTATAGAGAGCAAAGGTGTTCACCAGGATGAAGCGTTTCGTGCCGAAGACTGGTCATTGGAAAGACTTCATGATCGAATCGAACTCATTTGCACATTTGACGCAGCTTGTGACGCTATTCGCAGCAAATTCATAGCGTTGCTCAACGAATATCAACTGGCGAAATCGGTAAAGCCTCGCTTTAACCTCCTCCTGGCCCAAGCCGCCTAAGGGGACTCATCATGAATGATCAATGCGATGTCACTTCAATTGATGACTCGGAAGCCTGTTCGCAGTATTACCAGGATATCCTTAATGAAACCTTACCGCAGTATCAGGCAACAATAATTGCACATGATAAATATGGCATTGAGCTGAACAATAACCTATTGAATTCAATCATGTCGCAATATGCTTGGACACCGCTTCAGTTGGACGAATGCGTTAAAAATTCTCTGCATAAGGCTGGTTTGCTATGACACGTTACTTAACCTGGAGAAAAGCATGGCCGAATACAGTGTCCGTCGGGCTTTCACTGGCTTGGTGTGCAAACGATAAAACCATCTGCTTAATGGTGCTTGTTTTTACGCATGTCCTTTTAATTGGCCCGCATCAGTCGGGCAAATAATTCAAAATCGCCCGTTCGGGAGAATTCATCTCCCAATGGGGTATGGCATTCTCTCGAGTGGTTCTTCCACCCCATCTTCCGGGACTTCCTTGATACTCCCTGGAGTGGGTATCAAGGAAGTCCCGGTGGTCGGGGCTCACTTAGGAGAAAAATCATGAATACTATTCAAAACCAAATCAAAGTTGGAAAAACTGTAAAAGCATCATTTGAAGATCCTGCTTCACACCATGATGCGATAGAATCTTTAGGCAAAGTCATCAGTGTGAAAAAAGAAAAGCAATATAGCAGCGACATTACGGCAACGATTCAATGGGAAGACGGCAGTCGCCTTTCTATCAATATGTTCTTCTTTATGAACACCATGCAAATCATTGATGATGAGGTATTGGTATGAATGCTTATGTCCCTATTTCCGCGGATATTGTCCGCCCGGCGGTACGAGGGCGATGGCTGTTTGTATTGGCCAATCTTGCGCCAGAGCTTGAAAAAGCTATTTCAAAACCCGGCAGACACATAGCTTGTCCTGTACATGGCGGTAATGATGGTCTCAGATTATTCCGTGATGCGGACGAATCCGGTGGCGGTATTTGCAATACCTGTGGTCCTAAACCTGATGGGTTCACGTTATTGATGTGGCTGAAAGGCTGGGATTTTTCAGAAACATTATCGGCAGTCGCCGGCGTCCTGGGTATTACAAACACACGACACCCAAAACCGGCAGTCAAACTTAATCCCACTTTAAGCCAATCAAAACCCACTACGGATGATGACAAAGCTAAAGCGATTCTAAGTTTAGTGTGGCAACGGACGAAATCCATTCACCATCCCGATGCCAAGCCAGTAAGGCTTTATTTGCAGTCCCGTGGTTTAGATGCTTCTATCCCCGATTGGCCAACCCTGCGTTTTCATCCAAAGATGCAATACCGGGATGAAGACGGTAAAGTGATCGGCTATTATCCCGCCATGTTAGCGTTACTGGAAAATGGTCACGAAGCCATCACTATCCATCGTACTTTCTTAACCTTTGATGGGCGTAAAGCCCCTGTTGAGGCGCCTAAGAAAATAATGCCGGCAGCATCAGACAAGCCAGTTTCCGGCTCTGCTATTCGCTTAGGTCGACCAGGTCGCGTTTTATCGGTCACCGAAGGTATAGAAACTGCGCTTGCAGTCATTGAAGCAACCGGGATGGTGACTTGGCCATTGATCAGTTCTACATTAATGCCAAGCTTTAACATGCCTGACAGTGTTGAAAAATTGATTATTTGGTCGGATTTAGACCGTCCATCCCCAGTAACCGGTATTCGGGCAGGCACTGAAGCGGCAATAAAACTCGCGCATCGTGCGAAAGCCCGAGGTATTGATGTGGAAATCCGTGAACCTAAAGGGCCTTTGCCTGTTGATGCCAAAAGTATCGATTGGCTTGACGTTTTGAATGCGGAAGGACAGAACGCATTTGCCATTCGCTCCTGCCGTTAACCAAGGACGTGCTATGTCGAGGTATGTTTTCGATGTGTACTGTCTCGATACCACGCCTGGCAACCGGTCTTCGCCATTTTCTCCACCTCAAGGGTGGAATGGCGATGATGGCGAGTATAAAAAATGGCTCCGATCAAAATTTAAAACTGATCCCGAGCTTAGGCAAAGACTCGGTATTGCCGTTCGAGCGCATAACTTGCAACGCCCGTTACAGTTATCAGGTATTTATAACGTCATGTTGCTCGATGTTATCCAAAATTATGGCAAACGAAAATAAACCCGTTTTATTCGTTAGTACCCATTACGCAAAAAACCGAACCTGACTTTTCAGTGTTCGGTTTTTTTTTGCCTAATGGGTTTCAAAAATTTACTTTTTCAGCATTTGCCGCATCATTTATCCGTGAGTAGATACTTATGCCACCGAACGGTATGGCTTGCCTCCTGATAACACGCAAAGCTGTTATGTCTCAGCGAACAAACGAGGAAACAACAAGTCAACGGCATCGCTAGGAAAACGCAGTGAGACCGCTCCTTTGGGAGTATCCGACCCTAGAATCCCCTGCTCGATCAAACTGGCGAGCGCCATGCGTGCCCCGCGTTCCTTAAGACCGGTGATCCGTTCCGCTTCGCCACGCGGCATCTCGCCTTGCAGCAATACCCGTTCTAAAATAGAGAAGGTTTGCGGCTTCAATTGCTGACGCTCGACATAGCGTTTCAATCGGCCAGCCAGATGATCGAATTCAAACAGATCGCCCATAAAAGTGACCTGATCCAGACAGATCTCCAGAAACCAGTCGATGAATACAATCAGTGCTTTCTGGGAAAGATTACCTCGTCCGTCCAGATCGCCCTGTCTTGGCATATCGGCATAATCCATCATTTGCTTGTATTCCTGACGGCTGTGGATACCGCGTGCAAGCCCGCGTGACACCGACCAAAGACCGGACGCCCCAATACCGGCGGACAATCCCATCGCATGGCTCATTAAGCGACTGACGCGGCCATTGCCATCAGGAAAAGGGTGAATATAATTCAGGCGGTGATGGGCGGCGGCCATAGCAACGATGCGCCCACCCTTCCCCATCGGTTCCAGTCGGTAACGCTGCTCAAAATGCCGCATGAACGTTTCCACCTGATGGCTGCCGGGCGGGATATGCCGACCCACGGCGACATCCTGGTGAAGTTCTGTCCGAAATGCGCCCGGCTCCATGCGGAAACAACGACCAGCGCCCTCAATCAAAAGCATGGCTTCGGGTGCTTCAGCGTAAAAAGCACGATGCAGCTCATGCAAAAAATCCACGGAAGCTGGTTCCAGCAGCGTCCCTTCCGCATAACGGCGATCAATCATGCTCTGCACATAGATATGCGCCCGTGCTTCAACCTGAAGGTTGCGGCGGGATTCTTCCCCGTCCAGGTCATTCGCCAAAGCCCGTTCAATATCGCGGGGCTTGGTATTGTGCCCTTCAATCAGATTCGAATAGTAACAGTTCATCACCCGCACGAGGTCGGCAAGATTACGGGTAGTCTGAGGATGCAGACGATGACCCAACCGTTCCGTCGTCGTCGTCAGGTTGGCGATACGATCTGTGATCACAACCGGAATGGTATCGAGCAAACAGGGCTCGATGCGTGAGGGGCTTTCAAGGGTTTGCGTCATGCCGATCTTCTAAATCTGTAAGTCTATGTTCAATAAACTATTGTTTTACGTATTAATTTGATTGTTGCCGATCTTTCTGCCGATTGCAAATTATTGCGCAAGGCTCTGATTTTCTAATGTTTTTACGCCAATCTGTCCAGCGCTTTTGCCGATCTTGTTTTCATTGGTAATTACCTTAAAAAATCAGTTGGTTATGATGACAATAAGGTGTGCAAAATTGCTTATCTTATTACTTAAAATTTTTTAGACCACAATCCACGACTTTACGTGCCTCAGACGATCTAAAATGCTTGTAATCATAAAATCGATTGTTAGCATCGTCACCCACTAATAAATCAGTGCAATCCGGCATTGCTTCCATTCCTGTTATATCCACAATCCTTTGCTTAAACTCATCCAGTCTTTTTTTTCCGAACCCTTCGTTGATATAAAATGGATGGAGCGGGCTAAAATAAAATACGGTTCTTATCTGTTCAGTCGCTAACCAGCGGGTCAGTTCCCTTAATTCGTCAAACCGGTTATTAATCCAGGGCGGTGTCTTTAGAAGATGTTGATTAAATTGTCTTTTTATGAAAGTCTTGTGATCGCTTATGATTTCAGCTTCATACCGCTCAAGCCTGTACATGCCTGTACCTTCAATGTCATATCGCACCGAAATATCGCCTGAAATAAATTTTGATAGTTGTCCTATACTATCGTACAAACTAGGCTCAAATAAATAATCGAATACTGCTTTGCCAAAATTAACATCTTTAGTTGCCATCGGGTGCAAACGGTAAGCAGGGCCATAAGACTTGATATCAATAAACGTGATCGGATCCAAACCGTAAACGATAGTGTTAATAGGCATGCCTCCCTGTTTAAGTGCTTGCAAGGACGCCAAAATTTCATCGGGCTTGGCCGCAAAAAACGACAGATTATAAAAACACTTATCTGGAAAATAGTGTTTCATCAAACCCGGGTCAATTACCCCCATTATCGATGAGCCTACAATATAGGCATCGTAAATAGGACAGATGGCATCTGTACCGTTATTGATCGTATCGACTACTGTGCCCGATAAGTTTTTGGCGTTCTTCAATAAATAATTGATCTTAAGGAATCGTTCATTGGTCGCCGGCGATGTGTACGGTTCGCCGATTGAAAACGTTTGGTTAAATATTTGATAGGGGTTGATGATTAGGTTCCAGGCGGGCAGTGACCAGGCAACCATACCACCCACAATCAAGAAGGCTTTGTAAAACTTATCAAAATTGCCAATAAATGAAGCTTTCATGGGTTCCCGCCATCCAAATGCTGGTAAAAAATAAGGTGATCAAATAAGCAAAGTTTTTAAGACTAGGTTGGAGTTGTTCCGACATCTGCCGGGCATTCATTGATTCCAGGCAAACCGTCAGCAACACACTGTATTGGATCATTTCAATGCCGGTGATCAATGTAGTCGTAGTACAGTTTCGACAACTATCAGCCGCAATGAGCGGCACTGAAAAGCCATTGAGCCCAAGCATCCCTTCCCAAATGGACAGCGCCTGCGCAACCGATGCTGAGCGAAACACCACCCATGCTGCAGTCACCGACAGAAATGTGAAGCCCCAAGCCACGGATTTTGGTAAATGAACACCGATCTGTGTCCACATGCGGTGGACGCCAATAAAAACGCCATGCATCACGCCCCACCACACATACGTCCACGCGGCGCCATGCCATAACCCACCTATAACCATAGTGACCGCAGCCGCCACTACCCCTCTGAAAAAACCTTTGCGGTTGCCGCCTAACGGAATATACAGGTAATCACGCAGAAACCGGGATAACGTTATATGCCAACGCCGCCAAAAATCGGCAATACTGGTGGCACGGTACGGCGAATTGAAATTCAGCGGTAGTGCGACCCCGAACATCAGACCGATGCCAATAGCCATATCCGAATAACCGGAAAAGTCGAAATAAATCTGTAAGCCGTAACCTATTGCCGAAACCCAAGCTTCAATCAGTTGCAGCGGAATATTGCTTGCAAACAGCACATCCACTTTTTCGGCGATAAAATCTGCGATCACGCTTTTCTTGAACAAACCGATGACAAATAGGAACAACCCTTGCGAGAACTGTTTAGCATCAAAAACAATTCTATTTTGTAATTGTGGCATGACATCCGCATAGTGCAAAATAGGGCCGGCAATTAGATGGGGAAAGAAAGACACCGAAAAGGCAAACCGGCGTAAATTAAAATCAGCAACAAGGCCTTTATGGCAATCCGCTAACCAAGCGATCACCTGGAAAGTAAAAAACGAAATACCCAGCGGCAGCACCTCATGCAACACAGAGATCTGATGACCGGTTGCCGCATTCATCGTGTCAATAAAAAAATCGGCGTATTTGTAATACCCCAGCAACCCCACGTTGTAGACTAACCCCATAATTAACAACGACCGCGACCGTGTTTTCGCAAGCTGTTTACCCAGATAAAAATTGCCAAGGGCATTGCCGATCATCAGCGGGACATACCGTGTGTCCCACCACCCGTAAAAGTACACCGAACAAACGACAATAAACCATTGCGCGGCTTGTTCTTGTTGCAGGCGTTGACAATACCACCATAACGCGACACTGAACGGCAGGAAAAAGTAGATAAACTCCGGAGAATTAAAGAGCATAAAGGCTCCACTTATTAATAAGTAATGTCATGCCAAATTCGCTCGCTTGCCCTTAACCGGGCATCCCGTTTGACCCAGCACAATTCGGTAAACTCTTTGGTCTTTCTGTATTGTTCAGGTAACTCAACGCTATCGACCCAGTCAAGCTGTTTCCCATTCATAAGATACGGGCTAGGCGGCACCAGCCTGGGTTCCCAGGCTCTATGGATGGATTCGTCACGGATATACAGCCGCTGATATTCCATTAGCGCCGCTGCCCGTTGCACTTCCTGCTCCGGCGGTAAGTAATCCGGGTAATGCTTTTTGCGGATTTCCTCAGTGATCATAAACCAAAGTTCATCGTCAAAATGCATTTGGTCTTCAAAGCGAATTTGCCATCTTGGGGTGCTGGCATAGTTTTTTGCCTTGAGATAACGGTTATCGCGCAACAACAACTGGCTGCATTCGTAGCGCACCAGGGCATAGCTTTTTCGCGCATTAAAAGCCGAACTCAAGCGCCGTTGCGTGGTGCACTCATCGAGCAAGGCGATGGCCTTGGGATTTTCTTTTCTGACATGGGCGCATCCAGAAATCAGGACGATGACAGCAACGCAGAACATTAAATTTTTCATTACACATCCCCTTATTGATGACCACGTAATTTATCAGGTATACCGTAAGGATACCGGCGATGGAGTTCCATTCCCAGAAACGTCCTGATTTTAAAATGCTCCATGACGTCGCATTTATTTAATGAACTGTCATATTTATATTCATCACCGGAAAGCCGCCACCGACTATTGAAATCCGTGTTATTGATAATATAAAAAACCCGTACCAGAGTTGTGCCGTCCATAGCATAGGCATCATCCGGAGCAAAAACGCCATAGTCGCGGGCCATAAGTCCTCTCAGGCATTCCCAGATTTCACGGTCGTATTTAGGCCGACTAGCTACCGGTAAGGACGGGCCTTCCGATAAAGGCAAGCCTTCCGAAGTTGCCCCTGATGGCGTATTTTTAGCGAACAACTGTCTCGCCCTCTCGGAAATAACCGTTTGATGACATCGGTCAAACGCTTGCTGGTAAGTGGCTTGCCCACTAGGGAACAGATCGGTTGTCATGCGCTGCATGGCGCACTCATCTAACCTGGCTTGTTTGAACATATCGTAGCGTTGGCTAAAGGTGCAGGCTTGCAGGCCAAGGGCAGCGAGTATGATGACGAGTATTTTTGACATAATTAACCTCATGAAACATTCGAAAATTTTATGTTTACATGGGTTGTAAAATACGCAAGCACCTATCAAGTAACGGTCACATTAAAACCTGACCATTTTTTCAGGGTCAATAAGCCTGTTCAATTTGGTCTCTCGCCTTATCGTCCAACTCGTCCCACACCGATATGACAGCGCGCCCCGCAGCAGCTTGCGCCCCCAGCTCCCGACCGAAAACATGGTAGCTAACAACCGTGGTCAACACCGATGCCAACAAGCCCGAGATAACAGTGACCACCGCCAATTTCCGTAGCAAATCCAGCGGCGGCCTGGCGGCTTGTGGATACCGCTCAACCAGTTTCTCTACCCGCCAAACCAATTCACTGACAATCTTCGAGCATTTTTGGAACAGCTTGTCCTGTTCATCCTGGGCAACTTTACGGATGTCGTTTTTTTCGGCTTCAGTGTATTGCCTGATATCGGATATCACCTCCTGGCGGGTTGAAGTGAGAGCATTAAGCGCCGGAATTATGATGTCATCAGTCGCTTTTCTGTATTTTTCAGGAAGTTCACCCATAAGACTTCCCAAGCGCTCTACGTTTTCCATCAGCTTACCGATATCCCCAATAGCCTCAAGAATTAACGCATCCCTTGCCGTGCGTGGGTTATTATTTTTATCCATAACGGGTCTAACTGTTAAACAGAGTTGAATATACGCCGTCAAGATTGCGGTTAACCCCTTTGGCGAGTGCTTTGAGACCATACATATCGGCCCAATGGTTCTTGTCTTTGCCGCTGGCATCCGGGTTATTCCTCAGCAATGCCTTATAATCCGTCCCGTCATTAAGCAACGCCCCGATGGTCAATTGCTTGATGTTAAGCGCATCGAACAGCTCGTTCTCAAAAATGGCGGCCTCCGTATTCACCGCGACATGCCTCTCATTTTTCATATAATTGAGAATGAGCGGGAATTCATCCTTAACGTTATTTTCTACACGATTAAATACCAGTTTGATTTTTTCTGCCTCGATGCCTAACCCTAAAAGATTATTCATCATAAATATGGTTTCCTTTTGTTCTTTTGTACCGCTGGTCACGGGTATTAAAAAGCAATCAAATTCCAAATGCGATTCCTCGAACCTCACCATGCCATTCAAGAAAGCTTCGATGTTAGAGGCGCCTACATCAATGATTGCATCATCAAGATTGAGGAGCTTGCGGAACAGGTCACGGAATTTGTTGCCGCTCATTTGCTCTACATCGGCACCGAATTCCGTTGCTGTTTGGTTAACCGTTTCTACGGCGATAATAGGGATGTTTCCCATCCTGGGCGACAGCAGGTGCGCGGCAATGATGGTCTTGCCGACTGTGCCGGTGTAGTTGACGACAGCTATTTTCATGTGTTATTCCTCATACTGATGGTCTTGGGCATAGTTATCAATCTCAATTCTTAATTCTTGTTGTGATTCATATAATTCCTTCGGGTTAGTGATACGGGGAATTCTTTCTGTTTCTGTTGCTGTTTTATCACTATTAACAGTGGTAGGCGGGGGTGGCGCTTTGCTGACAATTCGGGGTTGGCCGGAGACTTTGCGTTCTTTTCTGATGCTGGCAAGGGACTTTTCGAAACCGCTCATGGACATTTTGAAACCGTAATTTTGTCTGAGCGTGTCTAAAACAAATCCTCGTTTAACTCCAGCAGATAATGCGGCCTCCACCTCATTTATAATGTCCCGTAATTGGGCGGTTTCAGAGCGTCCACGTTCGCCAGTCGCCAACTCACGTAATGCCAAAACTGTTTTTTCTCTGTTTTTGTCCATTTTTTTGTTGCATGGTTGATATTTCTTACACAGTACAAGCACAGTCTTAGCTCAGTAAAGGCGCAGTAAAGGCGCAGTAATTACTCAGCATTAACTTACCAACCGTACAGTATTTACTCAGCAATCGCGTAATTAGTGCGCTGTTGTGAGATGTTACCAAAAAAGAAAATTACCAGTTTTATTGAAAGACAACGAAAAAAGTCGTCTTTCAATGCGACATAAATAATCCGGCCTGTAAACGCCGCTAACCATTGACAACCTAAAGAAAATCAAGATAATCGCAGGCTCAATAGATGGGAATTTGCTACAGGACGCAATTTCTCGATAAAACCGCCCCGGTAGCGGGTAAATAGAGGCCGCATGCCCAGGTTCGCCCTAACGGGTAGGATGGATCCGCTGGGAAATAAGTATCAAGATGTTTATTTTTAGTTGTAACAAGTCGCAAAATCATTGCGTCTTGAGATATGCAATAATACTGTATTTATAAATCAATAACATACGCATCAATGTCGCGTATTTCACCTTTCGCTCATTGCCTCAACCTTGGTCTGGCAATATGCGATTATCTCCCCGTCCCCAGATTGCGTCTGAATCGGGAACTCCTTGTTTTTTTGTTGACTTGTCACAACGGCATAACGCTATTGCGTTACCCGTTTTTTTGTTTCGTCGTCCCAAAAACGAGACACTCCCGACAACCCACAAAAACGCCAATATAAAACAACGAATTACAGAGTACGTCCGTAGAGGAAAACCTCTGAAAAATTCGTAAAGACCAGGAAAACCCGTTCGGAACCCGCATATCGCAATGTCGTAGTTGGACACTGCCATAGACTGACACCCGCTGAAATAGAACGGAACCTGATTACTCGCCTGGCGCAGCGAGGAAGAAAACGCGCAACCCTTAAAAACTTAGTACACACATCCGCCAGTATGAGCACTGAGCATAAACGCTAACCGTCGTGAGAATGTGTCCGTGTACAAAGAGGGGTTTTAGAGCCGGGATACCCTGCTTGCGACGAAAAACAAATAGGACAAGCCCGGCTCTGCTTTATAGCCGTTTTAATACAAACGGTTATAGAGCAGGGCTGAAAACGGAGAACAAGCATAAAGTTATATGGAACACAAAGGAGAGCAACCGCGTCGCCTTTAGATAAGGTATGAAAATCAAGTAGCTGCAATAATTGGCAGTATTCCAGCGTACCTATAGTACGCGATAACGATCCAATTATTGTCAGCAACCAGGAGCATAAATGAACAACATCACCGAAAATCCAATCGCCGCAGAAACCGCAACGGACACAGACGGCCTGATTCCCGTGTTCACCACGGAAATTGGCGGCATATCGCAGAGCTGTGCGGCGGCCCGTCAGGGCCGTCCGAACGAGCGCCGGGTTAGATGCCTGCGGTCGACATAGGGAAAGAGCAAAAAATGATTGCTGCACTGTACGTTGAAACAGATGGCGCCTACTTTGGCCTGGACGGTGTTGAGCTGTGGGACGAAGCCAAGGATGCAAGGCGCTACACCGGGCCGCTGCCTGCGGTAGCGCACCCGCCATGCCAACGCTGGGGCCGCTACTGGCACGGCGCACCGAACAAGCCGAACCAGTACAACCTTGGCGAAGACGGCGGCTGCTTTGCTGCGGAGCTGACCGCTGTGCGGAACCACGGCGGGGTAATTGAACACCCGGCGCACAGCCACGCCTGGAAATGGCACGGAATTGCAACGCCGCCGAAGGCGGGCGGATGGGTGAAGGCCGACGAGTTCGGCGGCTGGACTTGCCACGTTGAGCAGGGGCACTACGGCCACATGAGCCGGAAAGCAACCTGGCTCTATGCGGTAGGCACGGATCGCCCGGAACTGAAGTGGGGGCCGAGCGAGCAGCGGATATACCCGGTTGCACTGGCAAAGCATGGCTATGAGAAGGCGCGGCGGATTGGAATGATGGCGATGGTTGGAGGCAAGGACAAAACGCGGATTCGGAACGCCACGCCGCCCGAGTTCCGGGACTTGCTGCTGGCGATGGCCAGGAGCGCAAACAAGGCATCTAATGCCCCACATGAGGGGCCTGAACGGCGCTAGCCTCGAAGGTCCCTTCGATGCGGTGGTTGTGCATCACGGGCCACGAAGAAAGGACAGAAGCATGGCAGAGAAAACAGAAATAGCCTGGACGGACAGCACCTTCAATCCCTGGTGGGGATGCTCGAAGGTGGGGCCGGGCTGCGACCACTGCTACGCGGAGGCGCTGGACAAGCGCACTGGCGGCGACCATTGGGGCGCGACCAAGACGCCGCGCGATGAGCGCGGACAACTGGCGCAAGCCGGCGCGGTGGCAGCGGATTGCCGAAGCCACGGGAACGCGCCGTCGGGTGTTCTGCGGCTCGATGTGCGACTGGGCCGACAAGAACGCACAGGACAGCGAACGCGCCAGGCTGTTGGAATTGATCCGGGCGACGCCGATGCTCGACTGGCAACTGCTCACGAAGCGCGCGCCGAACATTGCGCGATGCCTGCCGGCGGACTGGGGCGCGGGCTATGAAAATGTGTGGCTCGGTGTGACGGTGGAGAACCGCCGAGGGTCGAGCATCTGCGGCGCGTGCCGGCGAAGCTGCGGTTCTTGAGCGTGGAACCGCTGCTCGAAGACCTTGGAGAAATTGACCTGACCGGGATTCATTGGGTGATCGTCGGCGGAGAGAGCGGCCACGGCGCGCGGCCGATGAAAGCGGAATGGGTGGAGAACATCAAGTGCCAGTGCGAAGCGGCCGGCGTGGCGTTCTTCTTCAAGCAGTGGGGCGGCCGCCGGATCGACAAGGGCGGGTGCCTCATCGAGGGCGGCGAGGTGAAGCAATGGCCTGCCGCAGCGTAGTGATGCACAACCAATAAATAGATGTCTTACCGAGATTCTCCCGATGTCGCGTAACTACAACGCCGGTTCCCGAGACATGGCGGACGCCGGTCGCATGATCGTCAACGCCAGATCGCACAATGGCTACCAAACCAAACGAGACCTGGCCGAACGCTGGAAAATATTCTCGAAATGGGCGGCACACCAAGGTGTAAAAAAAATGGAAAACGTGACCCGCGAGCTGGTCATCGAATACGGACAATACCAGCAACGCCTTATTGATGCCGGCGAACGGCAAGGCGCATCAACCGCAAAAAACTACGTGTCCGCCGTGAATTCCGTAATGCAGCTGGCGACAAAAGGCCAATGGCAAAGCGTCTATCCGGGACGAGACTGCGGCATACAAAAACGCCGCTACCTACCCACGGAAAACAAAGCCATGAGCGAAACCCGGCACCGGAACGCCCAGCAGGAGCTTGGCGAGAGGATAGCCAGCATGCTCGAACTGCAACGCAATTTTGGACTACGCTTTAAGGAATCCGCCCTGCTGAATGCCGCCGGCGCATTAAAAGAGGCCAACTTGCGCGGATACATCACCGTCAAAGCCGGAACCAAGGGTGGCCGGGTGCGCAAAGTCGCTTGCAGATTAGGTGGTATAGCGGCATTGGAAAAAGCCGCCGCCGTCCAGGATGGACGATCGATGATTCCCGAAACAATGAGTTATATCGAATTCCGTCGGGCATGCTACGCGCAAGCCCATACATCAAGCGTCAGATTCCATTCGGAACGCCACCATTACGCCCAGGAACGCTACCAAGAAATTACCGGAGCGCCGGCGCCGATCGCTGCAGGATGGGGACGTAAACAACGCATTCAGTGCTTGGCAGAGCATTTACAGCTCACCGAAGAGGATACTGTAAAAATAGACAGCGCGGCCCGACTACGCATATCCAAAGAACTTGGGCATGGTCGGATGGAGGTCGCCAATGCCTATCTGGGCTAAACAACTGGAAAACCACACGCAAGAATACCTGCGGCATGGCAGCAAAACTAACCGGAAAAAAGTGCTGGCCCGGATCACCGAATTCCTGGAATACACCGATGCAGACAAACCCATCGTATCGCTACACCGCCTGGGCAAACGGCACGTCATCAACTTCTGGAAATCCCGCCGCGGCCTGTCCGAAAAGAACGCCTACGAATACTGGCTGGCGATCGGCAAACTGTGGGGATGGCTAGGCAAGCACGGCGAACCGCCGAAGGCCATTGTCTTTTCCGGAATTGCCGACGCAGGAAAAACGCAACAAAAAGTACGGTACGCATCCAGGAAAACCTATAACAACCTAGGCGACGCCATCAAAGCGGCAAGGGAAACCAAACAGCTCACGGTACAGCAACTGGCCAACATGACCGGCTACGACACCCGGATGATAACCGAGATTGAAAACGGCGCAACGCGAGCCACGCTGTCGGAAGTCCTGTGCTTACTGGACATACTGGGCATTACCATAGCGTTGAAAATTGACACGGCGTAACCCAGCATCCACTGACAAACCAGGATATCCACAGATATTGTGGAAAAACCTGTTATTAACGAATCATAAAAGCACCGAACCCTATGTAACCACTGACATAGCGTTAAATTGTCTAAAAAATGTCCAACGTGGCCTTATCCGGGCTGATGTCATTGACGATGGCGGCCAGTTGATTTTTGATGCGTTGCCTGCCAATTTCATCGGGGGTGCAAAACAGTTTGATGTTAAGCAGGTAGTTATTGATGGGGGTGTCTGGCGATAACGGCTGGCGCATATCGAGGTTATGGTCGATCAAATAAAACTGGTTGGCGCCATCGAACAGAATATTGCCGATATGCCAGTCGCCATTGGCTATCCATTCATCAAATCCGATGGCGCGATTGATGTCTGGCCAGTCTGACAGGATATTTAAAAGCACTCTTAATTTCCGGTTCAAGGCATATCGTCGAGGGTTATGAGCTGCCTGATTTCAAGTACGCGAATTTTTCCGCGCAATTTCTGCTAATTTACCGCCGAGGATAAAGCTGGTAACAGCCGTTGAATAGCCTGCATAACATTGCATCAAAAAAACCTTCATAAACACGTATTCCATATTTCAAGTCCTGTTTTAACGTGGATTAAAAATCCTCATTAATAATAGGACATCGCCATGACAAACAATGTTTTTGATGAAAATCGCAATAATCAATCAGTAATTCGGATATTGCCGACGCAAACCGATAGGGTAGAAAATGGGCTGGTGCAATTCGGCGATGATTTACCTGGGGTGTTTATACGTAGCGATTATGCCGGATGTTTCGCCTTAGCTTTAAAAAGAGTGGTGATGAGTCATGAAGTGAGCAGCCTGGATAAGTCAATACTGTTGAATCTGCAACAAATATTGGCTGATGCGGTTATTGGATCGGCTGCGGCTTTGGTGAAAATGGACAATTTCTAAGAAACTTTTTACCGATATCCTGGATGGCGAAAGCCACGTAATTGATACACATTGTGTATTCTTTGACGTATAATTAATGTCAATGACATTAGAATGAGGATTGGCTTATGGCTTCCAGCAGCACCACTGACCACCAAACCCATGCGGTTAACTTACGCATACGCAGTGATATTCGCGCCTTAATTGACCGTGCCGCAAAGGCACAGGGTAAAAACCGTTCCGATTTTATGATTGATGCAGCCCGGCGTGCGGCGGAGGAATCGTTGCTTGACCAGGCACTTGTGCGTGTTGACCAAGAAACCTACAGGCATTTTCTTGAAGTGCTTGACCATCCGGCGAGCGGCGAAGGTTTTGAACGACTGATGGCTGCCGTCAAACCTTGGGAAGCTTAGTGCTGTCGGCACCCGCCCTGCTGGTTAAAGAAGCCTGCCTTAACAGCTTTGACTGTGGTGTTGCCAGCCTAGATGACTGGCTCAAAAAAAGGGCGTACCTCAATCAGGTCAGTGGGGCATCGCGTACCTATGTTGTCACCGAAAACGGCAATGTTGCCGGTTATTATTGCCTTGCACCAGGCGCATTGGCACTGAACCACGCACCCACGGCAATCCGCCGCAATATGCCTGATCCTGTTCCGATGGCCATATTGGGCAGGCTCGCGGTTGATAATGCCTACCAAGGCAAGGGCCTGGGCGTCGCTTTGCTCCAAGACGCCGTTATCCGAACAATGCAGGCGGCGGATATTTTGGGTATACGCGGGGTGCTCGTCCATGCCTTGTCAGAGGAAGCAAAAGGTTTCTACGAGTATCACGGCTTCGTTGCTTCCCCGACACAGCCCACGACATTAATCCTTTCTCTCAAGCTGAGGCTGTTAAGAACGCAAACGCCGCCGTTACCATTGTCCGGTTCGGACAATGGTAATTGAATAACCAGCCCTTGACTCAATTGTTCAGGAAACGTCGCAACCGTTGTTCGGTTGACATAAGGTATCGATGCAATAGAATGCTGGTATCAACTGATACTTATGGGTTTACACATGATCTTAGTCACACCTGAAAAAATTGCCGAAGTGATGTCCCTTTGTCCTTTACCGCATTCCTTTGCAGAACTGGATGAACGGGTGGCGTCAGGATTGCCAAAAACTTCACTCAAGTCGAGTTTGAAACTGATATGCAACGACAGCGGCGAACAAAAACACCTGCTGTACCGCATCATTCCGGAAGCTACCTACAAACGCCGTAAAGAAAAACTGAGCGCCGAGGAATCCGCCCGAGCGGAATGTCTAGCCAGAACCTACGCGATCGCCCAATATGTTTGGGATTCCGCCGATGCCGCTCGGGCGTTCCTGCATGCCCCGCATCCGCTGTTGGGAGAGTAGCCACGGGAATCCCGGTGAACCGGTACGTCTCGCAGCCCTCGCAGAACCGGACTTGGAGCGTTACACCATCCGGCTCCCAGTTTGAGTCATCCACAGTGGCTTGGGGTAGAG
>Ga0172373_10004441_pt1 | contig 19767 bp, 18 predicted proteins | sample Lak10m_2_FD_114546 | JGI IMG/M metagenome (GOLD analysis project Ga0172373, IMG submission 114546) | Freshwater microbial communities from Kabuno Bay, South-Kivu, Congo - kab_092012_10m | ecosystem: Environmental > Aquatic > Freshwater > Lake | place: Democratic Republic of the Congo...
AATTGGTAGCGGGGGTAGGATTTGAACCTACGACCTTCGGGTTATGAGCCCGACGAGCTGCCAGACTGCTCCACCCCGCACCAGTAGGGGCGCGCAGTGTACAGGTCTCGGGCGCCGGCCTCAACCTCAGCCGAGCGCTCGGGCACAGAGCTCGATCAGCGCCTGTGGAACCACTCCCAGGACGACCACGGCCGCCGCATTCAGCCCCAACGCGGCCTTTACGGCGCCGTGACGCTCAGGGACCGGAAGATCACCCGGTGGGTCGAAGTACAAAATCTTCACGACACGCAAGTAGTAGAACAAACCGATCACCGAGACGATCGCCGCAAACACCACGAGCGCGAGATGATTAGTCACCCACAGAGCCTCGAAGATCTGCAGCTTGGCCAAGAACCCGACCGTCAAGGGAATTCCGGCGAGCGAGAACATCAACACCATCATGGCAAACGCAAGCAGCGGATCGCGAGCGTGCAGTCCTTTGTAATGGTCGAGCTCATCTGCTTCGAACCCTGGCCGGCTCACCAACAACATGACCCCAAACGCACCGAGCGTCGTGAGGACATACGCGATCGTGTAATAGAGCGCGGCCTCGTAGCCCTGCTCCGTCCCGGCAATAAACCCGAACAAAATAAATCCCACGTTACCGATCGCCGAATAAGCAAGCATCCGCTTGAGATTGGTCTGCGCCACCGCCACGACGTTACCGAGCAACGCAGAGAGCAGCGCAACGATTACCAGCATCTGAATCCAGGTCTCGGAAATGTTTCCAAGCGCGCCCGAGAGCAAGCGGAACGCGAGCGCAAACGACGCGATCTTGGGCGCCGTCGCGATAAACAAGGTCACCGACGTCGGCGCACCGTGATACACGTCGGGCACCCACATATGGAACGGCACCGCGCCGAACTTGAACGCCACACCGACCACGACGAATACGACGCCCATGATAAGGCCGAGGCTCGGCTCACCCTGAAGAGCGACCGCCAACTCACTGAGCAGGAGCGTCCCCGTCATGCCGTAGATCATCGACATGCCATACAACAAGCATCCTGAGGCAATGGCACCGAGGACGAAGTATTTCATCGCGGACTCTGCGGCCACCCCCGAGTCCCGATCGAAGGCAACGAGCGCGTACAGCGAGAGTGAGAGCAGCTCGATACCCATGTAGAGGGTCAGCAAACTACCGGCTGATATGATGACGAAAATTCCGAGCATCGCGGTGAGCGCGAGCACGTAGTACTCACCTTTGAGGATGCCCCGCGCATCGAGATAATGTCGCGAATAGAGCAACGCGACGGCCACGAAGAGCATCGTGAAAAGTTTGAGCACCGTCGCGAGCGGATCCGCGAGATACATGCCCGAGAAAATCTCAATCGTGCCTTGAACTTGGGCATAACCCAAAGTTAATGCTGCGCCGATGGCGATCACGAGCAAGGTTAGCGTCGGGGTGATTCGACGCGCTGCCGCACCCGCAAACACATCCACCAGTAATACGAGGCAGATCGCCGCCGTGAAATAGATCTCAGGCAAGGCCGGCATGATCGAAGCGAGTGTCAGGGTATGGGTCATGTCAGGGCAACTTGCTGATGACGATCTGCTCGACGAGATGCTGAACGGACGGCTGCATGACCTCAAGCAGCGGCGCGGGCCAGACTCCGAGCAACAACACACCCACCGCGAGTACGGCGAGCACCAAAAACTCACGAGAATTGAGATCTTCGAGCGCGGCAACATGATCGTTACCCACCGGCCCAAAGATCACGCGCTTGACGAGCCAGAGCGTATAGGCCGCACCCAGAATGAGCGTCGTCGCCGCCAGAAAGGCGTACCAGAAGTTCGCTTTGAAGCTTGCGATGATGACGAGGAACTCGCCCACGAAGCCGGACGTGCCGGGAAGTCCCGCGTTAGCCATCGCGAAAAGCACCATGAACGCGCCGAAGATCGGCATGCGATTGATGACGCCGCCGTAGGCGCTGATCTCCCGGCTATGAACGCGATCGTACATCACGCCGACACACAGAAACATCGCCGCTGAAATCAGACCGTGAGACACCATCTGCACCATCGCGCCATCGATACCCATCCCCGCCCCCGCCAACGATCCGGTCTTGCCTTCGATATCGAAGACGAGAAAGCAACCGAGCGTCACGAAGCCCATATGAGCGATCGAGGAATACGCAATCAGCTTTTTCATGTCGGTCTGTACGAGTGCGACAAAGCCGATGTACACCACAGCGATCAGTGACAGCACGATGATGAGCATGTCGAGTTCGCGGGCCGCATCGGGTGCAATGGGCAAGGCAAACCGCAAGAAGCCGTAGCCGCCCATCTTCAACATGATCGCCGCCAGCACGACCGAGCCTCCAGTCGGCGCCTCGACGTGGGCATCGGGTAACCACGTGTGCACGGGGAACATCGGGATCTTGACCGCGAACGCCGCAAAGAACGCGAGGAAGATCCAGAACTGCTCGTTGAAGCCAAGCGGAAGATCCTGCAGGGCGACAATGTCGTAGCTACCGGCCTGCAAATACATGTAGATCAGCGCGACCAGCATCAGTACTGAACCGAGGAAGGTATAGAGAAAAAACTTGATGGTCGCGTAGACCCGGCGAGGTCCACCCCAGATACCGATGATGAGAAACATCGGGATCAGCATCGCTTCCCAGAAGAAATAGAACAGCAGCGCATCGAGTGCCGAGAACACGCCGACCATCAGCCCTTCCATGATCAGGAAAGCGGCAAAATATTGCGCTGGGCGCTCCGTGATCACGGTCCAACCCGCGATCACCACCGGCACCGTCACAAACGTCGTCAGCAGGACGAGCGGCAACGAGATGCCATCGACCCCAAGGTAGTAAGTCGCGTTGAATGCCGGAATCCAGGGCAACTGCTCGACGAACTGGAAGGCTGCGGTCGTGGTGTCAAAGCCCGAATAGAGCGGGATCGAGAGCGCGAGCGTCGCCAAGGCCGTGGCAAGCGCGACCCATCGGGCCAATGCAACCCGCCGATCACCCAGCACGAGTACGGCGATCCCACCGAGGATCGGAAGCCAAATAAGTATTGAGAGCAATGCTGCCGGCATGGTGAGTCTCGTCGAGGGTCAGGCGCTGAACAGGAACCACGCGAGCAGCGCAGCCAACCCGATCATCATCCAGAATGCGTAAGAGTAGAGATAACCGGTCTGCACTCGACGGGCGACCTTCGCAATCGATCCGACCAGCTGCGCGGAACCATTGACCAAGGCGCCATCGATCACCGCCTGATCGCCCGCCTTCCAAAACAGCTGGCCGATCCCGCGACTGCCTGCCGCCAGCACTTTTTCGTTAAACCAGTCGAAGTAGTACTTGTTGTCGAGCGCGGGTCGTAACGGCGCAAAGAGCGAAGACAATCGATCTGCCGTGGCCGGACTTTTCAAGAACAGGAACCACGCCGCACCGACGCCCGCGAGCGCTAACCAAAGCGGCGGATGCTTGAACGCCTCGAGTGCAAAAGAAGCGGGGTCATGGAAATGCGTGGCGAGTTCGCGCAAGACATCGTTGGCCGGGAGGACCTGAATCGCCTCACCGAAGTACCCACCAAAGAGGACGGGCTGTACCGTGAGATAACCGATCGCGAGTGACGGAATCGCAAGTAGGATGAGCGGCACCGTCACCACCCATGGGCTCTCGTGCGGCGTACCGCCACCATGCCCATGACCGTGCTCATCCTGCGCATGATGATCATAGTGGTGATGCCCCTGCCCCCATCGCGGCTCCCCATGGAAAGTCATGAAGACCATGCGAAGCGTATAGAGGGCCGTGACGAATACGCCAAGCAACACGCACCAATAGGCGTAGGTCGCACCCCAACGGTTCGATTCGTGAACGGCCTCGATGATGAAATCTTTGGAGTAGAATCCCGACAGGAAGGGCGTACCGATCAGTGCCAACGCTCCGATCCAACACGTCGCCGCCGTAATCGGCATCACCTTTGCGAGCCCACCCATTTTGCGCATGTCCTGCTCGTGATGCATGCCGATGATCACCGACCCTGCCGCCAAGAACAGGAGTGCCTTGAAGAACGCGTGAGTCATGAGGTGGAAGATGGCTGCGCCATAGGCGGACGCCCCGAGCGCAACGGTCATGTACCCAAGCTGCGAGAGCGTCGAGTAGGCGACGACTCGCTTGATATCGTTATTGACGATCCCGAGGAAGCCCATGAAAAGCGCCGTCGTCGCCCCCACGACGAGCACGAATGACAGCGCCGCCTCAGACTGCTCGAAGAGCGGCGAGAACCGCGCGACCATGAAGATGCCGGCCGTCACCATCGTCGCGGCGTGAATCAAAGCCGAGATCGGTGTGGGGCCTTCCATCGAATCAGGCAACCAGACATGCAGCGGCACCTGCGCCGACTTACCCATCGCGCCGATGAACAACAAGACGCAGATGAGCGTCATCGCCGATACCGTCCAGGTGTCCGTCAGTGCATAGCCAACGTCCGCCAGCGCCGGCGCTGCCGCGAACGCATCGCGATAATCGAGAGATCCGGTGTAGTAAACGATCGCCGCAATACCCAAAACAAACCCGAAATCGCCCACGCGATTGACCAAGAACGCTTTGAGATTCGCAAAGATCGCACTCGGCTTCGTGTACCAGAAGCCAATGAGCAGATAAGAAACGACACCCACAGCCTCCCAACCAAAGAAAAGCTGCATGAAGTTATTCGACATCACGAGCATCAGCATCGCGAAGGTGAATAACGAAATGTATGAGAAGAACCGTTGATAGCCCGGATCGTCGTGCATGTAGCCGATGGTGTAGACGTGTACACAGAAGGACACGAACGTCACCACGCACATCATCAGCACAGACAAATGGTCGACGAGAAAACCAACCTCCATCCGAATGCCGTCACTGACGAGCCAGGTGTACACCGACTCATTAAATGCCCCGACCTCACCCGTCACGAGCTGCCAAGCCACTCGCGCCGAAAACACAAAGCTCGCGCCGACAGCGGCAATGGTGATGACATGCGCGGCCGTGCGGCCGATGAGCCGGCCGAAGAGTCCCGCGACGATGGCCGCCGCCAGCGGCAGCAGCGGGATCGCGAGCAGCATCCGCGGATCCATCGACACAACAGAGGCGCTCAAGTCACCCATTTCGTGCTCATCCCTTCATAGTGTCGAGATCTTCGACATTGATGCTGCGACGTTCGCGGAAAAGCACCACGAGGATGGCGAGTCCGATCGCCGACTCGGCTGCGGCGACAGTCAGCACGAAAAACACAAAGACCTGTCCGTCGAGATCGCCGAGAAAACGCGAGAAGGATACGAAGCTGAAGTTCACCGCAAGCAACATCAGCTCGATGCACATCAGCAGGAGAATCACGTTCTTGCGGTTGAGAAAGATGCCGGCTACCGATAACGCGAACAAAATACCGGAGAGCGTCAGCATGTGCTGCAGCGTGATCATCGCGGATCCTCCCCGCCTTCGCGGGATACATCCTTGATGAGACGAACACGGTCTTCACGGCGAACCGCAACCTGTTTCGCGACATCCTGCGGCTTGAGACCTGGCCGACGCCGCATCGTCAGCGAGATCGCGGCAACGATGGCGACCAACAACAGTACGGCGGCGAGCTCGAATGGATAGACGTACTGCGTGTACAACACGTCACCCAGCTCGCGCGTATTGCTGTGGTCGACCGGATTGCGTACCGGTCCGATCGTCGCGTCGATCCCGAAATCCTTGGCGTAGAACACCGCAATCATTTGAGCGATCACGATGAGCGAGACGATCCATCCCAGCCATGCGTAGCGAGTAAATCCTTGTTTGACCTCTTCGATGTTGATGTCGAGCATCATCACGACGAAGAGGAACAACACCATCACCGCTCCGACGTAAACGAGCACCAGCACGATGGCGAGAAACTCCGCTTCAATCAGCAGCCACAGCGCCGCGCTCGTGAAGAAGGCCAACACGAGACTCAGAGCGGAATAAACCGGGTTGCGACTGATGATCACGCCGAGTGCCGCAGCGAGCAGGATTGCCGAAAAACCGTAGAAGAGCAGCTCAACGAACACCCGAATTCCTCCCCTGTCTCGCCGTACTTACCGGTAACGCGCGTCGGCCGCTTTGTCGGCGTCGATGAGCGCAGCGTACCGATCCCCTACGGCGAGCAGCTTGTCCTTGGTCATGATGTTCTCGCCACGATTTTCCATGTGGTACTCATGGATCCGCGTCTCGACGATCGCATCGACCGGGCAGGCCTCCTCACAAAAGCCACAATAAATGCACTTGAATAGATCGATGTCGTAGCGAGTGGTCCGTCGAGTCCCGTCGGTGGCAACATCCGATTCGATGGTGATCGCGAGCGCCGGGCACACGGCCTCGCACAACTTACATGCGATGCATCGTTCTTCGCCGTTGGCATAACGACGCAAGGCGTGCAGACCTCGAAAGCGAGGCGACTGCGGCGTCTTCTCTTCCGGATAATTGACCGTAACTTTCTTACGAAACAAGGTGCGCGCAGTCAGCGACAGACCCGCGAGCAGTTCGGTGAGCAAAAACGTTTTGGCGATGCTGCGTAGTGCCATGTCAGCGACTCCAGGGTCCAACGCCGAACCAGACCATGAATCCTTCCACCGTAATCCACACCAGCGTTACGGGAATCAGAATCTTCCAGCCGAGCCGCATGATTTGGTCATAGCGGTACCGCGGAAATGTGGCGCGGAACCACATGAAGCACGTGAGGAAGAAGAACAGTTTCAGGAACAACCAATGAAATCCAGGCGCCGTCAGCGGGTGACCCGCGGCCAAAAGGCCGTCGAAAGGGCTCAACCAACCTCCCAGGAAAAACACAGCGGTCAGCGCGGATATCAAAATCATGTTGGCGTATTCCGCCAGGAAGAAGAGCGCGAACGCGATCCCCGAGTACTCGACGTGGAAGCCGGCCACGATCTCCGACTCGCCCTCCGCGACGTCGAAGGGCGCACGATTCGTCTCGGCGACACCGGCGATCACGTACACGACGAACAGCGGAAAGAGCCAAATGAAGAACCAATTGCCGACACCGCCTTCCTGAGCGCGAACGATATCGCCCAGGTTCAAGGTGCCTGCTGCCATGACGACGCCGACGAGCGCGAAACCCATGGCAATCTCATACGCAACAACCTGCGCCGCAGAGCGCATGGCCCCGAGGAAGGCATATTTGGAGTTGGCCGCCCATCCGGCGAGGATGACGCCGTACACGCCGACGGCGGTGAGAGACAAGATGTACAGCAACCCTGCGTCGATGTCCGCGATGACGAGGTTGGGATCAAGAGGCATTACCGCCCAGGCGGCGAAGGCGGGAATCAGCGTGATCGCCGGCGCCACTCGGAACAACCATTTATTAGAGGCCGACGGCACGACGACTTCTTTGAGCAGCAATTTGATGACATCGGCGAAAGGCTGAAAGATGCCGGGCACGAGCCCAAAAATACTGCCGACCCGATTTGGCCCCTTTCGCAGCTGGATCCAGCCGATGACCTTACGTTCCCAAAGGGTCGTGAACGCCACAGACAGGATGACCGCCACCGTCACGATGAGAATCCAGACCGAGGCGCGAAGGTACTCAGGCAGCGACGACCACACCGCGAGGAATTCGGTCATGACACCGCCCTCTCCGATTTGGACGCCTTCGCGATAGCTGTCTGCTGAAGCGCCGGACTCCGACGCAACACCGCGTCGATGTCGTACATGGGCACATCGAGAGAACCCAAATCGAGATCGGCGGATCCGGCGATCGCTGCGATGGCCGGAACGTGCTCCGTCGCGAGCACCGAGGTGGCCGCAGCACCTGAACGCTCAGTGATGACTCGCGCGAGTTCTTCCCGCACCTCTTCGGAGCTCTGATAGTCGAAACCCGACAACTCCGTTTGATTCCCGAGGACGCGGAGGATCTTCCAGCCCGGACGAGCCTCCCCTGGCGGCTTCGATACGCCGGTCTGACTTTGCCAGCGACCCTCGAGATTCACATAAGTCCCCGAGGTTTCAGCAAAGCTGCCCATGGGCAACAACACGTGAGCGAGTTTTTTGATCTCGTCGGTGACGAAGGGGGTGACGGCCACCACACAGGCTGCAGACTCGAAAGCTCTCGTGGCAAGCGCGGGATCGGCCATGTCGGCAGAGGGTTCGATCGCACCCACCAACACATAGGCGCGTTGCGGCATCTCCAGCATGCCGCGCACATCGAGCCCGGAAGAGTCGGTGACCGCGACCCCGCCCGGCTGACGATGCGGGACCGCTCCGGCGAGCCAAGCCCCTGCCGCATTCCCACCCTCGGCGAACAATCCGAATGTCGCTCCACTAAGTCGAGCAATCTCACAGGCGATCGATCGAAGGTCGACTGCGGCAGGGTGCCGAAGCGCCATGGCACCGAGCCACACCGCACGAGCGTTTCCATTGCACAGCGCTCGCGCCGCGGTTCGCTGCGCGTCCGTGGGCGTCACACTGCGGAGCAATCCCGCATAGGCCTCTCCGGGTTGCGAACCCGTCAGCTCGCAAGTCGCCGAGAGAATTCCCGCAAGCTCGTGCACCCACTCCGACGGGAGTCGAGCGATCTGCGTCTCGATCGGAAATCGATACTCACGCGCACGCGAATCGACGACTGCGACTTTCGCTCGGGCTCGAACGACGGCCTTACGCAGCCGATGCGCGAGCAGCGGCAGCTCTGAACGAAGGTTCGATCCAATGACGAGCACCCCGGACAAGGTCTCAACGCCTGTCAGGGGCATACCCAGGGTTGGACGCAGCAAGTCTGCAGCGCGATCACGGAAGTCCCGCGTCCTGAATCGATGATCGATGTTCGCTGATCCAAGCCCGCGAGTCAGGCGTACACTGAGATACATTTCTTCGGTCGTGCAGGAGGGGTGAACCAATGTCCCGGTCGAGGCTCCCGCCGCCCGCAAGCCCCGCGCAGCCGCCGACAACGCTTCGTCCCACTCGACTTCGCGCCAAGTGGATCCTTCACGCAGCATGGGCTTGGTCAATCGATCCGGCGACAACACGCCTTCGTAGCTGAATCGATCACGATCAGCGATCCAAGTTTCGTTGATGTCTTCGTTCGCACGAGGCACGACGCGCTTCAATTTTCCACGGAGCACATGCCCGAAGAGATTCGTACCGATACCGTCGTGCGGCGATATGAACGGCACCTGCGTCATCTCCCACGACCGACCTTGATAACGGAACGGCTTGGAGTTCAGCGCCCCCACGGGACACAGATCGATGATGTTGCCCGACAACTCGTGATCGACGCTGCGCTCGATCCACGTACCGATTTCCATGTTCTCGCCACGTCCGGTGGTTCCGAGCTCCGGAATCCCGGCGATGTCCTGACCAAACCGTACACAGCGCGTGCAATGGATGCAGCGCGTCATGTCCGTTGAGACGAGCGGCCCCAGGTTTTTATCTTTGACGACACGCTTACGCTCGGTGAACCGTGAAATGTCCCGACCGAATCCGAGCGCAAGATCTTGCAGCTCGCACTCCCCGCCCTGATCGCAGATCGGGCAATCGAGCGGGTGATTGATGAGGAGGAACTCCATCGTCGCCTTTTGGGCGCCGATCGCCGCCTTGGAGCGGGTGAAGATCTTCATGCCCTCGGTCACGGGCGTGGCGCAGGCTGGCAGAGGCTTAGGCGCTTTTTCCACCTCGACGAGACACATACGGCAATTCGCCGCGACCGGCAGCTTGTCGTGGTAACAGAAGCGCGGCACGTACGCGCCGTGCTGATCCGTGACGTGGATGATCATCGCGCCCTTGCGCGCCTTGACGGGTGCGCCGTCCACTTCGACATTGATCAGGTCGTCTTGAGGATTCGCTGCCATGGCCTCGTCCGCGCGGCTTAAGCCGCCTCTCTCTGTCCGTCGACGAGGCTGCGACCACCGTGCTGAATCATGTACTCAAACTCGTGTCGGAATTTTTGAACAAAGCTTTGTACCGGCCACGCTGCCGCATCGCCGAGCGCGCAAATGGTGTGTCCCTCGATACGGTTGGCAACATCGACGAGCAGTTGCAGATCGTCCATGCGCCCTTGGCCAGCGATGATTCGTTTGAGCACACGATTAAGCCAACCCGTGCCCTCTCGGCAAGGCGTGCACTGACCACACGATTCAGACTTGTAAAACCGCGAAATGCGCTCGAGTGCGCGAACCATGCAGGTGGTCTCGTCCATCACGATGACCGCGGCCGATCCAACGGAGGACCCCACGCCTCGCAGCGAGTCGTAGTCCATGTTGACGCCCATCATCACGTCACCGGGAACCACCTTGACGGACGATCCGCCCGGAATGACGGCTTTCAGTTTGCGACCGCCGCGTACGCCGCCCGCGATCTCGAGCAGATCACGAAATGGGATACCTAGGGGCAGCTCGTAGTTACCCGGCTTTTCGACGTGACCCGACACCGAGAAGATCACCGTGCCACCGGCGTTGGTGGTGCCAAGCTTGGCAAACCACTCGGGCCCCTTGCGCAGAATGGTCGGAACCGACGCGTAACTCTGGGTGTTGTTGATGGTCGTCGGCTGCCCATACAGACCAAACGCAGCCGGGAATGGCGGCTTGAACCGCGGCTTGCCCTGCTTGCCCTCGAGCGACTCGAGCAACGCCGTCTCCTCGCCGCAAATGTAGGCGCCGGCTCCGACGAAGGTGTAGAGATCGAAGTCGATACCCGAGCCCTGCACGTTCTTGCCGAGCAGTCCGGCGTCGTACGCTTCCTTCACAGCCGCTTCAAAACGCGGAACGGGTTCACCGAGAAACTCACCGCGAATGTAGTTGTAACCCACCGTCGCGCCCATCGCATAACCGCCGATCGCCATGCCCTCAACCAGCGAGTGCGGATTGAAGCGGAGAATGTCGCGATCGTGGCAGGTTCCCGGTTCGCTCTCGTCGGAGTTGCAGACCGCGTACTTCTGCATCGGCGCGTTGCGTGGCATGAAGCTCCACTTGGTGCCGGTCGGGAAGCCGGCGCCGCCGCGCCCACGCAGACCGCTCGCCTTGACCGCATCGATGACCTGCTCGCGCGTCAACTCGCCCGCGAGGATTTTTTTCCAGGACGAGTAACCGCCTATTTTGAGATAACTTTCGAGTGTCCAGGAACGCTCCGTCGCAAGGGGTTCGAACACCACCAAGTTCATTCGGTCACGCCAGGTTTGCAATGCGTTGCTCATGCCGAGTGGCTCACTTTAGACCGTCGAGAATCTCGTCGACTTTCGCCGGCGTCAGATGCTCATGAAACACGTGATCGACCATCATCATGGGTGCTCCGGTACAGGCTGCGAGACACTCTTCTTCTTGTTTCAAGAAAATTCTTTGATCAGGCGTACTCTCGCCCACCTTGATACCGAGCTTGCGCTCGCAGTGCGCAAGGATGTCCTCTGCGCCATTGAGCCAACAGCTGATGTTCGTGCACACGCTCACATGATGACGACCACAGGGATGAGTCTCGAACATCGAATAAAACGTCGCGACCTCGTACACCTGGATCGACGGCAGCTTGAGGTATTGCGCCACCGCATCCATCAGTTCGGGGGTCAGGAAGCCGTCGTTCTGCTCCTGCACGAAACGCAGCGCGGACAAGGTCGCCGAGCGCTCGCGTCCAGCCGGAAAACGAGAAATCCAACCGTCGATTTCGTGACGGGTATGGTCGTTGAGCAGCGCAACTTTATCGCCACTACCGGGCTCAAAGAACTGCCCATCACTCGTCGGCACACGATTCGTCGAAAGACTCATCGATCGATCTCTCCAAAGACGATATCTTGAGTGCCGATGACGGCGACGACGTCGGCCAGCATGTGTCCTGTCACCATCTCCTCGAGCGAGGCGAGATGCGAGAACCCCGGCGCACGACACTTGAGTCGATAGGGCTTGTTCGCTCCATCGCTGACCAAATAAATACCAAACTCACCCTTGGGCGCTTCGACGGCGGCGTAGGTCTCCCCTTCCGGGATGCAGTAACCCTCGGTCATCAGCTTGAAGTGATGGATGAGCGATTCCATGTCGCCCTTCATGTCCTCACGACGCGGTGGACGCACTTTCGCATCGGCCAGCATCACCGGCCCGGGGTTTTTCTTGAGCCACTCGACGCACTGGGCGACGATACGAGTCGACTGACGAAGCTCCTCGATTCGAACGAGGTAACGGTCGTAGCAGTCTCCGTTCTTGCCGACGGGGATATCGAAGTCGAGCTTCTCGTACACCTCGTAAGGCTGCTTTTTTCGAAGATCCCAGGCGATACCCGAACCGCGCAGCATGGGCCCCGAGAAGCCAAGCTGCATCGCGCGCTCGGGACTCACCACACCAATATTGACCGTACGCTGCTTCCAAATGCGGTTGTCGGTGAGCAGGGTTTCATACTCGTCGATTGCTTTCGGGAATCGCTGGGTGAATGCTTCGATGAAGCCCAACATGCCCGCGCTTCGAGCCTCGTTGAGCCGATCGGCGTCTTTCTGGGTACGCCAGCGAGACGCCTGATACCGCGGCATCTCGTGCGGCAGGTCTCGATGAACACCGCCCGGACGATAGTACGTGGCGTGCATGCGCGTGCCGGAGACCGCCTCATAGCAGTCCATTAGGTCCTCGCGTTCTTTGAACGCCAGGAGAAATACGGTCATCGCGCCAATGTCGAGCCCGTGAGCACCGAGCCACATGAGATGGTTCAGGATGCGCGTAATCTCATCGAACATGACGCGGATGTATTGCGCACGAATCGGCGGGGTCACGCCGACCAGCCGCTCGATCGCGAGCACATAGGCGTGCTCGTTGCACATCATCGAGACATAGTCGAGTCGATCCATGTAACCGATCGACTGGTTGAACGGCTTCGACTCCGCGAGTTTTTCGGTGGCGCGGTGCAGCAGGCCGATGTGCGGATCGGCTTTTTGGATGACTTCACCGTCGAGCTCGAGAACGAGCCGGAGCACGCCATGAGCCGCGGGATGCTGCGGGCCAAAATTCATGGTGTACGACTGGATCTCGGCCATGAGGTCAGCCCGCCGCCTTGGTGTCGTTTTCCGGACGCCCCACCAGCGCGGGGTCATAGCGATTGTCGTGACGAATCACGCGCGGCACGAGCGTGCGCGACTCGATGCTGACGGGTTCGTAAACCACACGCTGCTTCTGGGGGTCGTACCGCACCTCGACGTTGCCGATGAGCGGGAAATCTTTGCGGAACGGATGGCCGATGAACCCGTAGTCCGTGAGGAGTCGACGCAGATCCGGATGACCCCGGAACAAAATTCCGAACAGGTCGAACGCTTCGCGCTCGAACCAATTGGCCGCCGCCCATACACCCACGAGCGAGTCGATCATCGGCTCGCCGTTATCCGAGCAAAACACCCGCAAACGAATCCGACGATTGAGGCGCACAGACAAGAGATGGCTCACGACCGCAAAGCGACGACCCGGGTCACAACCCTCCCCGTCAGACACTGGCGCGGGCAAACCTGCGACTCGCCGATCGACGCCTCGCGAAAAACCAGAGCCGGTCGCCGAAAACGTTTTCCACTCAGATCGCCCGTAGTGGAGATAATCGACTCCACACAAATCGACCAAAGTATCGAACCCGAGCTGGGGGTGATCGCGAAGCGCTGTCGCCACGGCAATCAGCTGCGACGCCTCGCATTCGACCGTGACTTCGTCGGGCAACGACGCGACACGACGCGCCGACTCACCGAGCACCGACGACAACACCTCGGTCCACGCCAAGGTCGTCACGGGTTCACCACAGAGCTCGTACGAGCGATCTTCTTTTGAAGCTGGATGATGCCGTAGAGCAACGCCTCCGCCGTTGGCGGACAGCCTGGCACGTACACATCAACCGGGACGATGCGATCGCAGCCGCGCACGACCGCGTAGGAATAGTGATAGTACCCGCCGCCGTTGGCACAGGAGCCCATGGAAATCACCCACCGGGGCTCCGGCATCTGGTCGTAGACCTTTCGAAGCGCCGGCGCCATTTTGTTGACCAGCGTGCCAGCGACGATCATGACGTCCGACTGACGCGGACTCGGGCGAAACACGACGCCAAAACGATCGAGGTCGTAGCGCGAGGCCCCCGCGTGCATCATCTCCACCGCGCAACAGGCCAGACCAAACGTCATCGGCCAGAGCGATCCTGTTCGCGCCCAGTTGACGAGATTGTCCACCTGGGTGGTGACGAATCCACGCTGAGCAAATTCGTGGGCGGGCGCCTCGTTGGTTAGTCCCACTCCAGCGCTCCTTTTTTCCACTCGTAGATGAAACCCACGATCAGGATGGCGAGGAAAATCCCCATCGCAATCAGACCGAATCCACCGATCGAGTCGAGAGAGACTGCCCACGGAAACAGGAACGCGATCTCGAGATCGAACACGATGAACAGAATGGCGACGAGGTAATACCTCACGTCAAACTTCATGCGGGTATCTTCGAACGCCTCGAAGCCGCACTCATACGCGGAAAGTTTTTGAGCGTCTTTGGGAGCGCGGGAGAAATAGCGACCGAATTCGCTGCCGAGAACCAGCAATACGGCTGCCAGGCCCGAGGCAACGCCAAGAAAAATGAGTGCAGGCAGATAGTTCGACAGCATTCGAGTACGCCCTTGCACGAACGCAACGATTGATTGCGTAACCCCCGTGCTTAAAGCGCGCGAATTGTAGCAGGATGTCGATCGAGTTTGGTGCGGACGGGGAGACTCGAACTCCCATACCTTGCGGCGCTAGCCCCTCAAGCTAGTGTGTCTACCAATTCCACCACGTCCGCGATTTTGATCGATACTCACTGCGAGGGCGTCGTCGACTCCGGGGAAGATGGCGCTGCAGGCACAACAGGTGTCGTGGAGGCAGCCGCCGGAGCGGTCTCGGAAACCTGCTCACCGAGCAGCGTCTCCGTCTGAGTTGTGTTCGGTCGCGTACCCAACCACGCCAGCGCGAGGCTGTTAATCATGAAGACCGCAGCGAGAACCGCCGTGGCGCGCGAGAGGCCAGTCGTAGCGCCACGGGCGCCGAAAACGCTGCCCGAGGCGCCCGCACCAAAACCAGCCCCAGCGTCGGCACCCCGTCCGCGCTGCAAGAGCACGAGGGCGATGATCGCGAGCGAGGAGAACACCTGGATGATGGTCAACGCGGTCAGCAACATGACATTCTTTCCCGATCCTTACTGGGTCGCCGCGACGATCGCGACGAAATCTTCGGCTTTGAGCGAAGCCCCACCAATGAGGCCTCCATCGACATCTGGCATCCCGAACAACTCGCGGGCATTGCCGGGTTTGACGCTGCCTCCGTAGAGGACCCTAACCAAGCCGCCAATTCTAGCATCCCGCGATTGGATCAGGCCACGGATGAAGGCATGGACGTCCTGAGCCTGCTCCGGGGTTGCCGTTCGGCCCGTGCCGATCGCCCATACCGGCTCGTACGCCACGATGCAGCGATTGAGCCCCGACAACCCGATCGGATCGGCTTCAAGCGCTCGGAGAACCGCCTCGAGCTGTCGACCCACCACCTCGTAGGTTAGGCCGGCGTCGCGTTCCTCGAGCAGTTCGCCGATGCAAATGATGGGGGTCAGCGCGGCCGACAAGGCGGCGAGCGTCTTGCGCCCGACCCCCTCGTCCGTTTCGGCGTAATACGCACGTCGCTCCGAGTGACCGATGATGACGTGGGTGCAACCCACATCGCGCAACATCGGTGCAGACACCTCACCCGTGAACGCGCCCTGACCCGCCTCCGTACACACGTCCTGAGCGCCGAGACCCACGCCCGCTTGCTCGAGCATCGTCGCGAGGTCGGCGAGATAGACGAAGGGCGGACAGACGACCACCTCTGCAGAACGTTGGCCGCGGGGAGCAACACCCGACAGCACTCCCGAGATCAAGGACGCATTGGCCGCCCTGGAGCCATGCATCTTCCAATTACCGGCGACAACGGGCGTTCGATTCATGGAGCTCCTCAAACAAATACTCAATACAATTGTTTACTGCGCGGCCGAGCGCACCGCATCGGCGAGTTGATTCGCGAGCGTCTTCGCCTCCGCACCATCCTCCGCCTCGATCATGACGCGAATGAGCGGCTCCGTGCCGGAGGCACGCAGCACGGCGCGACCTCGACCCGACAACTGCTGCTCGATGCGATCGAGTACCGATCGTACCGAGGGAACCTCGAGCGGATCGAACCGACGCGCAACCTTGACGTTGATGAGAGTCTGCGGAAGCAGCGTGAGATCGGCGGTCAGTTCGGCGAGCGGCCGACCAGTGTCGCGCATAATCGCGAGCACTTGTAGCGCCGCAATCATGGCATCTCCAGTCGTGGTGTAGTCGAGCGTCAATAAATGGCCGGAGGTTTCTCCCCCCAACACACCGCCGGTCTCGCGCAGCTTGGATAGTACATATCGATCACCCACCGCAGCACGATGGAACTCGATACCTCGCTCTCGCAGGGCCCGCTCGAGTCCGTAGTTGGTCATGAGGGTACCGACCACCGGACCCTGAAGCCGACCCAAGGCGTGTCGGTGAGCGGCGATGACGTACAGCAACTGATCGCCGTCGACCTTACGACCGAGATGGTCGACCATCACGAGACGATCACCATCGCCATCGAGCGCGATGCCGACGTTCGCTCGAACGCCGGGCACCGTCAGCTGCAGCAACTCGGGCGCCGTTGAACCGCACCCCTGATTGATATTGCGCCCGTTCGGCGAGCAACCGAGCGGAACAATCTCAGCCCCGAGATCCGCCAAGATGCGCGGCGCCACCTTGTATCCGGCGCCATGCGCACAATCGATCACGATCTTCATGCCCTCAAGCGAAATGCCCGCAGGCATCGTCGAGATGCAGAAGTTCTGGTAGGCCTTGCGCGTCTTGTCCACCCGGGTCGCGCGGCCAAGGAGTTTCGACTCGCGCGTCATCGGAGGCTTGGCGAGTTCAGCCTCGATGCGGGATTCGTCTTCATCGGAGAGCTTGCTGCCCTGCCCGTCGAAAAATTTGATCCCGTTGTCGTAGTACGGGTTGTGCGAGGCACTGATGACGACACCGAACTTGCAGCCAAAATGGCGCGTCATGTAGGCGATGCCCGGCGTCGGCAGCGGCCCAATGAGCATGGCATCGACACCCGCCGCCACAAACCCCGCCTCGAGCGCCGCTTCAAACATGTAGCCCGACAATCGGGTGTCCTTGCCGATCAGCACGCTGCCGCCGTTTGGCGCCAGAACGCGGGCGGCAGCACTCGCGAGATTGAGTACGAAGTCGACCGTGAGGGGCGGCTCGCCCACCTTCCCACGCACACCGTCGGTACCGAAATACTGCCTCGTCACACCATCCCTCCGCGACCGCGAACAGCGGTCCAAACTTTGACGACATCGCAGGTTTCAGCGACGTCATGACAGCGAATGATACGCGCTCCACCGTCAAGCGCCGCGAACGCCAAGGCGAGACTGCCCGCCAAGCGTTCATTGACGGTGCGCCCGGTAAGGGTCGACAGCATGGATTTACGGGAGAGGCCGGCCAGAATCGGCAATCCTGTCGCCGCCGCGATCTTTGGGAGGCCTCGCAACAATTCGAGGTTGTGATCGAGCGTTTTACCGAACCCGAAACCGGGGTCGACGATCAGACGATCGCGACCGATACCCGCGGCCACACAGGCATCGACTCGCACCTTCAAAAAGGCCGTCACCTCGTCGACGACGTTCTGATAGGTCGGCGCCTCTTGCATCGTGCTCGGGGTGCCTTGCATATGCATGAGGCAAATCGCCGCCGACCCTGAGACGGCCGCCTCGAGCGCTCCCGCACTTTGCAACGCACGAACGTCGTTCACAAGATGCGCTCCCACTCCGAGCGCAGCTCGAATCACCTCGGGTTTACTGGTGTCCACCGACACCCGCGCGCCGCGCGTCACCAACGCCTCGATGATAGGAAGAATGCGATGCATTTCTTCGTTGGCTGAAACGGGCGCTGCACCCGGTCTCGTGGACTCGCCGCCGACATCGATGATGTCGGCTCCGGCGTCAATCATTCGAGCGGCATGATCGAGCGCCGACGTCACGTCGACGAAACGACGACCATCCGAAAAGGAATCAGGCGTGACGTTAAGCACGCCCATGACTCTGGGTGAAGAAAGGTCGAGCTGGCGACCCGCGCAGTTCAAACGCACGCGCAGCTCAGACGCAAGCGACAGGCGAACCGATCAGCTTGCGCTGCCCTCGCCCGCAGGCGAACCGATATCGGGCTGAGGTGCGGGACGTGACTCGCTACCCTGCGGACCGTCCTTCGGACCGCCGGACACGGAATCGTCCCAACCCGAGGGCGCGCTCGGGGGACGACCCGCCATGATGTCTTTGATCTGGCTTTCGTCAATCGTCTCGAACTTCACGAGCGCCTCAGCCATGGCGTGAAGCTTGTCGAGGTTGGTGGTCAGAATATCGCGAGCTTTTTCGTAGTTGTTCTGAATGACGCGGCGTACTTCTTGATCGATGGCGTGCGCCGTCTCATCGGAGACCTGCTTGGTCTGCGTAACGGAGCGACCCAAAAACACCTCGCCCGATTCTTCCGAATAGGTGAGAGGACCCAGCTTGTCGGACAGACCCCACTTGGTGACCATGTTGCGCGCGAGATCGGTGGCGCGCTCGATGTCGTTCGACGCACCCGTCGTGACCGAGTCGGCCCCGAAGATCAGCTCCTCAGCGATGCGACCGCCAAAGAGCGTCGCGATGCCGCTCTCGATGCGCCGCTTGCTCATCGAGTAACGATCTTGCTCGGGCAAGAACTGTGTGACACCGAGCGCGCGACCACGAGGAATGATCGTGACCTTATAAACCGGATCGTGCTCAGGCACGGTGATTCCGACGATGGCGTGACCCGCTTCGTGATAGGCGGTCATACGCTTCTCTTGTTCAGTCATCACCATGGATCGCCGTTCGGCGCCCATCATGATCTTGTCTTTGGCACGCTCGAACTCGTCCATTCCGACGACTCGACGATTGGCTCGCGCAGCGAAGAGCGCAGCCTCGTTGACGAGATTGGCGAGATCCGCACCCGAGAACCCTGGAGTGCCGCGAGCGATGAGCGACGGCTTCACGTCGTCGGCGATCGGAACCTTGCGCATGTGAACTTTGAGGATCTGCTCGCGCCCACGAACATCGGGCAGCGGCACCACCACCTGACGATCGAAACGACCGGGTCGCAGCAGCGCTGGGTCGAGTACATCGGGACGGTTGGTGGCGGCGATGACGATGATGCCCTCGCTGCCCTCGAAGCCGTCCATCTCCACGAGCAATTGGTTGAGCGTCTGCTCGCGCTCATCATGACCACCACCGAGTCCCGCGCCGCGATGTCGGCCCACGGCATCGATTTCATCGATGAAAATGATGCACGGAGCGTGCTTCTTGGCCTGCTCGAACATGTCTCGAACACGCGAGGCACCCACGCCCACGAACATCTCGACGAAATCCGAACCGGAGATGGTGAAGAACGGCACCTTCGCCTCGCCGGCGATCGCGCGCGCCAACAGCGTCTTGCCTGTGCCGGGGCTACCAACCATCAGCACTCCGCGCGGGATCTTGCCGCCGAGCTTCTGGAACTTGGAAGGATCTTTGAGGAAGTCGACGATCTCGCCTACTTCCTGTTTGGCCTCATCGACGCCTGCGACGTCGGCAAACGTAACAGCCACTTGGTCTTCGCTTAGGAGACGCGCGCGGCTCTTGCCGAACGACATCGCGCCACGACCGCCCGACCCACCCTGCATCTGTCGAAGCATCCAGACGAACACGAGGATGAGCAGCAACGC
>Ga0172373_10004443_pt1 | contig 19761 bp, 20 predicted proteins | sample Lak10m_2_FD_114546 | JGI IMG/M metagenome (GOLD analysis project Ga0172373, IMG submission 114546) | Freshwater microbial communities from Kabuno Bay, South-Kivu, Congo - kab_092012_10m | ecosystem: Environmental > Aquatic > Freshwater > Lake | place: Democratic Republic of the Congo...
ACCCAAGGCCATTCCGAACTCTCCATCACCCGCGACAACAACTGGCAACTCCAAGCCTCTCTGGAAAGATGCCTTGAATTGATTGGGGAAGCGGCCAACCGGATCGCTCCCGATTTTCAAAAAGCCCATCCAGAAATACCTTGGGCAGGGATCATCGGAATGCGCAATTTACTGATCCACGGATACGATTCAGTCATGCCCTCTAAACTTTGGGAAACCGCTACCCATGGGGTTAAAGAGCTTCTTCCTGCCCTCAGCTCCCTGATAAAATCAATTCAACCTCCCTCCCCCCAGTAGTCCTTCCCGCCCCAAGTTAAAAGCAACAAACCACGCGCTTAGGTAGGGCCGCCTCTACGCAGGCGGCCGCCGTTGCTCGCTTTTGCTTCACCACTCACAACTGCGGCCGGGTCATAGACCCAGCCCTACCCAAAGATTTAACATCCCCCGCGCATGCGGGATCCCGCGAGCGCGGGCCCCCCCTTACCCCTGCTTTGAGCCAACAATATGCTCTGCCAATTTCGCCCGCAACAAACTCAGCATATCATCGGGAAGACTGCCCAGTCTTCTCTCCATCCGATCGATCGGTACCGTCGCTAAAAAATTAAGGCGGATGACCGAGGTCACCTTCAACCCCATCTGGGCAAATCCTTTTGACCCTGACTCCACCACCAGATCGAAACCCTCCACCGCACGCTGCGTTTGCAAACTCACACCGCAGACCAAAAAATCACCCATTCCAGGCAGTTTTCGCAGCAAAACAATCGGCCGTAACTTGGCTCCCCCATCTGCTTGCACCAACCTCGCCACCACAACCTCCCCCTCCGAAACTTGCGCCATGGGCTTCAGACAATGGCTTGGCCCGCGCCCGAATAGTCAGGCTCATCCAAGCCGTACGCCCTCTCCAACATGCTCAATGACAGCTTGGCCCAATCTTTATTTTCTCCAGCATCCCCCGACTCGAATATATCCAAAACGACCCTACTTCCAGCAGGCATGCCTAAAGGCTTTTTCAAAACCAGATGCGTCGCATCACTCACTTCGGCTTCCATTCTCATCACCCCACTCTAATCCGCCTCCCCCAACCGTCAATCCAACCCCCCTCCCCCCCAGTAGTCCTTTCCGCCCTTTTCCGCTTTCCGATTTCCCATTCCCGAATTCCGAAATTAAAATCTCCCGCGCTACTGCCCCATAATTTGCCTTAATGGAAATCTTGGCTGTACTCCCGTGATCCGTCAGCGCGAGGCAATAAAAACTGTCAACATGGCCAAAAGGAGCACGCCCCAACTTGCCCGATCCTTTATAGCGAACAGAACAGGGTCCTCTTCCATTTCTTTCCGAAGCGTTTTAAGCCAAACGCGAATGATCCAATAAAAAAGCAATGGGCAAAGAAACCAAAGACTCTGAGGTCTAGCGTAAAGCACGCTCACGTCTGGACTATTTACATAAAGCGCGGCAACCAAAATTGACACAACCCCGCTCGCTATGCCGATCCCGGCGATGGCCTCCATATCCCCGATACCATATCCCCTGCCTTTCGCCCATAACTGCTCGTCCGCTTTAAGGCGTAAAAGTTCACTAACTCGCTTAATGCAAGCCAGGCTTAGGAAAATAAAAATTGCGAAACCTAACAGCCAAGGACTACAAATAATTTCTACTGCAGCCCCCCCCGCTAAAATTCTTAAAGTGTAAAAGGAGGCGAGCATAATAAGGTCCAAGCCCGCTTTTCTTTTACCCCAGACGTTGTAAAAAACCGCCAAGGCGAAATAAGTAAACGCGATAAAAAGAAATTCCTGCCCAAGAAAAAAAGCCAAGCCAAAAGCTGAAGCTAAAAGCACAATAATTAGCATCAGGGCTTCGGAATATTTCAATTCCCTGCACGCAAGGGGGCGCATCTTTTTTTGCGGATGCGCGCGATCCGAGTCCAAATCATAAAGATCGTTCAACAGGTAAACGGCGGAAGATAACAGACTAAAGGCAACAAAAGCCTGTCCTGCCAAAATCCAATTCTCTACCTCTCCCCAGATATGCGCCGAAAAAAGTGGCACCAAGAGAAGGAGGTTTTTAACCCACTGATGCGGACGCAAGGCCCTGAAGGCAGCGCTGGCAAAAGCGGGCTTGGGAGCCATGGTTTCAAGACGGGGGTTCACGCGCAAAGCTCGTTGAACCACGGCAGGTCGCGCGCCAACGATGGCTCCCCGCTCTGCATTTTTAAATATTGGAATATCAATTTTGCGATCACCATAATAGTCATACCCACGAACTCCAAAGGTCTTAACCAAAAGTTCTTTTTTTGCAAAAGTAAGGTTGGATTGAGATGAGCTGCCCCAATGCTTTAATCTAAGGTTGAAACCCAGCCTCTTGGCTGTTGCCTCCACAAGGTCTTGAGGCGCACCCGACACAAGGTGTACTGCACGCCCCTTTTTTTTCTCACGTAAAAGACGAGCTAAAAGTTCTTGTCGGATGGTGGGGGGATTGCGACTCGCTCCAGCTTCTTTGTGCAACCAGTCTTTGAACGATGCCCGGCCAAAAAAAGCCTGGATAAGCAAGGCGGGCACCTTCGTCGGGTTTCGTAAAATAATAAATCGAATGTTTTCCCACGCACTGTCATCAACAAATAAAGTTCCATCAAGATCCACGGCGATTGGCCTGCCCTTCATAAGGACAAAGTTGCCTGCCCCAGCAGAAAGGTCGAGAGTGGAGCTATGAGATTCGCCTCTTTTATAGCTCCTTGGCTCATATTGGCGACTTGGCTTGCTTTATCCCCCTTCTGGATTCAAAAGGAAAGCTTATGGATCGATGAGGCAGGAAGTGCCATCAAAGCTATGGCGAGTTCGCCGCAAGGGGTTTGGGAGGAGCTTTGTTTGGAAAAAAATAGCAATATGCACCTGCCAGCTTACCACTTCTACCTTTGGGGTGCGTCGCAACTTTTGGGCAATAGTGAATACGCTCTCCGCGCAGCAAATCTCCCTTGGATGCTGTTGGGATATGGTGCTCTCATCCTAGGCCTAATTGCCTTTGTACGACCCGGCCAAGCGATCTGGCTGGCTTTATTTCTCACCACAAACCCATTCTTATTTTACTACACGAACGAAGTGCGACCCTACGCCATGCAGTTTGGCCTGGCAGCGGTTGCTTTTAGCGGCCTGATGGGAACAAAGAAGTGTGGCTTCATTTCATGGAAGGCATGGGGAATGGTCCTCGCGACCGTACTGCTCGCTTGGACAACAATCTATGGGCTGGCTTGGTGGATCATTAACCTTTTGTTTTGGGCGGGAAGCTCTTTGCGGTCGGAAAAAAAACGGCTTTGGACTTGCACCATAGGATTTCTTTTTGGGGGCGGTTTTTGTGCTTTTCTATTTCACTTATGGGTTCTGGGCGTTGGGGCTAAAGCATCACCCGTCGGCGAAACAGGCATAAAATCAATCGCTTATGCTTTTTGCGAGTGGACAGGTGCAGCAGGTTTTTTGCCAGGCCGCTCCTCATTGCGCTCTGGGACTTTCCCCACCCAGAACGAGCTTTTGATCGCAAGCGTAACCGCAGGGCTAACCATGGCTCTTTTAATTTCAGGCGCAATTCAGGCACGCCTTCTGGCTACGCCATTACTTTATCCAGTCGCATGGACCATTCCTTCTTTGGGAATTATCGCGTCGGGACTAGTAAAGAGCTTTAGGCTTGTAGGCCGTCACTTTACGCCATCGGGTCCAACTTTCTTTTGGTTTTTGTCTCTCGGGCCAAAAAATTCAAAGAAATTCCACTGGACCCACTGCGCTGCCCTTGCCCTATTAGTCCTCTGGACAGCCAGTGACTATCGCTTCGCAACTGAACCATCCCATCGAAAAGATGACTATCGAGGGGCAGTTCAATGGCTCGCCACTCATGCACAAAAGGGAGAGACAATCTGGTGGGCTGCGGATGATGCCGCAACCAGATTTTATGGGCTCAAGGATTTAGATTTTGTCGCTAACTTGGACAGTGCTGCGCTTGCTCTAAAAGCACAACCAGGTCTAATCGTCATATCAAAACTGGATGTTTATGATGCACACGGCGCTATTCAGCAGTGGGTAAAAACAAACTCTTTCCAGCAGGTCGCCTCTTTCCAGTCCTTTACGATCTGGGCTTCTCCCTGATCTATCGTTTGTTAGCAAAGGGTATGTTTTGAAAATCCTCCTCTACACCGACCTGACCATTCACCCCGACCAGCTTTTCTGGCATCGCGACCTCGGCCTTTTGACAAAAGCCTTCCATGACCTCGGCCACGAGGCCTGGCTGGTCGTCCACCCTGCGAGAGAATCCACACGCCACCCGCCACCCGCCACCCGCCACGACCCTGTAATCTGGGCCTCTCCCTCTGACGTCCGCAACCCGCTCTGGTGGCAATCCCAAAAGCCCGATCTCGTCATCCTCGGCCTCTGGACCCGACCCAAGTACGACCCCATCCGCCGAGCCGCCCTCTCCGCTACCCCCCACGTCATCGAACGCGCCGATAGCGACGGCATGCGCACCGCTTCCTGCGGTCTTCTCACCTACGCAAAACGCAGGTTCGACTACTTTCGCGACCACACCTACCACTGGCCATCTCTTCTCTCGATCCCTGCTTCAATTTTCTACTCCTTTGCCTCCATCCTTGCCACCCCATGGATCGAGGCTCGCCTCGCCCGCACTTTAAAACTTCTGCCTGCTGTTGCTGTCGAAACCCTCCATGCCACCGTGCTTTGGAAATCCCTCGCCACCCGCCAAGGGGCCGACCCTGAAAAGATTCACTGTGTTCCTCACCCCATTCAGACCGATATCTTTAAGTTCGACCCCACGATCCCCAAAAAGAACCAGAGCATCTCCGTAGGCCGCTGGGAATCATATCAAAAGAACCTTCCTCTTCTCCTCAAAACCCTCCGCGCTTTTCTTGATAAAAATCCCTCCTGGACCTCTCTCGTCATCGGTTCTGGCCTTCCCGCTAAATCCCCCCATCCCCGAATCACTTTTCTACCCCCAACTTCCCCAGAGGAATTGGCTTCACTGATGCAAGAATCAAAAATTTTTCTCTCATCCTCACGCTACGAAAGTTTTGGCCTGGCCGCGGCGGAGGCCACTGCTTGTGGCTGTGCATTTGTCGGTCCTTTCGTGATTCCAATACTCAACAACGAGTCGACTTCCCAAAATAATTCTTTTTTGGACTCTACTTTCAGCCTCTTGGCAAGAAAACTGCAGGATGCTTCGAAGCTCGAAGAGCCTTCCTCTAACCAGATGAAAACCGCCCCAATATCCTCCCCCCAATCCATTGCCAACCTCTTGCTGAGACTGTCTGTAGTTTCAGCATGAGTTCCTTCGTTTATTGGGTTGACCCTATTTATGGCTAGTCGCACCCGCAATTTTATCCGCTCGTTGGGGGTCGGCTATATTTCGATTGCTGTCAATATCGCATACACAGCCGCCTCGGTCCCCCTTGCGCTACACTACCTTGGGAAAGAGCAATTTGGGCTTTGGGCATTGGCTCAGCAGATTATGGGATATCTTATTCTGCTTGATCTTGGGGTTTCGTCCGCCGTCGCCCGTTTTGTTGCCGACTATAAAGACGATGTACAGGGCGGTGAGTATGGAAGCCTTCTCCTGACTGGGGGTATGGTTTTTGCTGTGCAAGGCGTGCTCATAGCCGCTGCCGGAATAGGGTTTTCATTCTTTGCCCCATTCTTATTTGCTGTACCTGAAGCTTTGGCTGCCGACTTTCGTAATGTCCTAATCGTAATTACTATTCTTGCGGGTGTCTCAGTAGCCTTCCGAAGCATTGAGGCACCCCTATGGGCATTCCAACGAATCGACATGGCATACACCATTAAAATCATTACGTTGGTATTGGGTTTTGCCTCCTTATGGATCGGCTTTAACTGCGGGTGGGGCATTTACAGTTTTGCTTTTTCAGGTATTCCTTCGGCTTTCCTTTGCCCAGCTATCACTTTCATGGTGTGCTCGAAAAACGGATTTTATCCATCAAGGGGGCAGTGGGGCGCTCCAAAATGGAATGTTTTTCTCCGCGTATTTAGTTTCGGTAAAGACGTTTTTTGGATGTCGCTGGGTTCCCAGTTTGTGAACGCAAGTCAGATTATGATCATCAGCCGTACAATTGGGTTGGATGCAGCGGCCACTTTTGCCATCGGAACGAAGGCATTCACTTTGTTTCAGCAGTTCACCTCAAAGATTCTGGAAAGCTCCGCCCCAGCCCTCACCGAGATGTTTGTTCGTCAAGAAGTCGATACTTTCAATATCCGCTTTTCCAGTGTCATCGCCATCACATCTTTTTTGGCCACTCTGGGTGCGACAGTGCTCGTTGCTGCAAACACCCCTTTAGTCAATTTATGGACTTCCGGGGTTATCCATTGGACTCTTCCTTGTGATGTTCTTTTAGGTGCGCTCCTGATTGTAACGTGTGCGACTCGATGCCTGACCGGGCTTTTCGGTGTTATCGGAAACCTCCGTCCTGTCCGACATATTTTCTTCATCGAAGGCTGTGTTTTCGTATGTATTGCTATTCCTGTTGCCTCGAGCTTCGGTATTGTTGGTGTTCTTCTGACCTCACTTGTCACTCATATGTTGATCACTGGCCTTCTATCTGTACGCGCCGTGACCAAAACAAATCTTCCCATGATCCCCATTTTCCAGGTTTTCTTTTTTTCGCTAGTAGTTTTCGGTGCTACATCTGTTCTGCAACCGATTTTAATGTCAGTTTCACTACCCTTATTTCAAGCTTTTGCACATACCCTGCTGCTTGTCCTTGTTACGGTATTTTTTGGCTTTTTCCTAATTCTCCCAAAGCACCTTAGGCAGACAGTTCGTGACAAGTTCTGCCTGCTTAAAATATCTTAAGACAATGAAGCGATTCATATTGATCTGTTGGGATGGGATTTTCAAAATGCTGGAAAAATCACCTCTTGGGATTTCTTGCCTGGCCTGCTTTGCAAGTGCTCTTGCCGGCATGCTTACCCGAAGACCGATATGGATTTTCTATTTCAGGAACCACTGGTTCCGACGTGATGGGGGCCTAGTTATGCCGTTGGGCCACACCCTAAAGCTCAGGCGCCATTCAGTGAAACAGTGGCTACCCGACGGGGAGGAAATGTTTTCATTCCGCAGACCTTGGTGGTTTAGCCGTTATCACCCCAAGGCGGGCGATTTCGTGATCGATATTGGTGCAGGCATGGGCGAAGATTCATATCTTTTTTCAAAAGCAGTAGGAACACATGGTAGAGTGCTGGCCATAGAGGCACACCCAGACACATTTTCGGCTATGACCTCTTTTTTGACTTTGAACAAAATTTCAAACGTGATTCCAGCTTCTTTCGCCGCCATGGATGTGGGGGGCCTTATCAAGTTGTCCTCCTTCGCCGATAGCGATTGGCAATGCAACTCTACCCTCCTTGACTCTCCGGGTGATTCTTCTGTTGAAGTAAGGGCATGTCGACTGGACGATCTTCCATTCCTTACTTCAATATCGATCATTCATTTTATGAAAATGAATATCGAGGGTGCCGAAGTAATGGCCCTTGCAGGTGCTGCTGCCACTCTCGCCAACACACAGAATATTTGCGTCTGCTGCCATGATTTTCTTGGTGAAAACACTCAAACCAAGTCGCAGGTTTGCCAGCTTCTGAAAGAAGCGGGCTTTTCCCTCTCCTTTACGCCATCGGATGCCCCACCTTGGGAGCGTGATTTCGTCTACGGCCAAAGATGACTTCTTCAAAGCCACTGTCCATATTAGTCGCTGCGTTCACTTTCCCGCCAAACAAGGATGGCGTTGCGGAAGCATCTTCTTCCATGGTCCAGGTTTTTTTAAATAAGGGCTGGCAAGTAGACGTTGCTACTGGACCCACTTTACCAACAAGAAACTCATTGAATTTCATGGGATCAAAGCTTTATGAATTTGCAATCATCGGAACCCCTTACTTCAAAGATCCTTTCCGTGGTGAAATTACAAAGTACCGTAGTTTCCTTTTGCAAGGCGATTGGGATGTTATTATTTTTCAAGCTTACTGGTGGCCTCTGTACCTAGCCTTACCCATTCTTAATCAAATTAAATCTAAGAAGATTCTCGTAAGTCATGGCCACAGCGGAATAAATATCTCCCTGACACCTGTTTTTCCTTTTGGCTTGTTTTACTACTTTTCGACGATATACCAGACGTTCAAGATGTTGAGTTGGCTTAATAGTTTTAGTCGTATTGTCTTTTTAAGCAACCGATGCGATACACAGAACTTTTTTGATCATTACGTCGCGAAACTATGCAAACATCCTCATATTAACGTTATCCCAAACGGCGTTAATACTTCTCAAGCATTTTTGCCCTCGGGCTTTAGTTTTCGCCATAAGCACAATATTCCTGCTAGTTGCATTTTTTTTCTTTGCGTTGCTAATTTTTGCCCTGTTAAAGATCAGGGCTTTGCTGCCCGTGCCTTTCGCCTGGCGGCTATCCGAAACTCTTTTCTCATCTTTATCGGAAGTGAATTCAATGAGTGTTCGCGAAAGTTACAAAGTGAAGACGCTAAATTCGCCCGATCCTCTTCAACTAGCACGATTCTTTGGCTTGCGAAAGTCCCGCGCGATGAGACTTTATCTGCTTTTTCTGAGTGTGACTGCCTTGTTCTTTCTTCAAAACGTGAAGCTCAACCAATTTCTTTACTTGAGGCAATGAGCTTTTCTCGTCCTTGGATCGCAAGAGATTCCGGCTGTATTTCTGAAATGCCGGGAGGAATTGTTGTTCAAAACACTCCTGCCATGTCAGAGGCGATGCTACGGTTAGCAAAAGATTCTGATCTAAGAGCTGAACTTGGAAGGTCAGGATTTTCTGCCACTCAAGAAGTTTACAACAAAGACAAAACAGCTTTTGCGTGGATTAAATTAATCGAAGGACTGTGCTCTCAATAAGTTTTTTTGTTTCTAGCCCGACTTTTCCCAATTTCTGAAATAGGCCTCGGCTCCTTTATTTGCAGAAAAGAATTCCCTTACTATTTTGCTATTATTTTCACCTTCACTCCACGGTTTGTTTTTTCTCTCTTTGTAATTTTGTGCTAGGCTGTTGGCTTGTGGTGCTACCCAGAACGCCTGGGTGCCTAATCGAGTTAGATCTTTTAACCCAGGCACATCGGCTAGATAGCAAGGCAATCCACATGCTAATGCTTCAACTGCTGAAATACCAAACCCCTCAAATTTTGATGGCATAAAGTAAGAGTCTGCCGCCCAAAGGTAATTTCTTACGTCCTCTTGCGGTCCACACCAGCGAATTTGTCCAGAAATACCCAGTACTTCGGCTTCTTTTCTATCTTTTTTTTCCGGGTGTTCAAAACCTACTTGCAAATAGTAAAGCTCTGGATCTTGTATTTTCTTTAACATTCGAACTATCTCAATGTAGTTTTTGACATCTGACCCATTCCCGATCGATACCAGAACTTCCTTTTTTTTTGGAATTCCTAGATTTCGAAGTGCATCGTTTTTTTCTTTTCCTGATGGTGGCCTGTAATAATATGTGTCAAACCAGTTCCAGATCAGTTCGCTTGGATTTAGAAATCTCGTCTTTTCATTTTCCTGAACGGAATGGCTAATGGCTATGTGCTTGCATCCCAGCATTCGGCACAGACATCTTTCTATGGTTTTTTGTACTCGCAAAATCCCGAAAAAACCAAAGTTATTGTGAATGGTTCGGAAAGTTCTGTGTCCTGAACTGTAGGCCAATAAGACCATAAACAAACTAAGACTCTCCTGATGAACGTGGACAATGCCCGGATTGATTTTCCTTAGTATTTTCCAGTAATGCCATAGTCCGTTAATCAGCTTAATTCCCCTTTCCATTGGCACATGGTAAACCGAAAATCCGGCTTGTCTCAATTGGGTTGCGTAAGGTCCTAGATTCTCCCCTAAAGCCAACACATGGAGTTCAACTCCTTTTTTAATCCACAGAGGCGCAGCGAGTTTAAGCATAACTTCTGCCCCTGATGGCCTCAGTTCCCCAAGCACATGAAGGACGCTTAATGACATTCTTGCGGTGTGAGGTTTTTTACTCTGATTTCTTTCGTGCTGATAAAATAAGTTCCAACTGAGCTACCGAATCCTTTGGCTCGAGTCTGACTGCAGCCCTTAATGAGGGCCAAATGGAATCAATATATTCGCCAGAAGCTTTTCTAAGGCATTCAACTCTTATGTCTTCAAACCCTTTTTTTTGTACTTGATGGATATACACGCTTAAGAGTTGCCTTGTAGCACGAGAATACTTTGGATACATGAGTGCATACAACCAATCTGGATATGTTTGAAAATCTAATGGTGGAATTGGATCCTCAAGAAGGCCGTGACCGGTTAAGTCAAACTTATGAATCATCATGCCACCCGGTTTTAATATTTTTAGGCAGGCCCGGAAAAATCCATCAAGATCCTCTACGTGCTCCAGTACATCGTGTGAGAATAAAAAGTCGACTGGCTCAGGCAAGGATGCCTTCTCAAGATGTTCGCGAATAAGCACCGCCCTTCCTTCGTCAATTTTCCCTGATCCTGAATGCGAGAATATTTTCAAAGAGTTTGGTAATTCAGGCATTTTTGCCAGTTTCTTAAGAATATTTTGCTGCTTCTCATGGATTTTGTGAGACATGTTCTTTTCAATTAAATAAATTTTTTCGTATCCACCACCCAACAGAAGATCGGCACTTGCCAAGCAGTCACCGCAGCCGATCTCGCAAGCAGTCCCGCTCATTTTTATTTTTAATCTTTTAATCTCATTATACAAAGTGTCGCAAATGCGCAGATGCCTTTGAAAGGCCTTGTCAGGATCCCCCGCCAACACAGGAAAAGTTGGATTGCTTCGACAGCCAAGTAATGTTTTCAAAAGTGATTTCCCGCTGTTAGCAGATCGATGAAAGATTGTTTTGAAAACAAGATTTGGATGTAACATGTTCTGTAATCATGAATGCACCGTCTGTGCCAAAAATCAAGCCTGATACACCTGTATTTGACCTTTTCTCTGCTTGTCATCCTCGTGATCTTTTCACTTTAAGGCTGGCTCTTTCGCGAATCCACTCTTTGATCCAACCTCGCCAGATCTGGGTAGCTTGCAGGAGTAGGTGGACTCTTTTTTCGCGACTCATTTTAGGTCGCTCGGTATCAATTCTCAATGAAGACACAATGATTCCAGATATGACTCTGGCGGCTCTTCGCGAACTTCCGGTCGAGCCCTTTCCGAAAGGCGCCGGGTGGTACTATCAGCAGTTAATAAAGTACTCTTTCTCGTTTCACCAGCCTGAGGTCCCTTACTACCTTATTTGGGATGCTGATACTATTCCCCTTTGCCCGCTCTCTTTTTTCTCATCCGAAGGAAAATCCCTGCTAGCAGAGTCGGATGAGCTTCACCTCCCCTATCGCGAATCCTATCAGCGTCTTTTTCTTGAAGAACCACCTTCGGGCCTCAAGTCTTTTATTGCACAGCATATGATGATGAGGAAGGCCATTGTGCAGGAAATGCTAACTAAAATAGATGTCCATTCCCCCGGCAAAGAGTCTTGGGCTTGGAAACTTATGCGCTCTTTGCCATCCAAGGGGCTTAATCTGTTCAGCGAATATGAGACTTATGGCTGGTATTCTACTCTGCATTATCCCGACCAGATTAGTAGAATCAATCGCCGATGGCTTCGAGATGGAATTTCTCATTTGGGTTATCCTCCGACCTCAGCAAAACTTGCCAGCCTCTCTGCTTCTTTTGACTACACCTCTTTTGAAGCTAATCGGACAAGTTGGGCTTCGCTTTTTTCCAGAAAGAAAGCAATAGCATGAAAAAGATTTGCGTTGCTTTTTTAGTCGTCGACGATCGCTTTGATCAGCCCCTTCCCATCCCGTTTTTTGGCACGGCCCCCACTGCCCTCTTGCAGGGTTTCGCATATTACCCCGACGACGTTGATGTTCATGTTATCTCTTGCATTCAAAAGCCTATTCCCTGTCCAGAGAAACTGGGCCCGAATATCTGGTTTCATGGGCTCTTAGTTCCTAAACTTGGTTTCTTGCGGACTTTTTACCAAGGATGTGTTCGCGCTGTTCGAAAAAAACTTCGGGAAATTCAACCCAATGTCATCCATGCACAAGGGACGGAACGTTGGTGCGCAGTCAGTGGAGCTTTTTCTGGTCACCCTCGAGTTTTAACCATTCATGGCAATCTGCGATTGATCAATCGTCTCAGTCCTATGAAGCCCCGGCTTTATTGGACTCTGCAGACTTGGCTTGAAATCTTTTCGATTCCCCGCTTTGACGGAGTCGTGTGCATCACTGAATATACTCGGAAAAATATTACTGATCTTGCCCGTAAAACTTGGGTTGTCCCCAACGCTGTTGACCAATCCTTTTTTGATATTATTCGAAAACCCGTTGAACCAACTGAAATTATTGTCGTAGCTCATATTCAAGAGCGTAAGAATCAAAACTTTTTTTTACAGGCGATCTCGCCATTGGCTGAAAAAGTTGACTTTCGTGTAAAGTTTTTTGGCTGTGGCACTTCAGTTCATTCCTATGGCCGAGACTTTTTTTCACTATTAGCATCTCGCCCATGGGCTTCATTTGGCGGTATGATTCGAAGAGAGCAACTTCGAGATGTGTTTTCACGTGCCTCACTTCTTGTGCTTCCGTCCTTAGAAGATAACTGCCCTATGTCTGTCCTCGAGGCTATGGCAGCGGGTGTGCCGGTCATCGCAAGTGCTGTAGGCGGAATTCCTGAGTTGATCTGCCACGGTCAGACCGGCCTCCTAATTGACCCGCGCTCGAGTACCTCAATCCTCACTAGTATGGAGCGTATTTTGTTTAACCCTGCCTTTGCTTCTGGTTTGGCTGATGCAGCGAAAATAGAAGCCCGGACAAGGTTTCACCCTCGCTCGATTGCTGAGGCACACCTCAATATTTATCGAGAGCTCGCCTGTAAATGAAATCCCCAGACCGAATAATTCCTCACCTAGCATTGTGTCATCTAAAGATTTAATTATGCCTTTACGTATTGCCTGTTTGCTTTGCTGTCATAATCGAAAAAGCCTTACCCTTGCTTGCCTTGAGTCAATCTTCTCCCAATTGAATGCCTGTGGAGCTGATGTAGAGATATTTTTGCTTGATGATGGCTCAACGGATGGAACTTCGTCCGCAGTGCGCGAAAGATATCCGCTTGTTAAACTCTTTTCTGGTTCGGGGGATCTTTTCTGGTGCGGTGCCATGCGCGTTTTGTGGCGGATTGCGGCACAAAGTCGTCCCGATTATTTTCTCCTGCTTAACGATGATACTTTTCTTTATAAGAACGCTTTGGACGTTTTGCTTTCTTCGGCATCCCACCTTAACAATCGTTGCCTGGTCGTCGGCTCTATTTGCGACCCAATCGGCAAACAAAAAGTTTATGGTGGATTCGAACCTACTTCCACTCGGCACTTACATGGCCTCTTTAACGGTATGCGCCTTTATCGTACTTGTAATGCAAATTGTCTTTTAATTCCAGACATTATATATCAGAAGCTCGGCATTTTTAATTCTGCCTATACTCACGCGATGGGAGACTTTGATTACGGCTATTTAGCGACACGAAGCAGTATCCCGATTCTTGAGACGCCAGACTTTGTTGGAGAATGCTCTCCCAACGATGATAGTAAATCTTGGCGCAATAACACTCTTTCACGCAGCGAGAGATTTCGTTTTCTTGCCGGGCCGAAAGGCCTGCCCTTTCGTGAGTGGTTCATATTTTGTCGACGGAATTATGGACTTCGATGGCCAATTAAGTTTTTTGGCCCGACAATCCGAATTATCTTGGGCATATAGCCAATTGCTTTTTATTTGTTTTATTAACACAGAAGCACGGACTGGACTTTTACGGTGTATACTATAAAATCTTACTTGCATGAGTTTATCTAGTTTTGTGCCTGAGCGAATTTGGGGTTATTTAGTAACCTTTGTTGGCTTTATCTTGGCCATATATGTGGGCTCTCATGTTGCTAGTGGCGATACCAAGCCAATAGCAATCGGCGTAGGGATAATCGCCGCCATATCAGCTCCTTTAATACTTAAAGACAAATACTGGCTTTTATATCCACTTCTTTTTCCGCTCACTGGCTCTATCTCGGCAATCCGACTGCCATTTAACTATTCGGAGTTAGGTGCTTTAGCGGTTCTTGCAATTTTTGTCTTACGCCTCTGCTTTCAAAAACAGAGTCTTGGATTTCGTCTTGGATTGGCTGATATTGTTTTGTTAATCAATTTTTTGTATCTTGCTACAGTTTTTGCACGAAATCCAGTGAGCATGCGTAGCCTTGGAGGAGACGGTGGCGGTGATATGATTGGCGGAAGAAACTATTTTACCCTTACTATGTTTCTTGGTGCCTATTTTGTTGTCAATCACGCGCGAATCCATCCCAAACTTGCCACAAACCTTCCGTGGATGCTTGCTATCACATCGACCTTGGGTGGTATCATCTTTGTCCTTACTTCAACGCTTCCCTTTACTGCGCCATTTATTTTTCCTTTCTGGAACAACGTTGATTATGAAGCCTATGGTGAGATGGCTCGTGGTTCTACTTCATTCGGCCAAGCAGCAGAATTCACGCGATTAACTGGACTTGCCGGAATCGCTAGACCTCTAATCTTGCTTCTAATTTCCTACTATCCTCCGTCAAGACTTCTTTTTCCTAACCCATTGCTTCCCTTCTTACTTTTTTATCCAAGCCTAATTATTATCGCCCTTTCTGGATTTCGTAATGAGATAATGTTTACAGGCGCTTATGTTTTTATAGCCAATGCGATTCGCAAAATGTGGCTTTGGGCGCTTTTCTTTATCATAGTACCTTTGTTTGGAATCGTTTTCTTGGCTTACATTAATCAGGGTGGTGATTTGGTGCCTTTGGCTGCTCAACGTGCCTTTTCTTTCTTGCCCCTAGGCTGGAACAATAAGGTCGTCGCTGATGCAGACGGATCGGTGGAGTGGCGTGTGGATATGTGGAAAGACGCTTTTTCTGGCGGATTTATTAAAAACAAATTGCTGGGAGATGGTTTCGGGTTCGATCGTGCAGCGATGAATCTTATTGCGGACGAAATGCAGGGAGGAGCAGGCTTTGTAGGAGGTTCAAGGCACGAAGCCCACATGATTCGTGGCTCTTTTCATAGCGGCCCACTTTCCAGCATCCGCTTTGTTGGTATCATCGGACTAGTCCTAATTCTTTGCCTTATGGGAGTGGTTTTTCGTTTGGCTTTGATAACGGCATTTAAAGCGAAAGGCACCCCTTACTTTCCACTTGCCCTTTTTATTGGCATACCTTTTCTTTGGTTGCCTTTCCACTTCATTTTTATTTTCGGGGCTTTTGACAATGCCTTGAAGGACCTAATTATTGGTATAGGCATGCTTAATATTATATATAAAAGTTGTGATTTTTTTCAGTCACCCCAGAACCAGTTGGAATTAACTAAAGTTCACTCAGATAACAGCAACCATTAGGTATCTTTGGGCTTTTTGTTTATTAAACTCAGACTTAACTATGCTATTTAATATGTCGACGCGCGGTTTTGAAAGAAGTGTTCTTATCATTCAAGAGAACCTTCCCCACTATCGGGTCTCTTTTTTTGATCAGCTTCGCAAAGATTTGTCTGCCCATGGAGTTTCTCTTCAACTCATTTTTTCACCAAAAACCCGCGACTCTTTGCTTCCCGGCTATCTGCCTTGGGCAACATCTGTTCCCATTCACTGGCTTGGTCCATTAGGTTGGCAAAATGTATTTCCGTATTTGAAGGATGTCTCGCTTGTGATTGCGCCTCAAGAGGCTAAATATGCGGTGATACCACTTTTGATGATTTTAAGACGATGGGGGGGGTGGAAGTTTGCTTTCTGGGGTCATGGGAAAAACTTTCAATCTTTTCGCCCAAACTCCCTTTCAGAGAGATGGAAGAGATTTCTTTCACGCCGGGCAGACTGGTGGTTTGCCTACAACAAATTAAGCGCCCGTGTCGTTCAGGATTTCGGATTTCCAGAAACCAATACCACCGTGGTTATGAATTCAATCGATACTCGTCTCATCAGTAATGCGCGCAAGGATTTAAGTTTATTACAACTGTCGACCATTCGCAAAGAGCTAGGCATACGATCGGAAAATATAGCCATCTATACAGGAGGCCTTTATTCGCAAAAACGCATCCCATTTCTCATAGAAGCTTGCAGGCAAGTCCGAATCCTGATTCCCGATTTTGAAATGATTATAATTGGGAAAGGGCCAGATGAGAATCTTGTTCGAGAGGCGGTAAAAAGCGACCCTTGGTTTCACTATGTAGGTCCTAAAGATAATCTTGAGAAGATCCCTTACTGGGGGTTATCAAAGATCTGTTTAATGCCTGGTTTAGTGGGGCTGGTAGTTCTCGATTCGTTTGCTTTCGGCGTTCCGATGATTACGACTGACTATCCTTATCATAGCCCAGAGATTGACTACTTGGTTCACAATAAGAACGGAGTTGTTGTAGATGCCTGGCAAGACTGCAAAACATATGCTTATCAAGTTGCGCGTCTTCTCACAGACGAACACCGTCGGTCACTTTTGGCGCAAGAGGGTCAAGCTGCACTAAAATTATTCTCGGTGGAACAAATGGCGAAAAATTTTTCCAAGGGAGTACTCTGTTGTTTGGAAGTTGTATAAACTTCGCGCATCGGTTTGACTGCGCCCACCTGATTGGGCTTGGTTGAAAAAATTTGCGCCTTGCAAGGCGCGGTTGCCCATTGCGGAGAGGCTGGTTAGGGTCAGCTGTCATGATTGCCCTTACATTTTATTAAAATTAAACCTTTTATTTCTACTATACCGAAGACAGTAAGCGATCTTATTTGCATGGAAAGTAGTGTGTTGGTAGGACTATTCGCGTTAATTACTTTTCAGGGTTACAGTATTAGTAATCACTTTTTTTAAGTGGTGCCTGAGAGCCTGCAGTGACTCTAATGCCATATCGGTAGTTATTTTTTGAACGCATGGGTTTTTCGGATAATAACAATTCTTTTGCCGGCATGGATAGCATGGGTAGTTACCTACTTCCTGAAGAAGGATTCCTCGTCCAGATGGTGGCCCCCACATGATTGAATCCCCAGGCCCCATAATATCTACGACAGGGATCCCGGATAATATGGCGAGGTTGATTGGGCCACTATCGGTCGCCACCATAGCGTGGTACGACTGTATGGTCGGCAAAAGATCCGTAAGAGAAGGCCTCTCAATTTTAACGCTGGTTCCTTCGCTTATTCGTTCAACGATCCGCTCTTCTCCTGGGGCACTTAGTATCGCAATCTCCCACTCTTTCTTATCTAATAAATCGAGAAGGAGCTTTCGCCATCGCTCCTCGGGCCAATGCTTGTACCTCCATCCCCCACCTGTGTGAATTAAAAGCCTGCTCAAAGTTCCAGGGCTGCCGTTGTTGGACTTCTGCGGGAGGCTGGGCAACGATGCCTCAACTGACATGCCCAATATGGGCAGAAGGCAGTCGCAGTTACGTTGATATCGGTGCCCATGCGGAATGACTCCAAGGATGTCGCTTAATAAGGCGCCACGTAAAATCATATTCGACCCCATGTAGTCCAGCGGTGCCACTAGGCGCTTGGGCTGAACCCAGCGAGCGAAAATTTGGCTGCGAACATCGCCGCGCGTATCAATCGCCCAATCAATGCCAATATCACGCAAAGCACTCACCGCTTGGAATGCTTTTTTCCAAGCACTAGGAGAAAACAAGACCCTTGCCGAAGCTTTCCAAGGCGTGGGCAGACCAAAGACCTTTGTCACTCGAGAGTCATTCCAATACAAGCCCTGACACCATTCCTGGCATACAATATATATCTTTGCCTGGGGGTATTTTTTCAGAATCGGGTCAAACAAAACAGAGAGCGAGGCCAGATCCCCCAGTCCGAATAATTCAATTAACAGAATAGATGGACCCCCTGCTTGAATCCCCTTTGCGATTCGAAAAGGCGGTCTGGGAAAAACGTGCTCGAGAAAATGTGCTGCGAGGCGTGATGCTCGACTATGATAAACTCCTTTCGTTGTTTTTCTCATGAAAGTTATTAAATCAAAATTGCTTGAATTGACCTAGCCATCTACTTGCCCAAAAGGCAAAGATCCATTTCCCCCCCAACTCTCTGCGGGCATTTTTATTTTCTTTTAAGTACATCGAGGCCCCGACTTTACCGGGAAAATAGGCTCCCTCGATCAGTTTTCGAGTTCGATGCACTACTTTCCAAAGGATGCCAAGCTTCTGGACCCAATTGGGCGAGCTCTTTCGAATTCTAGCTGCTTCAGCTAGACCCTCTTGGCTTAGCCCAAAATTTCGTGAGTGCTCTAGAAACGTGCTTACAAATGTGGGCAGGCAGCCAAAAGAAATGCCCGCCTTAAGTCTTTCAATTGTCCATTGTAGATCGCCACAATATTTGAGCTTTGAGTCGAACCACGCCTGATCTCTTTCCATCATTTCCCTCTTAAAAAAGGTCGCGCAGGTGAAGTTAGGCAGATGGGATGTTGCTACATGTTGCCAAAACATTTTTACGGGACGTTGGGCCGTTACCAGTCCGCCCTTTTCATCCACCACAAGAAAGCCGCCATATAAAATTTCGATTCCTGCCTGTTTTTTAAACTCATCCATCACCTTGGCCAAGGCCCCAGCCAAATACTGCTCGTCACAATTTAAGTACGCACAAATCCTTCCAGTCCCTTTTTTGAGCCCCTTATTAACGGCGTCGTACATGCCGGAGTCATTCTCCGAAATCATCACCCTGCGATAGTTCGGGCGGTCAGGCCACCGTTTGCTCACTGTTTCTGCAAATTCATTAAAATTGGCTGTGCCTCCATCCTGAACGATGTGTTCGATCGATACCCCTTCCTGATCTGCCACTGAGGCGATGCAGCAAGCCAGCCAATCCAGTTGTCGGTAGCTGGGTGTGACGATCGTGAAGTCCACCTTCCAAAACTACTTTCCATTCAGCCGCCCTTCAAACCTTCCCGCTTTCGCGTGATTTCACATCTTTCCAAAAACCCAACCCCTGCGACCCTTGGACAATGAGGGTTCTTCTGCTTGGGTTTGTCCTGGTTTTTCCCTTCGACCTTCTTGCCGCGCCGCCGGTTCCGGTCACCTTTCTGATCCAGCACGACTACGACGCCAACATCGACCTGTTCGGTGGCGGGAACTACCTGACGCCGGACGACAACCTGATTCTCGACTCCATGACCGCGGCCCAGGGCATGAGCAAGCTCAAGCGCATCGAGATCGCCAAGGAGAACCTGGAAAAGCTTCTCAACCCCGCCGCGCTCAACCAGCTCCGCGCGCCCGCCCAGATGCAAAAACAGCTCCTCCTTGTCCTCTACTGGCTCTGCCAAGCCTATGACGCGGAAGCTTCCCCGCAGGAAATGCTCGAAGAGCTCTGCCGCACCGGCGACAACCCGCCCACGGAGCTGCAAACCACCCTCAAGGAAGTGCTTCTCTATAACTTCCATATCGCCCAGCACCTCGGAGTCACCAGCTTCCAGGCTCAGGTGAAGCTCGGTCAAGGCCTTCCCCCCATGATCCCCGAAAACGACCAGAACCCCGACAACCGCCTCGCCCTCCCCATCCCCATCCTCCCCCCCGACCGCTTCCCCCAAGTCGCCCACCAGCTCTTCAACTACGAACTCTTCGACGGCCCCCTACCCCAGGCCCCCTCCGCCACTCTCGCCCCCAGCCAGATCGAGTTCGCCCAAAAACTCATCTCCCGCGGCCTCCTCCCCCCCGACG
>Ga0172373_10004444_pt1 | contig 19760 bp, 24 predicted proteins | sample Lak10m_2_FD_114546 | JGI IMG/M metagenome (GOLD analysis project Ga0172373, IMG submission 114546) | Freshwater microbial communities from Kabuno Bay, South-Kivu, Congo - kab_092012_10m | ecosystem: Environmental > Aquatic > Freshwater > Lake | place: Democratic Republic of the Congo...
GACCAACAATGCCCGCGAGTTCCACCGCGTGCCCGGCCTGGCCGTCGAAGAATGGGCTTTGAATTAATTGGGGTCAGATCCCAATTATTGATCCCAATTATTTGGCTGTAAATGGGTGTTAATGGGTGTATTATTGGTTTCATGCTGCGTTTAGAAACCCTCCAGATTACACCCGAGATCCTGAGCCTGATTGCCCGGATCGATGAGTTCAAGGGCGCCTGGCGGGCCTTGGGAACACTTGCGCCCGAGCGTCTCTCGGCGCTACGGCGCGTGGCGACCATCGAAAGCATCGGCTCGTCAACCCGTATTGAGGGCAGCAAGCTGACTGACCGTCAGGTGGAGCGTCTGCTCTCCAACCTGGCTATAAAGTCCTTTGACACGCGCGATGAACAGGAAGTGGCTGGTTACGCTGAACTCATGGATATGGTGTTCAGCTCATGGCAGAACATCCCATTCAACGAGAACCACATCAAGCAACTGCACCAGGTTCTGCTGACCCACAGCGAAAAGGATGTGCGCCACCGGGGGCAATATAAAACCCATTCGAACAGCGTTGCCGCGTTCGATGAAAACGGGACGCAAATTGGCATCGTCTTCGAGACCGCCACGCCATTTGACACGCCACGGCTGATGACTGAATTAGTGTCATGGGTGAATGGCGAGCGGGAGAAGGCACACCTTCACCCCTTGTTGATCATTGCGATTTTCGTTGTGGTGTTTCTGGAAATTCACCCCTTTCAGGATGGCAACGGACGTTTGAGCCGGGTGCTGACGACCCTTCTGCTGATCCAGGCCGGTTACGCCTATGTGCCTTACAGCTCACTGGAAAGCGTGATTGAGCTGAACAAGGAAGCCTATTACCTGGCACTGCGCCAGACACAGGGAACCATCCGTACGGAGGCGCCCAACTGGCAGCCATGGCTGGTGTTCTTCTTGCGCTCTCTGGCTGAGCAGGTTCGGCGCCTGGAGAAGAAGGTCGAACGCGAAAAGATCGTGCTGGCCGCGCTGCCCGAGCTGTCACTGCAGATCGTGGAATTTGCCCGAGAGCACGGGCGCGTCACGATGATGGATGCCATCAAATTGACCGGAGTCAGTCGAAACACCCTCAAGCAGCATTTTCGCGACCTGACCGAGCGCAACCATCTGGAGCAGCACGGCAGCGGGCGCGGTGTGTGGTACGGGTTGAAGTGAGTGGGGTACTGTCAAAGTCCAAAGGGCACCGAAGGCAACTTCAGCCTAACGGGCGCAACTCGTAACTGGTGCTGCGGCCACTGGCCTTTGATTTATTCAGCGCACCACGTTCCACCAGGTCCGAGATGTCGCGCAACGCCGTGTCCTGCGAGCACTTGGCAATGGCTGCCCATTTGCTGCTGGTCAGTTTTCCGTCAAAACCGTCGAGCAACTTGTTGAGCAGCTTGATCTGCCGATCATTCATCGGAACACCGGCCCAGTGCTGCCAAAAGCGCGCTTTGGCTAACACCGATGCCAGAGTGGCTTCAGCCCCCTGGATGGCCCGCAGCAGGCAGGCCAAGAACCAATCCAGCCAGGCGGTGACATCCATGTCGCCCTTTTGCGTGGCTTCGAGTCGATCGTAGTAATCCTTGCGCTCGTGTTGGATCTGGGCCGACAGGCTGTAAAAGCGCTGTGCCGACTGTTCAGCGCGTGCCAACGCCATGTCTCCCACGGCACGCGCGATACGGCCATTGCCATCCTCAAACGGGTGGATGGTCACAAACCACAGGTGCGCCAGACCCGCCTTGATCACCGGGTCGTCGTGCTGGTCCAGATGGAACCAGTTCAGGAAGTCCATCATCTCGGCATCGAGCAGGTGTGCTGGCGGCGCTTCGTAGTGAACCTTCTGTCGATGGATGGGCCCTGACACCACTTGCATCGGGCCCTGGGCATCGTCACGCCATTGACCCACGCGAATTTTGCTGAGATTGCTGTAGCCGGTCGGGAACATGGCCGCGTGCCAGCCAAACAAACGTTCAGTCGTCAGGTGCGAGTTGTGCCGCTGGGTAGCATCCAACACCATGTCCACCACGCCATCGATATGCCGGTCCGCTGGTGCCAAAGCACCGATGTCGACACCCAAGCGCCGTGCGATGGACGACCGCACGGCCTCGGGGTTGAGTTTTTCGCCTTCGATTTCGCTGGTCTTGAGCACATCTTCAGTCAACACACGCAAGGTGGCCTGGTCGCGCACATGGAGCCCGAGGTCGTGCATGCGGCCGAGCAAATGCCCCTGCGCCATGTGGATCTGGGCGAGCAGCGGTGTTAGTCGCGTGTGGTCGTAAACCCAGTGCGGCCAGTCGTTTTTTTGCCAGATATAACGCTTATCTTCGCTTTTCATGCGGTGATTGTGAGTGATTTTCACCGCACAGTCAAAACAATCACCGCATCGATGGCTCGGCCCAAGCGAATCGGCTCGGTTGCTGGATGCCGTGGTGTTCAGCCTTGAAGTGTTTCCGTCAAAAAGTTGAATGACGGATTTTTGCCGGAAACATCATGAAGCCACTGTCAAACCAGCAACGACTGCACCAAGTCAACACGGAGCAGCTTTTCGAGAACTACCGATCAGCGTTGAACCATGCCGCGTCCTATCAATACGGCATGCGCTGGAAAAGGGTGCGCCGTACCGAATATCTTTTCCGGGATAAGGACCGTCGCGGTAACGGCAAGTCTTTGGGCCCGAGGTCGCCAGAAACCGAGGCCGTGTTAGGTGCATTTACGGCTGGACGGGCTGTGGCGCAGGAGCGTTTGCAGCTGATCACAGAAAAAATCCAGGAGCAGGCCAGACTGAACAAGGCGTTGCGCATCAATCGCTTGCCACGGGTGGTGGCGCGCGTGTTGCGTGAACTGGATCGAGCAGGTCTTCACGATAGCTTTACGGTGATTGGTACCCAGGCGCTGTACGCCTACGATGCGCGTCAAAAAATGACGGTGGTCTCAGAAAAGCTCGATGGAGATGGCTGGCCGGTCCCTATGCGTGTGCCTGACCTGCGAGCCTTTGCTTTGCACAAAGCCTGGCTTTCTGAAGAAATGCCGCATCTTCCGTTTGAAAGCACATTGACATCCCTGTAATTGGGGTCAGATCCCCATTGTTAGATCCAATTGTTTTAAACCCGATGCGCCACAGTCGTCATGACCTTGGCGGCGCTGCGCATCAGGCTTTGCACCAGCGGCGGCAGCTGCACGGCGCCTTCGCGCTGGGCCATGCGGGCGTGCTCGACCTCGTCGGCCTTCATCTGGTCGACGATGGCGCGCGAGGCGGCGTCGGCCACGGGCAGGCGCTCCATGTGGCTGGCCAGGTGGGCCTCGACCTGGTTTTCGGTTTCCACCACAAAACCCAGGCTCACTTTGTCACCGCCCAGCTTGCCGGCGGCAAACCCAATGGCAAAGGCGCCGGCGTACCACAGCGGGTTGAGCAGGCTGGGGCGGTCGTCCAGCTGGCGCAGGCGCTCCAGCGTCCAGGCCAGGTGGTCGGTCTCTTCGCGGCTGGCCTCCATCAGCTTGGCTTGCAACGCGGGGTTGCGGCTGGCCAGTGCCTGCCCGGTGTACAGCGCCTGCGCGCAGACCTCGCCCACGTGGTTGACTCGCATGAGCGCCGCAGACTCCCGGCGCTCGGCCTCTGACATTTCTACACTGGCCACCCCCTGCGCAGGGTTGGCCCGGGCAGCGCGAGGCTCGGCCCAAAGGGTGCGCAAGGCGCTGTCAGCGGCGAGGATAAGGGCGTCGGGGGTCACAACAAAACTCCTGTTTCCCGGGCCAGCTTCATGACCGGGGCTTCGGCGGTACGGGCGTCTTTGAGCAAGACATCAATCTTGCGATCGCCCAGCTGGCGAATGAGCGACACATACAGGGCCGACTCGCGCGCCGTTCGGTCGGGCAAGGCGTGAGGGGTTTCAAACATCAGGTCAATGTCGCCGCCGCGGCGAGTGTCGTCCACCCTGGAGCCGAACAGAGTGACCCGCGCGTCAGCGCCCAGAACGGTCTGTGCTGTGAGCTTGATGGCTTGGATTTGATCGGTTGTGAGTCGCATATAGTGATTTTGGCTGAAAACCTGTGACGCTGGCAGTCAATGTAGCCAAATGCTTCGCCCCTGAACTTGATAAATCACATGAAGTTGCGCGCCCACATTGCTGGTTTTTTGAACAAATCTACGGAAAAACCCCAGTTTCTGTTGCATGGCCACAACAAAAGGCCCGTTTTTTGACCAGTCAGGGTGGAAAACGTCACAAGAGTCTGTTTGAATACGCTCAACCTTCAGAAAACGGAGGTTGGCTCGGGGTTCCAAGGGAAGAATTCGCTTCCCCCAACACCGGGACCCTTGTCTAACTCTTTGGAGAAATTTGCAATGAAAAAGACTCTGATTGCTCTGGCTGCCCTGGCTTCCACCGCTGCTTTCGCTCAATCCGTTACCCTGTCTGGTGGTCTGCGTATGGCTTATGAGCGTGCTGGTACTGCTGATGCTAAAGCTAAGCTGATCAACAGCGACGGTGGTTCTAACGCCATCACCCTGACCGCTACTGAAGATCTGGGCGGCGGTCTGAAGGCTACTGCCATGACCAACATCCGTTACAGCTCTGTTGACGGTACTAATACCAGCAACACTACTGATGCATCTGGCGCAACTAAAGACGCTTTCGCTCAGAACGTTAAGCTGTCCGTTGCTGGTGCTTTCGGTAGCGTTGACGCTGGTCGTTACACCTACAACGGTCTGGCTGGCTTTGACGCATGGGGCACCGTGGGCGCTGGCTCCGTGTACTTGGCTGACGCTGGTGGTCGTTACAACGCTGCCCTGCAGTACAACACTCCCGCTTTCAACGGTTTCAGCGCATCCATCGGCGCCACCAAGGCTGGCGTTGCTGCTGGTTCTGAAGAAGCTTCCAACATTGTTGTTAAGTACGCAAACGGTCCTATCGCAGTGCTCGTGGGTCAAGAAAAGAACACTGCTACCACCGCTGCTCAAACTCGTGCTAACGTTTTGGGCGCCAGCTACAATCTGGGCGTTGCCAAGATCATGCTGCAACAAGCTGTGACCAAGACCATCTCCACTGGTGCAAAAACTGCTGACCGTCTGGCTCTGAGCGCTGCTATCCCCATGGGCGCTGCTACCATCAAGGTTGGTATGATCAACGACAAGAAGAACACGACTGCTTCTACCGATACTTCCAAGACTGCCGTTGGCGTGGACTATGCTCTGAGCAAGCGTACCAAGCTGTTCGCTGACTTCGCCAAGACCAAGAAAGACGCACAAAGCGTTTACTCTATGGGTATTGCCACCACCTTCTAATCTCAACGCAGGCGCAAGCCTGCTGATGATTGGTTGAATGGACAAAAACCCTGCCGTGGCAACACGGTGGGGTTTTTTTAATGTTTACTTTTTTGAAAGAACAGCAGAGTGAAAAGAATATCCAACTTTTACGTGATTTTGATGATCAGCCTGATGGGCGTGGCGTCTCCTGTGCTGGCTCAGCCTGTAGTGGGTGATTACGCTGTCACCGCGTTCAGCTGTCGCACGCTTTCTAATGTGACGCTGGGGTAACCCAGCCTCATAAAGAAGAGAGTTAAACCCCGCCGTGGCAACACGGTGGGGTTTTTTATTGGCTGCACCGTTTGCATGCTGGTGCAGCTTGTGGTGAGTACATACGGGAAAGTACTTGTGCACTGTGAATCTCAATGCTGATAAATTGTTAAAACGATCAACACTGTGGCAATGGAGACTTAAACATGGCAGAACCAAAAAAAGATCCGCAAGACGAACTAGAGGAAATGGTTGCGGCGCAAAAACTTTTGAATGAAGAGATCATTCTCAAGCGTGAAGAAGCACGGCAAGCGGCACTGGCGACAATCAAAAGACGGTATGAACTGCACAACTTTCAGTACAAGGATGTGAAAGAGTTCATCAAAGCAACCCCACGCAAAAGAGCGGCAGCGAAAAAAACACCTCCATCTAAAAAGCGTTGAAGAAGTGCAGCGATTGCACGAGAGCACTCAAGAAAAAACAGCGTCACCAATGTGTGAACGCTGTTTTTTTATGTCTGCACAGTCAGTGAGTGCGTGGAAGTTGGCTTGCTTTGACCAATTTGCGCTGTGCGTTCTGCAGTGACTGGCGTGCTTTGAGTTGTTTGGCTTGCTGAGTGAGTTGTTTTGCGCGGTCGTTCATGGATTTGACCTGCAACTCTTGTGCAGAAAGTGGTTTGGTTTGCTCGTCAACGATGATTTCGTTGGCAATTTGCGTGATGGACAACACATTTTCAGCACCGTACAACTTGGCAAGCATTGTTTTTGCAGAGGTGAAGGTGTCAGCGGTGATTGCAGTTCGTGCTGTGAGTGTGGTTAGAGGTGTCACAACACGAATTGAGGCAATGAAAGTGGTAAGTGAGTGAGCGATTTCGCTGATCTTCATACAAGTATTTAGCGTTGACGTGCAGTGTGGGCACTGCGCTAGCAAGAAATGATGTGCTGCTAGCGCAGTGCAACGGATTATTTGGTGAATCCGTCACGCAATTTCAGTCCCGCGCTTTCAAGAAGTGCATCAAGTTCACCCGCAAGCGTTGCAGTTTTGATGAGTTCAAGTGTTTTGACAAGTTCATCAGTGTTGGCAAGTTCAATGGAAGGTTTGTTTTTGCCACTGACATCGATAATTTTGCTGCCGTACTTGATTTGGAGACAAATTTTTCCGCTGTCAGCAACGAAAAACCAAGGACGAATGCGTTTTGGCAACTCCATGCGCTTGGTCTCACCAGTGTCACGATCACGCACAGAGCGAAAGTGCATGGGTGCGAAATGAGTGCCGTTGTTTTTGGCAATGACAAGTTGAATTTGTTCGTGCAATTTGCTGACCAATTTGTTGCGGCGAACTTGAATGGCGGGTATTTGCGTTGGACGCTTTTGGGCGACAAACTTCAGTGCTGCAAGTAGTGCTGTCATTTGAAAAATCTCACATGTGTTTGTTGAACATGTGCATAACAATATTCCCGAACTAGCAAGTGATGTGCAGTCGTGGATTTGGTTTTGATGTGCAAATATTTGGTTCTCAATAAATACCAGCAAGTGAGCAAAAAAAAAGAGAGATCAATTCATAGTGTGGTTGCTGGTGATGTGGGTGATATGTGCAAGGCAATTGATGTTCACAAGATGTAGATGTACGGCGCTACGCTTGTACATCTGTGAACTTCACTCGCTGTGCTCGTTCGTTCACATGTTTTCTTCAATGCAATTGATCTCATGCATTAAATGGAAGTGGTATATGTGCAATTCGAAGAATTACTATATGTGTAAGACATTTTTCATGTCATGCACAGCGTGGCATGGGTGGGCAGCATGAGTACACAAACGATCAAATTAACTGTCAGTGCAGCAGTGCAGACAGCACTGAAACGAGCAATGCCCAAAACAAACAAAGCAGAACTGGCATTGGAAAAATATGTCAGTGTGCTTGAACGACATTTGGAGCAGTCTTTGCTGCACATGGATGACAACATGTACAAGTTCTTTAAGAACTTTTATGTAAGCACGCATGATTTGATGCTGGAAGTAGGTCAATTTGTCATTGATGGTCGCAAGCAATATCTGCACAAGTGGCTGGAGGTCAAAAAATTCAATCTCATTGATGTGATCAAAACGGGATTGAAAGGCGGTGACTATTCAACTGTGACGTTAACGCAGCATGTCACGATGACGGATGCAATGGACATCAAACAACTGCAGCAAAAGACCATTGATGAACTGGATGCGCTGCTAAACGATAAGTCACTGACAGACACAGACTTTTTTTACAAGGTATTCCCAGACTTTGCATCAATGACGCAGGCGCAGTTGCAGCAGAACTACGATGTGAGTCCTATTGATGTGAAGTCGCTCAATCAGTTCATTGTGTTTTTGACCAAGCGAGCGAACAAGATGAACAGCGTCAAACGACAGATGCTGGTGCGGCAAGCAAAAGCATTGGTGCGTATTGCACAAGCGGGAAATAACACACTGCCCATGAGGAAAAACCCAAGTCACTTTGGGCGCATGTACTACACGGGCAGATTGAATGTGCAATCTATGCACACGATATTGCGTGATGCAATGCTGGGAGATTGCTACGAGTACGACATTAGATCAAGTGTGGTCGCTTGGAAGTTGGGTTTTACTTGGGCTGTATGTCAAAGCAATGGAATAACAGCGACAGCGTTTAACAAAAATTTCAAAACATGCTTGTCATATTTGGGCGACAAGGTGAAATTTCGAGAGGCAATCAGAAAAGCCACATTTGCAAGCAGTACGCACATTTCGCAAGACAAGCAATTGGATGTGGTCAAGCAAGCACTAACTGCAATCAGTTTTGGTGCACGAAAGCACAAGCATGGATGGGTTGATCAAAGCGGCAAAGAGTTCAATCCAGCGATTGTCAAGATCATTGCGGATGAGACGGCAAGAAAGAACTTTTACGCATGTGCACAAGCGGATGCGTACATGGACGAAAACAAGCGCATGGATGAGATCATCACGGAATACGCAAAGCAAAAATGGACTGAACTCAAAGATGACACTGAACTGCAAACAGCATCTGGACGAGTGAGCAACAGCAAATTGATGTCATTTCTTTATCAGCAATCAGAGACGATTGTTATGGACATCGTGCGCAGGGAAGTCGTTGGCGTTTACAAAAAAATATTGGCAAATGTTCACGATGCAATCTACATCAACGAAAAATTGCACAGTGCGGACAAGCAACGCATTGAACTGGTCATGCGCAGAGAGACTGGTTTGCAATTTTGGCACTTGGACGAAGAAAAGATTGAAGGCTACAAAGGCGTTTCTGATGAAGTACGCAAAGAAGAACTTGCACACAAAGCGCTGGTTGCACAACAAGAGAAAGAAGCGCAAGGATATGTTGCCCAAAATTTCTAGATGTCGCTTTTGGCATACAAATTTTTTGAGAGCAAAAAATTCTCTTTGTGCGTGCGTAAGCGAATTGCTCTAAGACGCAATAAAACCTAGTTTGCAGCGTTTTTATGTGTACGTACATGCATGATGTGCTGAAAAAAAGTTAGACGCTTGTGCGCTGTTTTACGCACTCAAAAACCAAGTGAAATTGCACTTATATTTGGTTTCGAAAAAAGGCAATACATTCGTATAAATCTGTGTTGGAAATCTTCGGTTGTCCATTCAATTCTTTGGTTGCAAACTTGCAGTGAATAAATAGTTGACTGCAAGGAGCAAAGAACATGGCGCAAGCAAAAGTGCTGACAATGGAAGAAGTTGATCGGGTGATGAGGTATCTTGGCAAGAAACAACACGCAGCAAGAAACCAAGCAATGTTTTTGCTCACGCATGGATGCGGAGTGAGGATTAAAGAGTTGGTCAGCATCCGTATCTGTGATGTGCTCGATCGTAACGGCGACATCAATGCTGAGGTGAACTTGAATCGCAATCAGACAAAGGGCGATCGCGGTCGCACTGTGTATCTGTCAGACAAGATGCGCGAAGTCATCAAAGATTACTTGTGTGAGCGATTTGGCTTGCAGAACTTGCTTGCTGTGACACTGACGGATACAACTCGCGCACTGTTTTCAACACAAAAAAATGCTGATCGTGGTTTTTCACCATCAACTGGTTGCCAGATGTTTCACTACTGGTACAAAGACTGTGGGATTGAACACGGCAGCAGTCACAGTGGTCGTCGTTCATTCATCACAAATTTGGCGAATAAAGGTGTGTCAATTCATGTGCTGAAAGAATTGGCAGGGCATAGATCAATTGCTGTAACTGAAAAGTACATCGCAAAAAATCCCGCAGTTCTCCATGCAAGTGTCAACATGCTTTGATCGTGTCATTTGCGTTTGCGTTGCAGCATCGCAATGTTCATTTCCCCAGACAGTTGGGATGCATAAAACTGTTCAATCATCTTGACTGAAGTCCTGGCATTGCGTGCAAGCGTTAGCAAATCTATGCCCTCTCCGTAAAGCAATCGAAATGTGATTGCTGAGTGCCTCAAACTGTACAGACTGCGGTCTTGTCCATGAGCACCTTTTTTCAATCCTGTTTCAGCAAGAACCCAATTGAAGTAAAAACACAAGACCCAGTGAGCATAGTTACGGTCGCGCAGATACGGCAAAAAAATGTAGTCATCAGGCTTGGCTTGGTTGTGTTGCTTGTAGTGTCCAACAATTGATTTGTAAACGGTAACAGCAGGGCGCAAAGTTGCGATTGGACTGCTATGGCTTTTTGTCTCTGGCAGTGTTAGTCGCAAATAGGTGTGCTCTACTTTTTGAACAATTTCAACATGTTTGTGCTTGAGTGTTTTCAAGTCACTTGGACGAATGAAACTGTTCACCATAAAACGAATCGCCCATTGAAGATCAATTGGCATGGTGTTGTCTGCGTTTCGCAGTTTGTAGTGTCTGCGTAGATCGCTGTATTCTGGGTGCAGATGTCCAGAAAGTTTGCGTGCAGTACGGATGATGCGCCAGTACTCATTAGGCGTAAACGATCCACGCGGTGTTGTCTTTACTTTGACCTTTGGAAACACTGGTATCTTTTGTAGCATGTTCAAAGCACTTGCAAGGTTGAACACTTTTTTGACGATGACCAAGTATTGATTGATTGTGATGGTTGAGAATTTTTCGCTGAGTTCTTGTGTGAATGTGAGCAATTGCATGTAGTCAATTGCATTGATGTCGATGGCGCCCCAACGAGGTAGCAAGTGGGCATCCAATCTATTGCGCAAAACTTGCAAACTTCCACTGCTAAATTCACCGCGTTTTACTCGTGCAGATTCATTGGTGTACATCTTTGCAGCAAGCGCGCCAAATGTGGTTTTTGTAGATGCGGATCTATCTTGATCATTGCGCTGGATGTACAGTGATGCATCATTCGTAGGATGAGACGCCATTAACTGCGCATAAAAAATTCGAGCAAAAATCAGTGCTGATCTCGTTGATTGAGACTTGGTGCTTTTGCGAAATGATCGTCCGTTATGCCAGCAACGCACTTGCCAAAACTTGCTCGCTTGCATCCTGAAAATTGCCAGTTTTTCTGGATACCCAGAGACATGAATGATTGACTCTGGAATTGGCACTGTGCGCTCACGTTTTTTGGCATGAATGTGTGCGTCATTGCTTGCTTCTGTTGCGAAAAAATTCATTGTGCAAGCGTACAGTTGTACGGATGCAAGGACAATTTCTTTGCGTTACGCTTTAACTTCTGCAGAGAAAATTTCTGCCGTTTATTTCCAAAAATGTTCCACGACAACCATTCATAAAAAATGGATGCGATGCGCTGAACTTGTTGTATGTCTCTGACCGTACAAAATTCACACGCAAAGATGCGGAAATGATGCGGTACCTTAGCGATACTCTCGCGGCAATTTCTGTGAAAAGTCTTTTAATGTTGCTCTGGCTGCCCTGGCATCCGTTAGCGCTTTCGCTCAATCTTCCGTGTCCATCTCTGGTGGTCTGCGCGTTGGTGTTTTGAACACAAGCGCCGGTACAACGGTTACCCCTAACCAGTCTTCTGGTAACACCGTGAACTTCAACGTCGTTGAAGATCTGGGTGGTGGTCTGGCTTTCACCGGCGCGACACAAATTCGTTATGACTCGAGCAATGGCTCCACCATTAACACCAGCGGTGCTGGCATGAACGCAGCAGGTATGCACCTGGCTGCTATCGGTCGAAGGGCTTCCCCGAGGCGATCGAGTCGGTGTACCCGCAGACCGCTGTTCAGCTGTGCGTGGTGCACATGGTGCGCCACAGTTTGAACTACGTGAGCTGGAAGATGCGCAAGGCGGTAGCGGCTGATTTGCGCTGCATTTATGCGGCATCGACGCTGGAGCAAGCTCAGATTGCGCTTGATGAATTTGAGCGCCAGTGGGGAGCGGAGTACCCGCCTATCGTGCAATCGTGGCGCAGGAACTGGGATCGCATCACGCCGTTCTTCGATTACTCGCCTGAGATCAGGCGGATCATTTACACGACCAATGCGATCGAGTCGGTGAACATGAGTTTGCGCAAGATCACGAAAAACCGTGGGGCGTTCCCAAGTGACGAGGCGTTACTCAAGCTGTTCTATTTGGCGTTAAACAACATCGCCAAAAAGTGGACCATGCCGGTGCAAAACTGGAAGCCCGTACTCAACCGATTTACCATCCAGTTTGGGGAAAGGATGCCAGCTAATTAACACTCGCTCCGTTTACACAAAATCTAGGACACGCCCGGGGATGCTTGCTTGCGACTTCGGCAAGGCTGGCGAATAATTCGGATGCTTTGCGTTGCGGCAGCGCATACAGCCCCCGGCTGACCTTGTGCAGCAGTCCACGCCGGGCAAGTTGCGCCAGATACATGCGTGAATACCCCCGCGCAACGGCATCGGCGGGACGCAGCAAAACCTTGCCTTGGGCGAAATCGAGAACAGAGTCCGGAGCAGCTTGCATGGGTAAATTATTTCATATCGCAGGTATTTGTCAATAAATACCTACGACATGAGATTCAAGTGCGAAGGATTGCTCCAATGTGTTGTCAGTGATCAGGTTTTCCCTTTCGAGTACAAGGTGCCCAATACATCGACGCGCTCGGCCATGAATAAAAACCCCACCGTGTTGCCACGGTGGGGTTTAAAGACGTCTTTGAATTTGGTTTGACCGATATACGTATAAGCGGTTGCGCCACAAGCATGTGCAGGTGTACGAGCGTTTGCTGGCGCAGGCCAAGGCGCAGGGCCTGGGCGGGCCGGAAGACTATGTGTTTTTGCCGGCAGAGCAAGACCGCAACTACGCGCTGGCGGTGCTGGGCTTCTGGTTCAAGTGGGTGCTGCGCGAGGCGGGTGTGGCCACCGAAGACACCTTTGGCCGCCCGCGCACGCTGTATTGCCTGCGGCACACGTCCATCATGTTCCGCCTTTTGTACGGGCAGGGCATTGACATGCTCACCCTGGCGCGTAATGCCCGCACCTCGGTGCAGATGATCGAAAAGTTCTACGCCAGCGCCCTCAGCGGCGAGATGAACGTGGCCCTGCTACAGAGCCGGCGCACGCAGCGCTAGTTGTAGCTGTCATGGCGAACCATGTGAAGCCATCTTTTAGACTCGTCCTGCCAAATGCAAAGATGCACGCAGTGTTTCGTTGATGCGTGTTTGCCAGCCTTCGCCACTGGCGCGTAAGGCGCTCAGGACGTCAGCGTCCAGGCGGATTTTGACGGCTTGTTTCGTCGTTGCTGCTTTGGGTCGGCCCCGGCTTTTGAGCTCTGTGCCTTCGTAAACATCTGCAGTCTTGAAGAAAGCTTCTGCCAGTTCAGGTGCATCGTCAGGGTCATTCCAGGTATTGGGCGTAGAACGCTTTTTCGCGGTCATTGGCTTTCCTCATGCTGATGATGCGGCGTACCTCGCCGCGTGGTGTCCAGACCATGACAATCAATCGGGCATCCAGCAATCCAACAGTGATGAATCTGTCTTCTGCATAGTCTGCCCTGGTGTCCTGTCCTGTGAAATGAGTGCCACTGAAAACTTCTGCCGCACACGCAAAGTCCAGCCCTCGTTCGTGCAGTGTTTTCTCGCGTTTGTCAGGGTCAAACTCAATTTTCACATGTTTTATTGTACCCCCAATAAATGAGTCGGTCATCTTTGACAAAATTTGCCAAACCCTTTAAGGTAGAGCCATGTCGACGATGAACATTTCTCTGCCTGAAACCCTTAAAAGCTTTGTGGACCAACAGGTCTCGGACCGGGGCTATGGCACCAGCAGTGAGTACGTGCGTGAGTTGATTCGCAAGGACCAGGACCGACAGCATTTGCGTGGTCTTTTGATGGCTGGTGCAGCGGCTCCGCGTGTGGCCGAGGTTGACGCTGTCTATTTCAATGCGCTGCGCAGCAAAGTCAAAAAGAGCGGAAATTGAAGCGCGTGTCCAAAGTGTTTTTACGGGCACTGGCGCAGCAGGATATTGACGATGCTGTGAACTTTTACTTGCAGCAGCAGTCTTTGCCGGCAGCCACGGACCTGATCGACGAGCTTGAAAGCACTTTTCAGCATCTGTCCCGTTTCCCGTCAACGGGGTCCCCGCGTTATGCCCATGAGCTGGATTTGCCTGGCCTTCGCTCTTGGGCTCTTGCCCGGTTTCCTTATTTGATTTTTTATGTGGAGCAGCCTGAAGGACTGGAAGTCTGGCGCGTTCTGCATCAACGCGCCAATATTCCGCAGTGGCTACAAGCGCAGCCCTGATCAGCGTTTCCCAAACTTCCGCCATAGAGGCGGCGCGATCAGCCAAGTGAGGTACCTGTCTTATCTAACAAAATATTTGACTTATAACTTCAAAAATGTTAGATTAAAATAATATGTTAGACATCCAACTTTCCCAACAAGCTATCGGGTATCTGAACCAAGTGCTCGGGGGGGGAAGCGTGCGTGTGGCACCGAGCGGGAAGACCGCCCAATTACCGTATTTTCTTCAGGATACCTACGAGGTTTTGGCTGCTGAGTTGCTGGGACAGCCTATGACACTGGCATGTGTCAAAGGTCGTCAGCCACTGGCTGCACAGCAAGCAGCCCAACATGCAAAGCGATTGCGTGAGTTGTTGCACGCACCGGTCATCATCGCTTTGCCAGAGGTCGCACCCGGTGGGCGCAAGCAGCTGATTGCGCACGGTGTAGCCTTTGTGGTTCCTGGTCGGCAACTGTTCGCACCCCAAATAGGGATGATCTTGACCGAGCGCTTTGGCGCTGAACCTCGTCGGGAGCAAGAACTGGCCAGCCCGGCCACGCAGGCCCTCTTGATCTGGTTTTTGAATCACCGTCCGGTCACTGAAACCTGGCATCCGTTTCAAGAGGCAGCCGCGCTTGGTTATGCCGGTATGACGGCCACCCGGGCCATTCGAGAGTTGCTGCAATTCAAGCTGTTTGAGTTGGAGGTGCGAGGCCGGGCCAAATACCTCAAGCTCAGTGGCACACGCCGTGATCTTTGGGAAAAGGCCAAGCCTCATCTGCGCACACCGGTCCTCAAAACCATGTGGACCTACGATCGTCGCATTCTTGAAGTGACGGGCGCACCTTGGGCTGGCGAGAGCGCATTGGCACGCCTGACCATGGTCAATGAGCCGCAACAGCAAGTGCTTGCCATGACGACTGAGGCAGGGCAGCGGGCCCGGCAGGCGGGCATCTTCTTTGAGCCACGGGAAATTGCCGATGGCATTGCCGTGCAGGTGTGGCGCTATGAGCCCGGCATGCAAGCGAAGGAAAAGACCGTGGATCCCTTGTCTTTGTGGCTCAGCCTGAGGGACAACCGTGACGACCGAATCCAGATGGCACTCGATGAGATTGAGGAGAAGTTTCTGTGGTGAGAGGGTTGGCGATTTTTCAGGCGTGGTTCAAAGACTTCGAGAACCAGTACGTCCTGATCGGCGGGACAGCAGCCTCGATCACCATGACCGAGGCGGGGCTGCCATTCAGGGGCACCAAGGATCTGGACATTGTTTTGCATGTGGAGGTTCTGACGCCTGCGTTTGGCCAGAAATTCTGGGAATTCGTGCAAGCCGGTGGCTACCAGCAAAAAGAGGGCGACCCTGAGCAAAAGCCCTGCCTGTACAGGTTCCAAAAGCCCCAAGACGAAGACTTTCCCCACATGCTGGAGCTGTTCTCGCGTGTGCCAGACGGTTTGAGCTTTGTCCCACCTGGCCATCTGACGCCCGTCCCGATGGATGAGCAGATTTCCAGCCTGTCAGCCATACTGCTAAATGACGAGTACTACCAGTTCGTGCTCGCTGGCCGCAAGAGCAAGCACGGCATGCCGTCCTGGATGGGCGAAGATCGACTGATTCCCCTCAAGGCTGTGGCTTGGCTGGAAATGACCGAGCGCGTCCGTCAGGGTGAGGTGATTGACTCCAAAAAGATCAACAAGCACCTGACCGACATCGTCCAGTTGTCAGCTCTGCTGCAGCCGGGTCGGGTCATTGAGTTACCCGCAAAACTCCAAGCCGATTTGCAGGCTTTTGCCTGGGCTGTCGCTGCATTGAATCGCCCCGAACAGTTGCAGGCCATGGACCGGATTGCGAGCGCATACGCTTTCGACTTGCCCCTGCTGCAAAGCCGGCGCTCGCAGGTCAGGGCGTTGTAGGTCTCAGCGTTTCCCAAACTTCCGCCACAGAGGCGGCGCAATCAGCAGCACGGTGGCAATGGCCAGCAGCGTGCCCGACAGCGGACGGGTGGCGAAGGTGGTCCAGTCGCCCATGCTGATGGTCAGGGCCTGGCGCATGGATTGCTCGGCCATGGGCGCGAGAATCAAGCCCACAATCAGCGGCGCGGCCGGAAAGTCAAAGCGGCGCATCACGTAGCCGATCAGGCCAAACGCAAACAGCAGGCCCACGTTGAAGACCGAGTTGCCGGCGCCGTACACCCCGGCGGTGGAGATGACGATGATGCCTGCATACAGCCAGGGGGGCGGAATTTTCAGCAGTTTGACCCACAGGCCCACCAGCGGCAAGTTGAGCACCAGCAAGATCACGTTGCCAATGTAGAGGCTGGCGATCAGCGTCCACACCAGGCTGCTTTGCGAGGCAAACAGTTGCGGGCCGGTCTGGATGCCGTAGCCTTCAAAGGCCGAGAGCATGATGGCTGCGGTGGCAGAAGTCGGAATGCCCAGGGTGAGCAGTGGCATGAGCACGCCTGCTGCCGCAGCGTTGTTGGCGGCTTCGGGACCGGCCACGCCTTCGATGGCGCCGTGGCCAAACTCTTCAGGGTGTTTGCTGAGTTTTTTCTCGGTGTAGTAAGACAGCAAGGTGGGTAGTTCGGCGCCACCGGCAGGCATGGCGCCAATCGGGAAGCCGTAGAACGCGCCGCGCAACCAGGCCTTCCACGAGCGGCCCCAGTCGCTCTTGCTCATCCACAGGCTGCCCGAGAGTTTCATGACCTCGCCCGCTTTGGACTCGCGGCCTTGCCAGGCCAGGTACAGAGCTTCGCCCATGGCAAAAATGCCCACGGCGGCCACGGTGACTTCAATGCCGTCGAGCAAGGCGGCTTCGCCAAAGGTGAAGCGGGGCTGGCCGGTTTGCAGGTCAATGCCCACCAGGCCCAGCAGGGCGCCCACGGTCAGCGCGATCAGGCCGCGCAGCATGGAGTTGCCCAGCACGGCCGACACGGCCACGACCGACAGAATCATGAGGCTGAAGTATTCGGCCGGGCCAAACGCGAGCGCGGCTTCCACCACCATGGGGGCAAAAAACGTCAGTGCCAGGGTGCCGATGGTGCCGGCCACAAAGCTGCCAATGGCAGCGGTTGCCAGAGCCTGGCCGGCGCGGCCGCGACGAGCCATTTTGTTGCCTTCCAGCGCGGTCATCATGGACGAGGCTTCGCCCGGTGTCTTGATGAGGATGGAGGTGGTCGAGCCGCCATAGGCTGCGCCGTAATAAATGCCGGCAAACATGACGAACATGCTGGTGGCGGGCACGTGGTACGTGAGGGGCAGCAACAGGGCAATGGTCAGCGCCGGGCCAATGCCGGGCAGCACCCCGATCAGGGTGCCGACAAAGCAGCCCACAAACCCCCACATCAGGGTGACCGGTTGCAAGGCGTTGCCAAAGCCCGCCAACAGGGCGTCAAGAGAGGACATCAAAAAACTCCGAAGACAGGGCTCAGAACAGCCAGGGCAAGCCTGGGCCCAGACCCACGCCCAGGATTTGGGCAAACACCACCCAGAATGTGGTGGCGATCAGACCGCAAAGGGTCAGGGACTTGAGGTTGAGCGGCGCATCAAACGCACGGGCCACGCCCATGCCGCACAGGGTGCCGGGAATGATGAAACCCAGGGGAATGACCAGTGCCATGAAGGCCAGGCCACCGGCCAGCAAAAACACCATGCGGGTGTTGGCGCCGGGCAGGGGGGTCTGGTCTTCCTGAAGGCTCTCGTCGGCCTGGCGTCCCCGCCAGGCGCTGATGCCATACAGCACGGTCAGCACCGCCAGGCCTGCCGTCACCACGGCAGGCACCAGTGTGGCCCCAACAGTCATTTGCATGAGCGATTGGGGAATCACACTGACCTGCCAGGCGGCCACCCCGCAAAGGGCGGCCAGCAAGAGGGCGACGCGCAGCGGGGTCATGCCAGGCCCAGCTCTTTCATCAGGACTTCCTTGTCGGCAATGTCCTTGGCCAGGTCACGCTCGAAGGGGCGCTCGGTCATGAAGGCGTTGGTCCACTTGCGGGTTTCCAGCTCTTTTTTCCAGGCGTCGGACTGGGTGACTTTGGTCACGAAGTCGATCAGGGTTTCGCGCTGCTTGTCGCTGATGCCGGGGGCGGCAAACACGCCGCGCCAGTTGGACTCGGAGACGTTCACGCCCAGCTCGACCAGCGTAGGTACGTTGACGCCCGGAATGCGGCTCTTGCCGGAGACGGCCAGGGGGATCATCTTGCCGGCCTTGATTTGTTCTTCGAACTCGGAGTAACCGGAGATGCCGGCCACCACCTGGTTGCCCAGAATGGCTGCGTTGGCGGGGCCGCCGCCAGCGAAGGCCACGTAAGCAGCGTCGCGCGGGCTTTGACCCAAGGCTTTGATGACCATGCCCAAAATCAGGTGGTCAGTACCACCGGCGCTGCCGCCGGCCACAGACACGGCCTTGGGGTTGGCCTTGATGGCGGCTTCGAGTTCTTTCCAGGTCTTGATCTTGCCGCTGGCGGGCACGACGATGACGCCAGCTTCTTCGGTCAGGCGGGCAATGGGCGTGACGTTCTTGATGGTGATGGGGCTCTTGTTGGCGATGCCGGCACCGATCATGACGGAGCCGCCGATCATCAGGCTGTTGCCCTGGCCTTTGCGCTGGTTCACAAAGCGGGGCAGGCCCACCATGCCGCCGGCGCCGCCGACGTTTTCAAAAGCCATGTTGCCCACCAGGCCAGCGGCCTTGGCGGCGCGTTCGATGGCGCGGGCGGTGCCATCCCAGCCGCCACCGGGGGCTGCGGGCACGAACATGTTGACGGTGTCAAACATGGGTTTGCCTTGGGCCCAGGCGGGCAGCACCAGGCTGGCGCCAGCGGCGGCGCTCATGCTCAGGAAGTCACGTTTGCTGATGTTCATGGAAGTCTCCTGTGTAAAAATGAAAAGAACAGACGGCTCATGCCACCTTGGATCGCATTGTGGTTCGGGGTCGGGGCTGCTAACTTTCAATCACCTGTCAATTGAGCTTGGTACATACCCTCACCCCCCGTGTGCTGCTGGTGGAAGACACGCCCGACATTGCGGTGTGGCTGGCCACGGCCTTGCGTCAAGCGGGGCTGGACGTCAGCCATGCGGCAGACGGGCAGGCCGCTTTGCAGGCGCTGGAGCCTGGCCATGGGCTGGATCTGGTCTTGCTGGATTTGCAGTTGCCCGGGGTGGATGGCTTGAGCGTGCTGGAGACTTTGCGCCAGCGGGGTGACGATGTGCCGGTGCTGGTGCTGACGGCGCGGGCCAGTGTGCCGGACCGCGTGCTGGGCCTGCAGCTGGGGGCCGATGATTATTTGACCAAGCCATTTGACCTGGCCGAGCTGGAGGCGCGCATTCAGGCCTTGTTGCGCCGGCCGGGGCGCATGCGTTCGCCGGTTTTGCGCCTGGGCGCGCTGGAGATGTCGGCCGACGCGTCGGCTGTGCTCTGGCAAGGCCAGGCGCTGGCCCTGACCCCGCGCGAGGTGGCGGCTTTGCAGGCTTTGCTCATGTCACCGCAGCGGCCGGTGTCTAAAGAGGGCCTGCACGAGCGGGTGTTTGGCAACGAGGCGGCCGAGCTCGAAGCGGTAGAGGTGCTGATTCACCGTTTGCGCA
>Ga0172373_10004445_pt1 | contig 19751 bp, 15 predicted proteins | sample Lak10m_2_FD_114546 | JGI IMG/M metagenome (GOLD analysis project Ga0172373, IMG submission 114546) | Freshwater microbial communities from Kabuno Bay, South-Kivu, Congo - kab_092012_10m | ecosystem: Environmental > Aquatic > Freshwater > Lake | place: Democratic Republic of the Congo...
TATTTTTACAACGCAGACGATGTCCATGGATGGACAAGGATCGCGAGAGGCAGGACGCCGTAAGCGACAAATGGACAAAAAGACCAGCGAGTTGGGTATATTCTTCGCCGGAAATCGCCTTAATGGCCTGCTCATAGGGAGCAAGCCTTGCGTCTCTTCTTACGGAGGTACCGATTGAAAATCAAACACCTGCTATTGATAGTCATGACGCTGTCCAGCCTGGCGCCGGTGGCGGCGGAAACAACGATTGAAGTCATTCCGGTATACAACCGCCCTGCGTCGGAAATACAGCCATTGCTGGGTCCCTTGCTGGAATATACCGATTGGATAGGCGCGGACGGTTCCAATTTGCTGGTCAGGACAAGGCCTGAACGGCTGGCTCAAATCAAGGCGCTGATTGATCAACTGGACACCCCGCAACATAACCTGGTCATCACGGTTATACAAAGCAATCACACGACTGCCGACCGGCTTAACGCCGCCGCCCGGATACAACTGGACAGCCCCGTTAACAAGCCGTCGAAATCCGGCATCAGGCTGGACAGCCGTTATTACCAAACCCAAGATAATAACGCCAATGAAAGCACGCAGACCATCAGGACACTGGAAGGCAACACCGCTTATATCAAGACGGGAAACAGTTATCCAGTACAAAACATACCGATATACCCCGGCGCTTACGGCTACCCCGGCCTATCAAGCCGCACCGAATTTATTGCCGCCACGACGGGCTTTGCCGTGATCCCGAGGCTTGCAGGGCAGGAAGTCATCCTTGAAATAGCCCCGTGGTCGGATAATATGAATACGCGCGGCCAAATCGAAACCCAGGGGGCGCAAACAAAGGTAAAAGTTAAGCTCGGTGAATGGATAGAGCTTGGCGCTGCCGGCGAATACGTCCAGGGAAATACCAACACACGCAGCGCACATCGCTGGCAAGCCGGCGAAAACAGCTTACATATTTTAGTCAAGGTAGATAAAGCCAATTGATGCCGACGTAAGTATTCGCCATCCCTGCGCTAGCGTTACCCTGGCTCTGGCGTCACTACCATTAAGTTAGGAATGAGCATAACAACTTATGCAAGCGCCCGATGTGAGATGTATCCGCACAATGCGAATCTGTCACACCTACAGTTACCGTAACTATCCAGATCCTTGCCTGAAGCGTAGGGCGCGTGGATAACGTGCCGATCCGTTAATGGCGCGCGCAGCACGCCCTACAGCAAGGAACTGAATAGCTACTCGTTGCCGAACTTATTTCATGCTTATTCCTTAAGGATTTATAGTTATTTTCAAAAAGATAAGCCGCTGGTTACCAAGCTCCGGCTTGGTAACTCAAGTCTCAGAAGCTCCAGCTTCGAGAATGGCAGGAAGCTAGAACTTCCAAAACCGCATTCCCAAGCGGAAGAGGCTGTGAAAGTATTTTAAGAGCCTACAAAAACCTGTATTTGAAAATTTTCAACCTATAGATTTTTATGATATGTACGGAGTACAAACCTAGGTTTGTACTCCGTACACTGAATACTTTCACAATCTCGGGAGCTTGGGAACGAGCGCCTATGCAATATTTTGAATATTAATGCTTTTTCCTTAACTGTAGGCAGTGATACCCTGGCGCGGGAACGATGAATCAAACGTGAGGGAGGTGTGAATAATTACCAGGACGGATCATTAGGAATACGCCTGATATTTTAAGCTCGTCTTGACGCATTGGGATGCACAGCTGTTGCGGATATTTTAAACCGTGTCATCCTGGAGCCGAGTCACCCAAGGTTCCGGCGCGGACGGATCGACATGGAAAGCAAGCGCTTCGGGTTTGTGCAGCAGGCCTTCCTCGCCGGAGGCGTTGGGATTTAACTGCCTTTTTTCGACAAAATCCACCATCCGGCGGGCGTTATAAATCACCAATACACGATAACCCTGGCTGCTGTGGTAAACCTGGTAAGCGATATTGCTTTCATCAAACGCCGGGTTCCTGCCGATCAATGCGTCTATTTTACCAGCATCACCGCCGGCCAGGTTCTTTAAAACCGAATCATCGTGACAATTAAGCAATAACTTCAGGTAGTCAGCCAAAGAACCCGCCATTTGATGCCGTTGCAATGCGCGCACTTCCTCATCGGCAAAATCGAAGCTTTCCGCGACCAGGTAGTGTTTGTCCCGCTCGCCGTCATTGGCAAACAGCGACAGCTTTTTCAAGGCCGGATGCTGCAATGCATCCAGGAACGAGCCGGGCGCGCGGATATGCTTATCGACGGTGACCACCCACGGCAGTGCGCGGCCGGTTTTTTCAAAGCGCTCCTGGACGCTTTTAATAACGGCCGAGCGCGGCAATTCATCCGCGCGACCTTGCGGTTTTACAATAAAGGCGTCGACGGCGGTGATCTGGGTATGAAACCCGGCGGCGCTGAATTCGCTGACAATGTCCTGATAGCGCGGCTTATACGGGATGCCGGTGCCGTCATAGAGGATATTGATGCGCAATGCCCTGGCATGGCGCGAAACCAGGCCGCGCAGTCTATTCGCGAACGGTTCGACAAACACGTAATCATCGCTGTGATGGCTCGCGGCAGTCAGCACCGTGTACAAATCGCTGAGTTTACGGAATTCATCCAGCGATGCGATGACGAAATTATCGCCGCATTGCGCGGCAGCCATTTCCTCAACCGCTGTTTTACCGGCTCCGGCGCCGCCCATGCACATGAACAGTTTGGGCTTGACGTCAGCCGCCTTCCCTTCGAAAATCGCTTCCTTGGCCTGGTCGAGTTTTTTCGTGATATTGCCGATCCTGTCGTAAGCTATTTCGACGCCGCGCCGCAAGCGCTCATCGCCTTCCGCTTCGTTTAACAGCCGGCTTTTCAGTGCCTCGTTATTCGCCAGGTCAAAAACCGTCGCATTGTCACCGATGCATTGCTTCAGTAACTGCAGCAGTTCGGTGTGGCCCGGTGCGCGCAGGCCGGTCAGGATATTGACATCCAGGCAAAACAGCGGCGCGGTGCCGTTTTCATCGATGCGGATACCGTCAATCCGGGTCACCTCGGCATCGTGTAAGCGCTCTGTGCCCGGTAAATAGCCGATCACCGTTTCGGAAAGCGCCGGGGGGTAATCGGCAAACTGCTTGCCGGGCAAAAACAGTTCTTCCCGGATACTGTACAACGGCACCAATCCGCCGTTGACGGTCACCAGGCAGGCTACGCCGTCCTGCGTTTCATGGAATAAAAACGGGATGCCCTGGACAAATTTCCTGTTTTCCGGCCACTTGCCATAACCGTTCGGCCTGTTTTGCAGACTCTTGCTGCACATCGGGTCCAGCGCATGCCGGAAAGCCAGCGTGATGTCTTCCAGGCTGCTTTGAGGATGGTGCAGGGCCACGGAATCGCTCGCCGCCAAGCGCCTGAAATCGATGCCCTGCTCATAAACGCCTTTGAAAGCCGGCAAATTACCCAGCGCTATCATAAAAAAATCCAGCGTGATGCGGTTGCCATAGCTAAACGGCCTGACGGAGCGCATTTTCTGGTAAAACACGCTTAATCTTTCGGCAATATTTTCGGTACGGATGATGAAACCGTTATTATCGAAAATAGCGGTATCCCTGTTGTCATCGCCATCCAAAACCAGCCCCTCTATCGCGATGCGGAACTGTTTGCGTTTGGCGGCATCGGGCATGGTGCCCGGCCTATGGCTGACCGTTGCCTGGTCTTTCCAGTCATAAAACATCTCGCGGTGAATACGCGAAAAAAGTTCGGTCAGGTAGGTCACGCGCTTGGCCTGGTCATGCGAAACCGTATTCTCGATTTCGCGTTGCAATGTGCGTAACACGACGCAGCCGCGCGCAATCGCCAATGCCGTGCGCAATTTTTTCAGTTGTCGGTAGGCCTGGATTTTACAGGTAGTGCTGATATTCACTTGCGCGCTTGGCTGTCGGCGAGTCTGGCCGAATTACACTTCATTTCGTAAGCAAGGTAATCGCCGCCTGCGCCAATCTTTCGCCGAATTTGGCATAGCCTTCATCGGTATAATGCAGTTCATCCTTGTCGCCATTAAGGTCGTCGGTATCAACCCAGGCGCTACGACTATCCGCTCCGGCCACCTGCATCTGGGCGTTACGCACTTTTTCCCACTCGTTGCGGAGTTTTGGCCGCTTCAAGCCGTAATCGCTGAGCCGTCCCAGGACCACATAAATATCATCACGTCCGATATCCTGTTTTAATTGGTCAAGCACGCTACGCAGCTCGGCGGCATATTGGTCGCCATGTTGTTCCTTGGCATCCCGTTCGCCCTGCATCCAGACAAAAGTTACCGTGCTGAAATTATTCTTTACGGCATCGGCCTTGACCTTAGCAATCAATCGGTCATAGAGATTGCCGACGGCAGCCGTCTCGCCTTTTGAGGGCAACGCTTTTTTATTCCAGCGGCGGATAGGCTGGCCGCCCTTTGCATCCTTGATGACGATGACCCGATCGTCTGGAAAGGCTTTTTTCAGTGCCGGCGTAAACGACACATCGGGGTCAAGCCTGACCATGTTCGACTGCCCGGAAAGAATGAACAAACGGGTTTTGTGCGGCTGCGCATCCTCGACGGCCACCGCCATCGTGAACCAGAACAACAGGACTATACAGATAATTTTTCTCATAAACCGATCTCTCCCCCATTTTAAAATATTGGTAACTATTCAGCACCTAACCCAGTTAACTCGCTCGCTAGCCTGTGTAGGGCGCGTTGCGTTCGCCTGTTCCGATGCTTGCCGCAACGAGCCAATCCGCTGGCGCGCGTAGCGCGCCCTACAACGTAATTTATCTGTGTTGATCATATTGATCTGCGTCATCTGCGTTCCATTTTTCTAACTGCTGGGCAATTACAAATATTAGCTGTCTTCAGCTAATAGACTTCGCAAACCCGATAATTTCACTGATCATTACCGCGCCAAACTGTTTATTGGCATGGTAGCCGTCCGCCGGGTTGTCATGCCGGTATGCTTCATGCATGAATCCATCCGCGTCATAGCAAGCGCCGGGCACATCGATGACCGGCACGTCTTTTGAAGCCAGCCATTCGCGCATGACTTTCCGGTAAAACTCATCGACGTAGGCAATGATGTCTTGATTAACCAATTCCAGTATCGGGTGATGCTTATAAGGTTTAGGCGCTTCGATGACAAACACCTTAACGCCTACGCGCTTCAGTAATTCAAGCAATTGCATCGTGTAATGCTGTTCCTGCACAACGACATGCCGCAACAAACTGGCCGAAACCGGCGCCTGGCCGCCTTCTGGCGTAAACGGCGTGTAGTTTTGCCAGTAGTCCTTGTTTCTCCATATCCTGGTCGCGTGCAGCGGCCCGCAAATCCCATACCAATCGTAATATTGCTGCTCATCGGCAAACGGCAGCCTTTTTATACGCCGCAGATGCTTCTCGTGGGTCATCTCGGCAAAATCGCCCCTATCTATAAAGAAGGGTGTCGTCATACTGATCCCTCCGCCCAATTGCTGCACGTCAATTTGACAGTCCTGGGGTACATCACCCTGGCTTATCAACAGATCCGCGCCCGTTTTCAGCGCCGCCGTATGCGAATCCCCGGTAACAAAAATTTTCATGCCTCAACCCCTAAGCCCCAAAAACAGCCAATAATTCTTCATCGCAATGCACATCGTCATCTTCCTGTTCAGCTTGTTTAATTTTTTTGCCTTTGTGTATTTTCGGCGGTTGATGTTCGATAAAAAACTGCTTCATCACATGCTCGACGCCGTAATGCGATACCGTTCTCATATCGGGATTATAAAATTGCCCGCGCATAACCGGGGAGGAAATAATTTCATAGGATGGAAAATAATCGACAAACCGGTATTTATCGGCGAGAAAACCGGCGGCCGCACGCAAGACTGATTTGGAATGCATCGTCGCGACAACCACATGCTGGTCTGTGGCGGTCGCCATCAGCGGAACGGGGGAAACCGTCAGGATAAAACGCATTTTTTTATTGATGCGCCTGACTATTTTAAAGAAATTCTCCATATCCTCGATAACATCGGCGCAGCTCAGGTTCAACAAGCGATATTTTTGCGGGTCAAATAAACCGCCGGCAACACCAGGCGCCATCGGGAAAGCCGCACCATCCTGCGTCGACACCCAGGTTTCCGTCAGTCCCAGCGTAAAAACAAACACCCTGGCCTCTTCAAATAATTTCCTGACGCACTGCAGATGGTGGTCCCTATGCATAGTCAGCTCGTCGATGCTGGCATACGGCTCAGGTTCAATGGTCGGACGGAACGGATCGACATAGCCGCCGTCTTTAAGCCAATACGTTTGTTCAGGAACAAACTGGCCCAGCGCCCGTTGCGCCAGCTGGACCAATTGCCTGGAGCTGTAGACATTGCCGTAACGGGCCGAATACATGCCGTAGCCGTAATCGAGGCGGCTTGCGTTATCGAGGAAGCCAGGCGCCGGTTCAACATCGACAAAATTAAAGCCCTGGTCTTTAAGCTGTTTGCCGATATGCTGCGCAAAACAACTGCCGGCCGTTGCAATAGGATGCTGTGCTATCGGGAATTTCTTCTGGTACCACTGCGTTATATCCAGCGGATATTGGCTGCCGGCGGTCTTTTTCCAAAATGCTTTTTCCGGCTGTTGCTGATAAGGATGCTTTGGGCTCATAAGTCGCTGCTCTTTCAAATTTAAGTAGGTGTTTTGCAAATGATGATAGATTAGTTGCACCGTTTATTCAAAAAATTCGGCTGAAGTCCGGGCGGATAATTCGTCTATTTTATTTATTACGGGTTAGCTTAATAGCCATCGCTTTCAATAGTCCAGCTCCCCGGCACGCAAATATTCGACCGGGAATTCATGCGGCCTGCAAACCGCACGGGTCCCCGTCCTGCTTGAAAAGCCTATAAACTCGCCCCATATTAGTAAACACTTAAACTCATCACGAAAAGGTAGATACGATGCGAATGGATAAATTAACCAGCAAATTTCAAGCGGCGTTAGCGGATGCGCAAAGCCTGGCCCTGGGTAAAGACCACCAGTTCATAGAGCCCTTGCACATCATGACCGCCTTGCTGGAACAGGAAGGCGGCAGTATCAAGCCGCTGCTTAGCCAAATCAATGTCAACACGCAGCTGCTGCGCGCCGACCTCAACAAGGAAATGTCACGACTCGCGACCGTCAGCGGCGCCGGCGGCGATGTGCAATTCTCCAACGAATCATTACGGCTGCTTAATTTAACCGATAAACTGGCGCAAAAGCGTAACGATAAATTCATCTCCAGCGAGCTGCTCTTATTAGCCGCGCTTGAAGAAAAAGGCGTCTTGCAGGAATTGCTGAAAAAAGCGGGCGTCAGCAAACCTGCCGTCGAAAAAGCAATCGATGCGATGCGCGGCGGCCAGGCCGTCGACGACCCCAATGCCGAAGACCAGCGCCAGGCTTTAAACAAATACACAATTAACCTGACCGAACGCGCGGAACGGGGCAAGCTCGACCCGGTTATCGGACGCGACGATGAAATCCGCCGCACGATACAGGTGCTGCAACGGCGCACTAAAAATAACCCGGTGCTGATCGGCGAGCCGGGCGTCGGTAAAACGGCGATCGTTGAAGGCTTGGCGCAACGCATCGTCAACGGCGAAGTCCCCGAGGGCATAAAGGGCAAACAGGTGCTGGCGCTGGATATGGCGGCGTTGATTGCCGGCGCAAAATATCGCGGCGAATTCGAGGAACGCCTGAAAGCCGTGTTAAACGATCTCGCCAAACAGGAAGGCCAGGTCATCCTGTTTATCGACGAGTTGCACACGATGGTCGGCGCCGGCAAGGCGGAAGGCGCGATGGATGCAGGCAATATGCTGAAACCCGCGCTGGCTCGCGGCGAATTGCATTGCGTAGGCGCGACGACGCTCGATGAATACCGCAAGTACGTCGAAAAAGACGCCGCATTGGAACGCCGTTTCCAGAAGGTATTAGTTGATGAGCCGTCTGTTGAAGATACGGTGGCGATTTTGCGCGGCCTGAAGGAAAAATACGAAGTGCATCACGGCGTCGATATTACCGACCCGGCCATCATCGCCGCGGCCAACCTGTCTTACCGTTACATCGCCGACCGGCAATTACCGGACAAGGCTATCGACCTGATCGACGAAGCCGCCAGCCGCATCCGCATGGAAATAGATTCCAAACCCGAAGAAATGGATAAATTGTACCGGCGCCTGATCCAGTTAAAAATTGAGCAAGTCGCGCTGAAAAAAGAGCAGGACGCCGCATCCAAAAAACGCCTCGAAAGCCTCGAAGAAGAGATTGCCGACCTGGAGAAAGAATATTCTGACCTGGAGGAAATCTGGAAAGCCGAAAAAGCATCCTTGCAAGGTTCGGCATCGATCAAGGAAAAGCTCGAACATGCCAAGACCGAACTCGAAGCCGCCAGCCGCGCCAATGATTTAAACCGGCAGGCCGAATTGCGCTACGGCATCATTCCCGCGCTGGAAAAACAACTGAACCAGGCGGTACCCGCCGAAACGCAAAAAATGACTTTATTGCGCAACAAGGTGACCGAAGAAGAAATCGCCGAAGTCGTATCGAAATGGACCGGCATCCCGGTGTCCAAAATGATGGAAGGCGAGCGCGAAAAGCTGTTACACATGGAAGCAGCACTCAGCAAACGCGTGGTCGGCCAGGAGGAAGCGTTAAAAGCGGTCAGTAATGCGATACGCCGCGCGAGGGCCGGATTGTCCGACCCGAACCGCCCGAACGGCTCGTTTTTATTCTTAGGGCCGACCGGCGTCGGCAAAACCGAGCTGTGCAAGGCGCTGGCGGAGTTTTTATTCGACACCGTCGATGCGATGGTGCGCATCGATATGTCCGAATTCATGGAAAAACATTCGGTAGCGCGCTTGATCGGCGCGCCTCCGGGCTATGTCGGCTATGAAGAAGGCGGTTACTTGACCGAACTGGTCAGGCGCAAACCGTATTCGGTCATCCTGATGGACGAAATCGAAAAAGCCCATCCCGATGTCTTCAATGTGTTGTTGCAGGTCTTGGATGATGGCCGCTTGACCGACGGCCAGGGGCGAACCGTCGATTTCAGGAATACCGTCATCGTCATGACCTCGAACCTGGGCTCGGATGTCATCCAGGAACTGGCCGGCGAAGCGCTGTACCCGGTCATGAAAGCAGCGGTCATGGAGCGCGTCAGCCAGCATTTCCGCCCTGAATTCATCAACCGCATCGACGAAGCCGTCGTCTTCCATCCCTTGGGCCGAGGCCAAATCCGGGCTATTTCCGGCATCCAGATCGAGTACCTGCGTAAACGCCTGCAAGACCGCGAAATCGGTTTTGAAATCAGCGATGAGGCGCTGGATTTATTGGGCGAAGCGGGATTCGACCCGGTTTACGGCGCAAGGCCGATGAAACGGGCGATACAGCAACAACTGGAAAACCCGTTGGCGCAAGAAATATTGGCGGGCGTGTTTGCCGCCGGCGATGTCATCAAAGTCGACATCGGCGAGCATGGCCTGTTGCGGTTTTTGAAGGCTTAAGATGATAATCCTGAAAGTACCACGCAGGACGGGGTTTGTAACCCCGTCCTTAACGTTTTGGTAACTGTCCAGAGCCTTGCCTGACGCGAAGGGCGTGCCGCGCGCGCCTTCCCCGACGCGTGGATAACGCGCCAGTCCGTTTGGCGCGCGCAGCACGCCCTACAGCAAGGGGCTGAATAATTACACGTTTTGATGCTGCCGTTCTTTGCATCATCCGAGGAACTGTGGCGCGGGCAAACATAGCCTGTCCGGCTCGCCTGTTTGCGCATAGGCAAAAACAGGCGTTCCCAACACGGCGTAGCGTCACTGGTCTATCTCATTAAGCAAGGCCATCATATCTTGAACCGACATCTTGCCGCTGATTTCGCCGCCTTCCAGCAGGCTGTTAGCCAAATCGCGCTTGTGTTTATGCAGATCGACTATCTTGTCTTCGATGGTGTCTTTGGCGACCAGCCGGTAGATCGTCACCGGGCGTTTTTGCCCCATGCGATGCGCACGGTCCGAGGCCTGGTCTTCCACGGCCGGGTTCCACCACGGGTCCATGTGGATAACATAATCGGCGGCGGTCAGGTTTAAGCCGGTGCCGCCCGCTTTCAGGCTGATCAGGAACAAATCGCCGTTGCCGGCCTGGAAGGCATTCATCGCTTTTTTGCGTTCAGGCACCGGCGTAGCACCGTCCAGGTAATGATAGGCGACGCCTTTTTGATCCAGCAATTCGCGGATCAGGCTTAAATGCCCGACAAACTGGCTGAACACCAGCGCTTTATGGCTATTTTCCAGTAATTCATCGACCAGTTCCTCGAAAGCTTGTAGTTTAGAGCTGGCTAGCGGGCTTTCGTCCATGACCAGGCGTGGATGACAACAGGCGCGGCGCAGTTTCATGATTTCCGCCAGCACTTTCAGTTGCGGATTACCCTGGTGTTCTGCGGCTTCGGCAATCGCCTGCATCGCATTGCGGCGCAGTGCTTCATAAAAGGCGCGCTCTTCACTACTGAGTTCGATATGCAAGGTTACTTCAGTGCGCGGCGGCAATTCGGTCAAGACATCGTTTTTCAATCGCCGTAAAATAAACGGGCGTAGCAGTTTTTTAAGGCGTTGCTGCACAACGTGGTCTTGCTGGTTTTCAATGGCCTGTGCATAACGTTCATTGAATTTGCTTAATGATCCCAGCAGCCCCGGATTGATGAAATTGAACAGGTTCCATAATTCGCCCAGATGATTTTCTATCGGCGTACCCGTCGTGATCAATTTGAAATCGGCCTGCAAGGCCATTGCCGCTTTCGAGCGTTTGGTCAGCGTATTTTTAATCGCCTGTGCCTCGTCGGCAACCAGCGTATGCCAGTGTTTTTGCGCCAGCTTCTCCCCTTCCGTTTGCAGCAAGCCGTAACTGCAGACGATTAAATCGAAGGCACCGGCGTTGTCGAGCATCGCTTGGCGGTCGCCATAACCAAAATGCTGCACATTGAGCGTCGGGGTAAAACGACTGCTTTCTTCCAGCCAATTGATGCAGACCGATGTCGGTGCCAGGATCAAGGTCGGGCCGTCCGGGGCGCGCGCTAAAATCAAGGCCAAAGCCTGCACGGTCTTGCCCAGGCCCATATCATCGGCCAGGCACGCTCCCGCCCCCCAATGCGCGAGCCGCATCATCCATTGGTAACCTTCGCGTTGATAGTCGCGTAACTCGCCTTGCAGTGTCGACGGCAGTTCAGGGTTTAAGTCGCTGAGTTCACTGAGGCGTTTTAACTGGTCTTTCCAGGGTTTGCCGGCGCTGATCGTCATGCCGTCGGTAATGTCATCGAGCGCCTGCGCCGCGAGCGGGTGAAAACGGATTTTGTCGTCCTGCACCTCGCCCAAGCCCACCAAGTCATCGAGACGCTGGCGTAATTCGCGTGTTAAGGCCACAACCTGCCCGTCTTCCAGTTTAAGAAAACGCCCGGACGAGCTGCTGAGCAAGTGCATCAGGCGCTGCATATTAAAGACTTGGTCATCGTCAATCTTGAGTTCACCGTCAACGCTAAACCAGTCCCGCTCTTTACGCACGGAAAATTGCGCCTGCGCTAAACCGGCTTCACGGCTGAGTTTGATTTTCTTGCCCTTAGGCCATTCCAGCACGGCAAAGTCGCCCAATTCCTGGCAATGCAACAAGGCTTCCAATGCAATTTCAGGGTCGTCAAGCAGCCATTTTAATTCCTTATCCTTGTAGAGTTCCGGGCAGGCGTCGAACAGCTTTTTGGTATATTTATTTTCGAGTTTAAAGTCACGCGCGGTTTGCAGTTGCTTGCCATCGATGTCCGCCAATACCGTCGTACCGCCCGCACCCGGTTTATACAACGGCCCGCCGTCGCTGAACGGCTGCACAAACGCTTCTATTTGCATGCCATGCCCTACCGGTTGCAAGTGGATATGCAAGCGGCTGTCGGCAGGCACCTCAACGGCGTGACTGGACGTGCCGCCGATATCTGATTGCACGGTCAGCATAGACGCTATCGATGCGATCGAATCGATAACCTGCTGGCGGGCCGTAGCGGGTACCGTCAGGCCGTTTTTACCTAATATTTCGGCAACCTGGCGGTGTTGGTCGTTAATGACATACACAATCAAACCGTTGCCGGTCGTTTTTTGCGCAATGATTTTTTGTTGGGAGATTTGCGGTACCAGCGAAATATGCAAATTGGGCAATTGTTCCTTGACCAGCAATTGCGGCTCGGCTTTGCGGATGTCGACAGGCGGATGGGATTGTTCCTGCCCTGCCCAATAAACATTCGGATGACCGACTGCGGCGAGTAATCCGTCAGTCGATAATTCATAAAACTCTTTTCCATAGTAATAGCCGTAAGATCCGTGATCTTTTTCCAGCGTTATGTGCGCGCAAATTTTGCGGTCTTGTTCGGACAAATAATCATAATCCGCTTGGTCATGGTAGAGTTTTTTCAGCGCGACCGGGCGGCCCTTCGTCCAATGACCATTTTTGCCCAAACGCTGTTCTTTAGGAACCAGGAAGACCCCATCGTGTTCCAGGCTGATGCTCCAGATCATGCGCAGTTCCTGCAAAGGCTGCGCTGAAGAAGGCCCGGCGCTTAATTGCGTGAGCGCCGTCAAAGCCCGTTCCCAGACCGATACGGTCGGCAATAAATCGAGGATCTGGATAAACGGCGAATCCACATAGGATTGTGCGATTTGCAGGCAATCTTTATCGCTGTACTCCAGGCGCTGCAATAGCGCGGAACTCACGGCGGCATACCAGGCGTAACCCAGTTGCTGGGCCTTCCGGCAGTATGCGGCCAACTGCTCCAGAAACAGCTTATTGGAATCCTTGAACATCCAGGCGGTTTCACCCAGCCAGTACAGGATCAAGGCATGAAACAAGCGCTCGTAGGTATAAGCATTGGCTATAAATAAATGAGCGCTGTGTTCAGGCTTCAATTTGGCTTGGTAAACATCAAGCGCTTCCTGCAAAATTAAATTCAGCCGATAAAATGCACCAAAGTTTATTTTTAGCGCCATCGGCAAATGCTGTTGTTTAAGGTACAGCATATTGGCGCCTGTTTTTGAGCGCAATAACGCCAGGCTGAAAAACACGCCATACAGTCCGTAAATTGTAATATTGCGTTTACCGGTCTCTTTTTTCAACTGCTTCAGCGCCGCATTAAACAAGGTAATCGCTTCATCATTACGGTTTTGCAAAAAACGCAATATCCCCAATAAGTTCAAGCCATCGGCGGAGACATCCCCTTCCAGCCATTGTTCGGCGTCCTGGAAACTGCCGCGCAACAGGCGTTGTGCAATGATAGCGTGAGCGATTTCCGGATTTCCGGGTTTGCTTGTTCCAAAATATTGCTCCAGCCTGCGATAAGGCTCGCTCATATCGGTAAATTGCCGGTAATCAGCAATAACCAGATATTTTAATGCGCCGTATTTGACCCGTTCAGGCAAGGCTACAAACCAGTCCTGATCGAAATTGGTAAAGAAAATCCGGTTGATATGCTCGGCAAAAAACTGCGGATAATTAGCATAAAGATAATCCGTATTGGCGATAAATCCCGGTTCGTTGCCTTGATACAAAAACAGTCGCAATTGTTTAGCGACGTGATTGGCGGCAATACGATGGGACGGGTAATAGTCGGTGCGGGTGTTCAATAATAATGACGCCAACTTGTTAAACCAGGACTCTTGAGTGGCGCGGCGCATTAATAGTTCAGCCATTTCAGCCGGGCAAGACCAGCCGTCGTTGTTAGCCACCAGCAATTTAGTTTTTTGTAACCTGTTCTTTAAAGCGCTATCTATCAGGGCTATCGTGTTGGGATCAAAACAGGCCATTTTGTCTAATAAATTTCTCAGGTTATTTTGCCCTATAGGTGCATAGATAACGGACAGCACCATTAAAATATCTTGCTCAGCTTTCGACAAGCCATTAAAAACAGTCAGTAATTTATTCATTTATTAAGAAGAGGGGGGTGTAAAACCCGTTAAAGCGAGTTGGATGAGTAGCGAACGTGGCCAAAAAAGCAAAACAACCTGCCCGCAATGATAAAATTGTTGGCCTAAAAAATCCAACTTTATCAATGATATGGGTAGATTGTTAGATGCATTATCACAAACATGGCTTAGTATATAAAGTTCTTTATTTCCTTAGCTTACAGACGAACGACCCGCTGGACGGGAAACAGCAGGAATTAGTCAGCACATTAGAATTTATTCATATCGAAGAAGTTATCGTTTCGGCGGATACCAATAAAATTGCACTGTTGTTTCTGGATGATGCGTTTCCGACAAGCGGACGCATTGCCTAAACCAATGCCGTCATAATCGATGTACTATCAATTTACAACCGTTTTGGAGCCAGTATTCCTGAACAATTCCCGTCTGCTGTGTTTTTAGCATCCCCCAAATTTTTCTAATCAAATCATACCGGCTGTTATCCAAGGTGGTTTGGCAACCTGCCGATTGCTTTGTGTATAATCCAGGATTGGCTTTTAAGCGATCATTCAGCAATGAAGCTCGCCTAAATCCAATTCGACTTGCCCAAACTCCGTTTCCAATTGGTTCAAGCGCACGGTTTTGTCCCGCTCAGCTTCGGTGGATTGATAAGCGCGGTATTCCTTTTTGTACGAAAATGTCTTGGCAAGGATGCAAGTATGGCGACACTTGCATCTAGGCCGGATGGATTTGCGACCTTGCTGGGATATGACCAGGGTTAAGCAAGGTTCCGATGGTCCGCACCGGCAAGGTGAATGGCTGCTTCCCGTAATCCCGTCTGTTATGGGGTGTCTGAGGCTTCCTGCTCTTCGTCCAAAGCAGAGCCGAGCAAGCCCTCATGCCTGATCATGGCTTTAAAGCTTTTCATGACAGGACGCGAGATGGCCGTTTCCGCCAGCAGGCGTTTTTCATAAATGATGTTTTTTAACGAATCATCAAGCTGCTCACGGGCTTGCCTAATCAACGGGTGCAGCCCAGTATCCAGCAGAAGACCGGGTTGGGCCTTCAGCTCGTCGTAGAGCAGTTCCATCACTTGCTTTTCGGCAGCCCGCATTTTGCATTTGCCATCAAGAATTTTCAGCATCACGGTGATAACGCAATCGACATGGATAGGCGTTAAGGGATGCGCCAGCACCCAGCGGGTTACCTGGTCTTTGGTCATGCGTCCTCCTCACCGGCTGCTACCTGTTGGACATAGTCGAGCAGCGAATCTTCGATAGCCTCGTAGGCATACCGCGAGACAGCGCTTACGCCAATGGCTTTGAGCTTTTCCGTCGGTCCGTCGCCGATCTTGGCGACAAAAACCGCATGGCAATCTTTGATGCTTTCCAGAATGCCGGCCATTGCGGTCTGGTCGGAATGCTGGCCCAGGCAGTAATGGGCCACCTCGCGGGTCTCCAGCAACTCGCAGTTATCCTGGACCACTTGGTAAATCCGGAACTGCTTGGCATGGCCAAAGTGTTCGCTGATCGCCAAGCCTTCTTTGCTGGCCACCGCCAGTCTTATCGGAAATTCGATCATGCTTGAAAAGTGCTTCCATATCGCCGCAACAATCGGTTTGCCGGACAAGTTATAGGGCATCGCAGGCTCTCGGTGACAAGATCATCAAAATTAGTTCTTTCGGCGGTTTTCATGGTGTTTTTGGAAGTGGATGCAGTGGATATACAAAGCACAAGCAAGAGAGATACCAAAATGCTGTAACGCCAACATTACCCGAGTCTGAACGCCTTTGATCAGTCCGTTAGCCTGTAGAATTGTCGTCTTTACAACAAGAAAACAGGCAAACCTGCCCAATGTGCCGGTTGCCTAGTGGTGCACGGCTTTCTCATAAAAAATTAACTTGCTTAAGCGTTGAAATGAGCATTTCAGGTCAATCAACAAATTCCTCAATTTTTTCTTGAAAACTATTCGGCCCTTGCTGCAGCCGGAGAAGGCGCGCGTGGCAAGCTTCAGGCAAAAGGAGCTGGATAGTTACTTTTTTGGCATGACACAGCACAAAGACCTGCCGACAAAGCGCTCTTGATTTATAATTTTTCATAGACTCATTTAATAACTGACTTACCACCTGTAATGAAAAAACGATTGAACAAAAGCCTTGCCACCAATATTATCTCTGTTGTCATTAGTGTTATCGGCATTATCTGCTCCGTGCCGCTCATCAAATCCATCGGTTTTTTTGCGCTATCCGGCGCGATAACCAATTGGCTCGCTATCTACATGCTGTTTGAAAAAGTCCCTTTTTTATACGGCTCAGGCGTGATACCCGAACGCTTTGAGGATTTTAAACTGTCCATCAGGCAATTGATGATGGAACAGTTTTTTAGCGAAAAAAACATCGAACAGTTCATCGAGAACGAGGAACGTCAAGGCGGCAAGTTGCTGAACCTGGACCCCTTACTGAATGCCGTCGATTATGACAAGATTTACGAAGGACTGGTATCGTCGATTATGGAATCGTCTTTCGGCGGCATGTTGCTGATGATGGGCGGCACCGATGCACTGGCGCCGTTAAAAGAACCGTTCACCGAAAAAATGCGCGTGACCCTGGCTGAAATGGCGGACTCCGAACTTTTCAAAAATGCACTGCAACAAGGCCTGGATGCCCATAAGATCAGCACCGATATCGTCGGCAAAATTGAATCCGTCATCGATAAGCGCTTGGGCGAACTCACGCCGCAGTTGGTTAAGGAAATGGTTCAGGCGATTATTCGCGAACACCTGGGCTGGCTGGTGGTTTGGGGCGGCATTTTCGGCGGCTTGATGGGCGCATTATTCGTGTTTGCATGATGGGCGTTGTCGATTTAGCGTTTGAATCATTTGGTGACCCTGGCAACACACCGTTGATTATCCTGCATGGCTTTTTCGCGTCGTCGCGTAACTGGCGGCAAATAGCGGAAAAGCTGTCGGCTCATCATCATGTTTATGTGCCGGATATGCGTAATCACGGCGCATCACCGCATCATTCGAACATGGATTATCCGTCGATGACGGCCGACTTGCTGCATTTTATTGACCGACATGATATGCCAGCGGCCAGTCTGCTAGGACACAGCATGGGCGGCAAATTGGCAATGTGGTTCGCGCTTAACCACCCCGACAGGACCGATAAGCTGATCGTTGTCGATATTGCGCCTATCCGCTACGAGCACAGTTTTGACACGCTGATTGCCGCACTGACCGCGCTGCCGCTGTCGGAGATCAGCAACCGCAAACAAGCTGAAATCCAGCTTGCCGCCGCCATTCCAGATTTAAGCTATCGCCAGTTTTTATTGCAAAACCTGCTGTTTGAAAATGGCCGGTACAACTGGCGGGTTAACCTGGATACTTTCCGGCGCACCGCAGCAAATATTGTAGCGTTTCCGGATGCCGGCCATTTACCCCCGTTTTGCCGCGCGCCACTGTTTATCGCCGGCGCGAATTCCGGCTATGTGAAAGCTGAAGATATCCGGGCGTTATTCCCTGACGCGACGCTAAGTTTCGTTGCCGATGCCGGACATTGGCTGCATGTGCAACAGCCTGCCGCATTTGTCGCAGAAGTGGAGCATTTTTTGGGCTTTATCTAAGGTCTCTTGATCCATATCAAATGCAGCCAGGCTATTCCTGCCACAATAGCTTGTCCCTGAGGAGGGGCAGAAAACTTTCTTTCCAATGAGGGAAGTGAGTATTTTTAAAATCAGAGAGAGAAATTTATGAAAACTGTTAGCTATTTATTTATGTTAGTCATTGCTGCGGCAACGCTTACCGCTTGTGATTCCGGCAAAGGCCCAGACAAACCGGCGAGCGCGCAAACCGAGCCATCTTCAAAATAAGCGCTGCTCCAACGGATTGGGTTGACGGTAGCGCACGATATAGCGCTAGCATCAACTCAACGGTTGTTCGGTACACAGCGCTTGCGTAGGGCAATGTTCAACAATGGCTCTTAGCAGGTCGAGATCATTAATTTGCACGCCGCGCTGTTTAACGGTAATAATGCCTTGCTTACTGAGTTCGGCCAGTTGGCGACTGACCGTTTCAATCGTCAGGCCGAGAAAATTGGCAATATCCTGACGGCGCATGCTTAAATTAAACGCCGTACTTGAAAAACCCAACGCGCCGTATCGTCGTGATAGCATGAGCAAAAATGTCGCCGTTCTTTCTTTTGCAGTACGGTGCCCCAGCAAAACGATTTTGTCGTGATCGGCAACAATTTCCTTGCCCAAAATACGCATCATCTGGATCTGCAGCCCCGGTATTTCGGTGCATAGTTCATTAAGCCGCGACAAGGGTACATCGCAGACCGCACCGGTTTCGAGAGCAACGGTGGAACAGGTAAACCGGCCATGCTGCAAGGAATCGAGTCCCATCAGCTCACCCGGCAAATAAAAACCTATCGTTTGCTCGGCGCCATCCGAATTAGCAATAAAACTCCGGAATGACCCTGATTTAACCGCATACAAGCTTTGGCATTCATCGCCCTGCACATATAAATATTCATCCGTCTTAAGCAAGCGTTTATTTTTTACAATACGGGCAAGTTGTTTTACTTCATTGGCATGAAGACCATAAGGCAGGCATAAATCGGCCAACCTGCAATCAGGGCATGAAGCCCTGGCGGGAGCGAATTCCATCACAGCATTATCCTTTTACATTATCGACCGGGCAGTGTATCAGAAGATCCAAGCAAAAAATAATGTTCATCAATCATAACAGCAGCCCTGTCATTAACGCCAAGGCGATGGCTGCTACCCGAAAACGAGCCACTACCATGCCTACCCAAGCCGCCCCGTTTATCAGCGCAACACAAGCATGGCTGGAAACAGTTATTATCGAATACAGCATCTGCCCTTTCGCAAAACGTGAACTGGAACGCGGGAGTATCCGCTTTACCGTTAAGCACGACACCGGCATTGAAGGCTGCCTGTTGGGCCTGATTGATGAGTGTGAGCTGCTGGACAGCGATGACGGTATAGAAACCAGCTTGCTGATTTATGCCGATGCTTTTGCAGAATTTGAAGACTACCTGGATTTTCTTGAACTTGCCGAAGCGCTGTTAGTTGAACAAGGCTATGAAGGCATTTACCAGTTAGCCAGTTTTCATCCCGATTATCGCTTCGACGGCGCAACACCGGACGATGCCGCCAATTATACGAACCGCTCGCCCTACCCTATGCTGCACCTGCTACGGGAAACCGGACTTGAACAGGCAATCAGCGCCTATCCCGAACCTGAAACCATCCCGCAACGTAATATTGATTTAACGCGCAGCCTCGGAGCGAAAAAAATGCAGGCTTTACTGGCAGCCTGTTATACGCAAGATAAATAACTGCGTCCACCAGCGCGCGGCGCAATGGTTGGCGCTTCCGCCATTCAACTTTCAGGTATGGAACATCTTTTCCTGAAATACGACGCGACACTGACCAGGCCAATCAGCACCCGCAGTCGCCCATTCAAAATTATTGCAAGCCTTGGCGGAAACATAAAAAGTCACCAGAGGTATCGCTATACGCACAGCCGATAGTCCAGTTCCGTATCAATCGCATCATCAGGATCTTGATATCCATGAATACTCGGGGCGGCTTTCGTAGTTACCCTTGGTAAGCGCTGAGAATATCATCAAGATAAGGCTTGCGATGCCAATAATTTTCCTCAACGCTCTTTAAGGCGATTTCCGGCGAAGAATATACCCAACTCGCTGGTCTTTTTGTCCATTTTCTGCGTTGTAAAAATAGTTACATAGCTCACTATGCGCCTATTTTTACGCCTTGAAAATGAACAAAA
>Ga0172373_10004446_pt1 | contig 19750 bp, 22 predicted proteins | sample Lak10m_2_FD_114546 | JGI IMG/M metagenome (GOLD analysis project Ga0172373, IMG submission 114546) | Freshwater microbial communities from Kabuno Bay, South-Kivu, Congo - kab_092012_10m | ecosystem: Environmental > Aquatic > Freshwater > Lake | place: Democratic Republic of the Congo...
AGATTTAAGATATGTAGGAGATTATAAATTTTGGATAAACACGCCGGATGGAAAGAGATTTAATCCTGATTTTAAAGTAAATGGTCAAAAGAAAGTAGTTGAAGTTTATACTAAAAATTTACCCCATTTCATGCAAAATCGTGAAAATCAAGGATGGATGATACAAAAAAGAAAAGATTATTCCTCGGCGGGTTTTGATGTGATGTTCGTTGAAGAAAGTGAATTAGATACCTGTATAAATGACATTCAAAGATTTATACATAATGGAATTGCATTAAAATCAAAAAAAGAAATTACACATATCAATGAATTAAGAGGATTAGAAAAATCTAATGATAATTACATTGTTTATGATTTGAAATTAAATGAAGGTTCAAATTGCTTTTTCGTATTAAGAGCAATGTCACACAATTGTGGTAGTGCTATAGCCGCTTCAAGTATGGCTACCGAATTGATAAAAGGTAGAACCATAGATGATTTGGAAAAGAATTTTAGTAATAAAGAAGTATTAGATGCTTTAGGTGGAGAAGATTATTGGAAAACCAATCTACCTCAAAAAATTCATTGTAGCGTACTTAGCGAAGAAGCAGTTTCAGCTGCAATTCAAGATTATAAACGAAAGAAAAATATTTTGTAGTTTCTAAAAAGAAAGGTAATAAATTAAGTTATGTTTAATAATAAAATTGAAGGTATGAATCAAACGCCAAATGTAAATTTTGGACTAAAAGATACACAGTCAGTAGTTTGTACAGAATGTAATGGTACTATTTTTCAAAATGGTATGATTTTTAGAAAAGTTAGTAAAATACTAGCAGGTACTGACAAAGATGCTTTAGTACCAATTAATATTCCATACTGTATAAATTGTATGGAACCATTGGCGGAACTTCTACCAAACGAGTTAAAAACTCCAAAAATAAAGTTATGACACTAAACCCACTTAAATGTGGGTTTTTTTATAGAGGTTTATTTACTTTTTCAAAAAATGGTACTTTAGATATTACATAATTAGTATCGTAAAAAGCACATTTTTGTCCATTTCCTATGTAGTGTTTATTAAAATCATCTAGATTGTCTGCTGAACCCAATTCATAATCAAGTAAAACATCACCGTCATCCAAAAATTCTCGTTCGGCTCCAAATTTACCACATATAATTTTATTCCCAATTTGTTTAGCCGTATAAGTACACAAACCGAATCCTTCACCTCTATTTAGTGTAAAATAAACATCTGATAATTTATGAATATAATTTATTTGTTCTGTGTTTAAATCTTCAAAACAAAAAATTATGTTTAAATTTTTATTAAATTTTTTGATAATATTGTGAAATTTATATTGTAGTGCTAATGTTTCTTTTTCAGAAAAATTTTCTAAGTGAGTTTTTATAAATAAACAAACATTATCTTGTTCAGAAAATCTTTTATAAAAAACATCAATAACTTGTTCAATATTTTTTCTATTTGAAAATTGAGAAATGTTATAATAAACGGTATTATTTTTAATAATTGATTCTATGGAATTTTTTTCATTTATAAACAAACCATTTTTATACAAAAAAAATTTTTCAAATAATTCAGATTCATTTATTTCTATATTAGAAAATGGAAAAATTTCATGATACCACAAATTAACTTTTTTATAAACTCCACTATTTTTAAAAGTTTCTATATTAAATTTAGACGGTACTATAACTTCATCAGCTCCTTTGTTTATATAATTTACCCAATCTGTATGCAACTTTGTTGTTTCCCACGTTGTTAATCCGTATATCTTATTATTTTCAGTTTTAAATTGTTTATATAAAGGTTCCCATGCTTCGGGTGTATGATGTATGATTATGGTATCATACTTTTTAAAATTTCTATTTAAACAATCAAAAACAGTTTTTTCATATTGATTGGATTGATTATAAAAATTTTTCATAGTAAATCTAGTATCCCATGAAACAATAAAATCCGAATTCAACAATTGATATATATAATTTCTCGCAGCCTGACTATAACCGGTATAACTATTTTGTGATATATATAAAACATATTTTCCATTTAAAAAACTTAAATTTCTAAATTTATAAGTAAAAATACATTCATAATTTTTCAATAATACGATTTTAAAATTTATTGCATTGACAAAAAAATCGATATTTTTGTTTATTGTTGAAAAATATTCAATTCCTGAACTTAAATCAATTTTATCAATAAATTTTATATTTTTAGTAACAGCATCTTCCCAAATAAATAAAACAGGTTCGTTTATTGTTTCATTTTCTACTATAAATTTTATTTCTAACGGATAGAATTTTTTTCCTAAAACAGAAATTTTGTACATAACATTTTACAACACATAAGTAGAATTTATTTAACCTAATAATATTTTTTTATTCTCCACTTTTTCACTTAAAACGCCTAATTTGTTTTTAAGCATATTCAATGCTGCTTTAGGACCCATCTTACCACAATTAAAACCTAATATATTGTATTGTTTACAAAATTCTTCCAGTTCTCTTATATCATTCTCATCATATTGTATAACAGGAAAACTTTGAGGATCCTCTTCACGTTGTTTTCTGCGTAACAACATTTGATACGGATCAAACGCTGGATAATTCATAACTTAGAAATAATAATTAAAACCAAAATACTCTGTCAAAAATCTTTGTAAAAATGCCGAATTTCTTCCCTTTAATTCTTTACCACCAGCAAATCTTTTGTATTGAGCTTTCATACCTTGTAAATCATTTTTCAAAGCAAACTCAGTAAACTTTGGAAACTTATTGAGAGTTCCCATATTGAATACAAAATCTACAAACATTTCCATTTGTTTCTTAGATAGTTGACGACCACCAACTTCTTTATTAACTATATTTTTGGCTTTCTCCAAATCTCTCTTTAAGAGAACTTCAGCTTGAGCATCTGTTATGCCTTTACTGAAGTCCTCGCCTTTTTGAATTTTATGACCATATCCAATAGTATCACTACCACCTTCAAAACTTTCGTGTGGAAACCATAATTTCTTTTGTTTATTATATCCAGTTTTACCAGCATTTTCTACACGTTTGATATAATCAACAAATGATTGATCGAAAGAAATATTCGAAGGTTTTGTAACTACAGTTTGTGTAATAGCTGGTTTATTTATAGGTACTAATTGTTTAGAAACTTTAATTGGTTTAGCTTGTAATCCAGAAACTCCGCCTAATGTACTGGCACCAATAGCAGCTGCAGCTACCAAATCTTTCCAACCTTCTCCAAGTTTTTGATGGTCTTTAACTTCCGATACCATTGACATATCGGGTTCCGGTTCATCAACAATTGATTTATCAAAATCATTAATTAATCTACCTTTACCACTTGCAACATGTTTAATATTTTTATCGGTAATAAAATTTTCTATTTTCTTTTTTACAATACCACTTATATTAGAAACCAATAAATCATAATTAGGTATATTTGATAATGTCAAAAACTTATTTTCAAAATCATATATACCTCGTACATATCCAGCTTTTACAGCATTATCATATGTATGAACCAATGTAGCTCCTGGTTTTATAGACTTATCATTTTTAATAATCCATTCTTCATGACTTCTACCTACATCAACTACTTGACCAGATGGTGTAAACCATAATTTTTTATATGAACCATATTCTTTATGAGCTTCATCTAGGGTTCTACCCTCTGGACCAAAATGATCCAAATGGTGATAAATATCATCTAAATATTCACCGGCAAGATTTAATTTAGCCTTTACCCAATCTTCCAATTGTGTGTCAGGCTGCAACATACTTTCTAATTCTTTGGCATCATTGTGTATTTGTTTCAATGCGCCCATAGCCATACTACTATTAAACTCTTTGAGGAGTTGATTAGTAATCTCTTTATAAATTTCTCTTACAGGTTTACTACTTGTAGATTGTCCAGCTTGTCTCAACTTTCTGGCTCTACAATGTGCTTTTTGGCTAAAACCTTTTGGGTTACTACAATCTATACTTTTCTTATATTTGTTGGTCCACTTTTCATCAATTTGATTTAATGGTGTACCAGCTTCTTTTTCATTTCTATAAAACTTTAAATAATCTCTTACAGTGGCTACATAATCACATGCGTGATTCAATTTAGCTTTAACCCAATCTTCAAGATTATCTTGTACAGAGAACAACTGTTGAATATCAGAACTGTACTTTACAATCTTGTGTACATCACTCATAGCCATTTCAGCATTTTCAAATAAACGGTATTTAGCTAATTTTTCTTTGGTTAAAGCGTATTGTTTTAGCTGAGTCAGATTATCCACGAGAGATTTATATTCTGCATATTTACCATTGCCCAATCCAATCAATATACTATCAATATAACTTGTAGTATATTTACGATATTCTTTGGGTATTTTAGATAAATTTTTTCCAGAATACTGTGACGAAATTGCGGTCAATGCTTTAATAGCATCCTTAGCCAAAGTTACGAATTTGTCTCGTTGTAAATCTCTCATGAATTACTTCTTTTTCGTTTTAGCAATCTTACTAAGAGTTTGTGCTAATCTGGCTCTTTGACCCATCTTACCACCTTTTTTAGCAGCAGCTGCTAATTTACCAGATGGAATTTTTTCTCCAGCAGGCACACCAAGTTGTTTATGAAGAGCACCTGGCTTTTTTACTGCTTTTTGAATCCACTTTTTCTTCGCTTCATCCATAGCTTCAGATTCTTCAAAAGTAATTTCATCCACAGCTTCTTCATCATCAGCTTGAACTGGTAATTGGTCACTACTCATATCATCAGCAGTAGCTTCACCTTCGTCTTCGGATGGTACAACTGCATTTGCATCTTCTGGACCAGCTGGAGTTTCAGTTTCTGGTTCAGGTTGAAGTTGTGTCATCAACAAATCATGAAGTTTTTGAGCAAGTTCTTTATCCAATGTAATTGTAACAGTTTCATCTTCAGCTGCTACATCTACATCGTCTTGTTCTTGTTCAAGTAATGTTTGTTTTACTAATCTTTTAATAGCTACTTTAAGTTGTTCTTTTTTCATAATGGTTCCTTTATTTTCTGCAAATCCTACAAAATCATATCCACTGCCATAAGTACCTTGTCCATCCGGAGATACTTGTGCTGGAAATGGGCCGTCGTCAGCTCTAATTGGACTAGATTCAGCGTCTTCACTCATTCTCCAACCGCCGCCTTTACTCTTGTACCATTTAGCAGCCCATCCATTAGCATAAGCTGAATTACCTGTAATTGTAATTAATCCGTTTTGATACATCACCCAGGTATTATTTTCAGTGGTTGGACACCAAACATCTTCACTCTCCGTTTTCTCAAACTTTATATTTTGAGCAGAATGAAATTTTTTGTTTCTTATAAAATTTGCAGATGTTATATATTCTCTATCACATACAGATACATAATATCCACTTAAATATGCTGCTAATAATCCAGCGTCCAAATGATCGGAATTTTTTTGTACAAATCCAAAAGTATGACGACCTTCTATTTTTGAAGAAGATCCCTTATCCCATCCATCATATATTATAGACGCTGCTAAAAACGACTTTCTTTGTTCAGAACTCATATTAATGACATTTTCAGTCCAATTATCAGTTTTAGAAAAATTTTCCAATAATATTTTGTCATTATTTTTTAACTCCGCACACATTATTATTCTAGCTCTTTTAGGTAAATCTTTTGTTTCTATCAATTCTACAGTAGAATAATCATTTCCTCTTTGTACAACCCACTTATGATTGGGTGTACACTTTATTGAAAACCCTGTAGGTTTATACATTCTTACTAACTCGGCGTTTTCAAAAAAATTAAGATTTAATATTGGTTTCCATTCTAACTCATCTCTATTAATATTATAAGTTAATATCAATTCACCTATAGTTAATTCGTCATATGATTTCCATCCGTTTTTTGTAAGAGCTTTACTATCAAGTGGCACACATGGATATACATCAAATTTAGCTCTTGCTGCAGCTTTGGCTCTAGCCCATAAAGCAGGATTGGTTGGTTTAGGTTTCTTTTTACCTTTTTTCTCGTCTAATTCTATATCAACGGTTTTATTAATAATTGGTTCACTATTTCTACCATGAACTTTTCCATCTGGAGTACCACCCATTTTACCATGCATATTTCCTTTCTTTAAACCACCACGACCGGTTCTAGCCGCATCATTAAATGAATAATCGGGATCACCGAATCCACTGTTGTGAGTTGGTTGAAATTCTTTTGCTAAACCAGCTTTGATTAATTTAGTATAATATGCGGGATCTTCTGTTAAATGGTCCATGACGATTTCTTGGGCTATTCTTGGATCGTTTGTATGTTCCATTTCTACTTGAACTCCAATAGATAATTCATTTGGATTTACATCATGTGAAGGTGTAGTATCGCCTATACCACCTTGTAATTTACCTAAATTATCAATCATTTTTTAATCCTTGTTGAAACTTTTCAAAGCTTTTACCACTATGATAACTAGGATCAATCATCCAAGTTCTACCACGCATTTCGGGATGTTCTTTGGTTGGATCGTGTGGTTTACCATCTCCTATATAATGCCAGTTCTTTTTAAGCGGTTCAGGCTTACGATATTCAGGTGGACCGTCTTTGGCAAAATTACGCATATATAATAAATATTAGCTCCAATTACGACGATTTAACTTATCTTTATGCATTTGTTGCATAATTTCAGCTATAGCTTTTTCTTGTGGGGTTCTATAGTCAATTTCTTTATCTGTTTCTGTCTTATCATCAGTATCTTCTATACCCAACATTCTTAATTTACTATAGTATTGAGGGTCTTTTTTAAGGTTATTCACGACATTTTGTTTGGCTACTTGTTTATCTTTTAATACCATCTTCTTCATTTCATAGTCTATACCAGCAATTACTTCATCAGGTGTTACCTTGTATTTAATTTGGTCAACTGCTTTATCATAATCTTTAGGATCTTCACCGCTATAAGGTCCAAATGGAGCAATTGTTTGCATAGATTGTTTATCTGTAGCAGTAATCTTGCTTTTATCGGTCAATGTGCCGAATTTATTTGGATCTTGAGATACATCCGGACTATTAAATGTATCTACATTAGATGCACCTGTAATAGCTCCTCCTTGGCCATAAGGCAAGCCTTGCATCATTCTATCACCGGTATCACCTAATTCATTGAGTTTAGACATATATAATATATAAGTATTATATCATGACAATACTATACAAAATATGTTTATTTGAAAACCGTTTAAAAAAACATGGCAATTGTAATATTACTAATTCAATGAATGAATTGGTGTTCACATGTTTAAATTCAGTTTTACAACAAATGTCCACTCAAGACGAAATAATCTTTTTTTGTGACGGAAATGATAGTATAAATATTTTGAAAAAGTTATGTGATTACTATAAAGTAAATTATAAAGTATTAATTTTTGAATATAAAAGTGCTTCTAAAATTAATTATGAAACAATCAAATACATAAATTTTAAGGAAACACAAGATTTGTTGTATATATGTGAAGATGATTATTTACATTTAGAAGGATGTTTGAATAAAATTAAAGAATTTTTAACAAAATATCCAAATTATTTTTGTCATCCGATAGATTATCCAAACCTATATGAGTCCGATACGAGATTTTTGTACGATTCCCAAATAATACTTACAGATACACATCATTGGAGGTCAATAAAATCAACCACGTATACAGTCGCTTTAACAAAATCTTTATACAATGAACACATCAGAACATTCAATATCATTAAAGATTTTGTATATGATGAACATGGTATAAATTTATTATATATATTTAATAAATGTTTTAGCCCGATGCCTTCGTTGACTAGTCATATAACAAATGGGTGCATTCCATATATCGTTGATACTAAAAATATTTATGAAAAAAACTATAGATCTCTATTATCAATTCAGGATTAACTTATAAAACTTTCAAACGTTTCATCGGTTTTTACAAAGTTAGAATCTTTAAAATGAGTGCTTAAAGCACTAAATATGAATTCTGCAGGCGTATAACATTTATATCCACGATTATACATTTTTACGTAATGTGGATCTGGGCCCCATGGCAATTGATTTGGTTTTTCTAAATAATCACAAAATTCTTCTATTTTATTTTTGGAAAAAGCGTATGCATGCGCTCCATATAACGTTAATGGAATATCTACAAATTGATTAAGTGTTTTAACCTGTGAACTCTTGTACGTATAATTTCTACCCAAATTTAGAATATCCCAATCCGACGGCACATTATCCATAAAATTTGAAATTTTAATTTTGTAGTTATCTTCAAATGAAACATCATCTTCAAATATCAAAATATTTTTGTAATTTGAATATTGAAACTGTCTTAATGTTTGTAAATGAGAAATAGTAGCACTAATTCTATATTTAGATGTAGGCAATGTATCTATTTCTCCATTCTTATTTAAATAATTTAAATAATTTATTATTGGCGATTCATCCAAAAAGTCCGGGTGAACCGCATAATGAAAATCAAATTTTATATCTTCAAACCCAAATAATTTAGTAATGTATTTAATTCTCGGTTTATGAAAATAACTCGTTATAACATAAATTTTATCAAAATATTGATTCAAAACATTCATATCTATACATATAAATTATGAAGTTTAAAGTACTAACTTACGATAACAAAGTTGGAATTGTAACGGACGCGGAGTTATTGACATCGTTAATTAAAAATAATATTACTCCGAGTGTTACTATGGAGTTTATCGATAAATTTATAAAAACCGATTGTGATATTGGTATATGGATTCAAAACTTTGATATAAATGTATTAAACAATTTTAAAAAAAATATATTTTTTATTAATGAAGAATGGGCAGGTCCTATAGAATTAAATAATCTACACTGTTTTGATTATGTTGTGTGTAAATCTGCGTACGCAAAAAAACTATTAAGTGTCTATTGTAATGTCATTCATTTACCGTTCATATCTAGAGACTATTATAATGTTAATATAAGAAAACAAAATAAACTGTTGCATTTCGCTGGAAAGTCTATACAAAAAAATACAGAAGTAATATTACAACAACACGTTCCAATCACATTGATAGATTCACATAATAGATATAAACCGAATTTAAATTTCAATCATATCAATACTTATCAGTCAAACGAACAGATAAATAATCTATTAAATTCACATAATATACATATATGCTGTAGTTTATATGAAAGTTGGGGACATTATTTATTTGAAGGATTATCTACAGGTGCAGAAATAATTTGTAGCGATATTCCTGTGTTTAAAGAACAATTAGACCCAAATCTTGTACATTTTATCCCAACGACCGAATATTTTGATGAAAAGTATTCATACTGTTCCGATAATAAACATAATTTATATAAATTTAGAAAATATTTTTTTGTAGACAAAATTTATATAAAATATAAAATAGAGAACTTTGAACCAATTGGAAAAAATAAAGACCGTCGTTTATTATTTGAAGATATTATAACAAAAAATAAAAAAAATTTAATTAGTTTTTTATCAAACATTTAAGTTATAAAAATCGTCAATAGTAATTTTATCAAAAGGCAATAACGTATCAAGTTCATCACTTAAATTAAAAATCTTATTATGTGAAAAAATAAAAGATTCTTTAAGATTATACAAATGAGTTTTTAACACATCTTCACCTAGTCTAAGTGGATCGTTGGTACCACCTTCATAAAAATGAGATTTTGGTTTATTATAAATTAAATCACATCCAATAATTCCAATTGTACATTTTTCATGTCTTAACATGGATTTATTTAATAAATCATAACATACATTTAAAATCATAGTTCCTCCGAGTGGACAGTAATATCCATAAGGCCTTGTTAAAAAATCTCCGCTTATAATTGTAGGATATCCAAATTTATAATAATTACAATATTCATGTATATCAAATTTAGATGCGTCGTAATATTTTTTAGCAAAAAAATCAGTTCCAACATACCATCTATGTAATAAATGATGTTTAAATATTATTTTTGCGGAATTGTTAATAGCAACTAAACAGAATTTATTCAAATGTGATTTATTTATTTCACACCATTTTTCAATATACCAAGCACTTCCGAAAATTAAATATTTCATAATTTAACAAACTATACATGGTTCATTTTTTATTTTATTAATAAACATATATTTGTGGATTTTTATTACACCAGCACTACAATCGTTTACACCACTATAAATATTAATATTTTCAATATCAACTGTCACATTCATAGGAAATATAACTTCATATTTAACAACTTCACACAATTCGGTTTTTCTCCAATTCCATAAGTCATTTAATAAATTATTGTCAATATATTCTCTATTAGCTTCAAATAATGGTTTATATGCATATGCCAATGGAGATAAATCATCGTTTAGTCTCAATAAACCAATAAAATATTTATATTGAAGTCTACTTGTCCAAACATAACTATGAAACAATAAATATTTAATTCCGTTCACATCAAATACATTTGTACTTAAACATGGATTACCATATTTATCAATCCACGGTTGCCAATTTATTTGTTTCTTATAAATAACATTTTCATTATTATCCAAAATTGTATATAAATTAACATGATATATTATCTCATTATTATAAAACTGCCAGTGTTTTTCAAAATGTGCATTTTGTGTTTTAAAATGTGTAAACTCTTTAGTAATTAAATTATATTTTTTGAACTCAACATTTATAATCTTTACTATATCGTTTTTATCTCGTTTACAACAACAAACACTTATTTCATTATTATTTATGAACCTAGCATCTTCATAACTCCACAAATAATTATCATCGACATGATGGTTTAATATTACATTATCTTCATTATCAACTATGTCACTTACCAATAATTTATCTTCAAACTTACATTCACGACGAAATATAGTTTTACCATTAAAATGTGATGGATTGAAATAATTGTATGTACCATCAAATTTTTTAAATATTTCAATTTCAAGATCTTTTAGATTAAATATCATGCATGTAAATTATCTAAACAATTCATCATGAATTGTTTCCCGTAGTCGTAACGACTCCGTAATAATAATCATCTATAACTTTCCATAAAAAAGTTTCACGATCTTTATAATAATTCAAGACTTGCATAAAATCGTCATCGACATAAGTTCTTATATCTACAAGTTTAGGTCTAGTATCGTCAGGTAAAAAACAATGTGTCATTGATAATACACCTGCCCAAGTACCATAATATATTTTTTTAACCTTACATATCAGAGCTACATCAATCATTAATTGATGCATGAGTGTTAATTCATCAACAGATTTATTGTTATTAAACCTATTTTTATGAAATTTATGTATCGGCATAAAATTATCACTTCTATGGTGTGGCATGGTAAATATATTATTATGTTTTGATTTTAAATAATTTATAGAATAATTACAATCCGAAACCATCATTATAGGTTCTTTAATATCCTCACTTTTTATAATCTTTGAATAAAAATGAGGGGCTAAAACCAATTCTTCTAACATTTTATCGGTTTCTCTTGAATAAAATGCTATTGTAGGACTTCCAATATTTTTATATAATTCATCAACTTTACTCATCCACACATCATTAAATTGTATGTTTTTTGGAAAAGTAGTGGCACTTTCCGCAACTTTTACATCTTTACAAAATAATTCTTGACACGAATCATATACACTATAATCAAAATCGCCAACAAAATATTCTTTCCATATATCCTTATTATTTACTCTTAATCTTGGATATACAACATTACCGATCTGTTTGTGATAGTCTATATGTGCATTTAATATTCTAAGTTTTGAACAAGCACCTCGCACATCATCATTAGCAATATTATAGTAATAGTTCATATCACAGAATAGTTTTCACCACCGATTGTTTCATAAAACGCAACTTGACTATTTAATAATAATTCTTTTGAAAATATGTATATTTTACCAACACCATAACATTCTTTCATATATAAATTTCCATTACTTTCCGCACGATTATTATAGTAATATACTGGATCGGTATATACATGATCTAATGAATTTTTTATAAAATTAATATTATTTTTAATATCTTTATAAACATCATATTGTAAATTTCTATTTGGTACAAAAAAATCATCAATTACTAATATACAATTATCTTTAAATAATTTTCCTATTAATTCTATTTCATTTAAAAGTGGCCAGTCATCTTGCCAATGTGCATCTAAATAAAACAGAGTTAATTCTTTAGGTATTGTCTCTAATATACGTGGTAACATCTGTATAGAGTCCCCTAGATGACATGTAACATTGTCATAATTTTCAAGGTTAATTAACGCAGAATTGTAATACTCTTGATTTATTTCAATCGTATCAACAACACATCCACATTTAGAAAAAAATGCGGTTGAATTACCGACAAACGTTCCGGTTTCGACTACGTGTTTTATATTAAACGTGTCTATTAGTTTTTTAATTTCAGATTGTACGTATTGATCCGAGTTAAATGCATGTATTTCATTCATATTATTCTGGTATAGGCAATTGATAATCAAAATTTTGTTTAAATGGTGTCCAAGCATGTTGTAAAACTTGATAATCACACGCCGAACATCTAAATGATTCCCAACATAAAATTGGTTCATTATTCAATCTAAAATTAGGATCAAATATATTTCCTATCGGAGTATAGTGAGGCATAGCACTACTATGAAATAATTTTGAACGATCTATAGCACTCATACAAGTAAATACATTTCCTTCAAAATCAATATTTATTTTCTTCCAACCAGCTGGACAAAATATAGGTTGTCTTCCGACATTTAATGTTTTGTTTTTAAATTTATATTGAGTACTATATGTTGAATCAACAAAATCCGACATTTCATTATTTTCATTTTTTAAATTTAAATTTAAAACTCCAGCATCTACAAATTCATCTAAATGAGGCGAGATTAAATTATGTTTAATTGAAAATTCACGAATTTTATCGGGATTAATTAAATTAATATTATCAGGATGTAAAACCATTTCAATACCAATCTTAGTTGGATTAAAAAATTTTATAAAATTTTCCAATTTAATAAAAAAATCGTCCGGATTATGCCATTGAGTTGGATGAAAACTAAAAAACACAGAATCAAATTTTTCAGAATCAACATTTTTCCATTTATCAATTACAAAAGTTTTTCCAAAATTAGAAGTAATTGAAAGTCTAATGGTGGAATTTAATAAATTAATTAATTCTGTAATAGGCGAGTATAATGTTGGCTCTCCACCTGTAAAATATAATGATTTCGGATTAAAGTTATTAAAAACATTTGCCCATTCTATTGCGGTTTTATTGGAATTAGTTCCAATTTTTCGGTAAATATCCGACGCAGATTCTTGCCAACAGTACTTACAAGACATATTACATTTCCAACTTACAAACCATTGAATAATTGATCTAGAATCTCTAATTATTTTTTTTGTTTGATCAATATTGTTTAATGAAGATTTGTCCATTTCTAAATTTAAACCGAGAAAATCAAAGTAATTATTTCTGTTAATAACGGATAAAATGTCAATTTCAACATCCGTTGGTTTTTTAATTTTAAATTCAAATGTATTGTCATCAATATCTTTATTATCAATTTTATATGATAACATTCGTTCACCACCTGGAAAAATTTGAAATTTTTCTACCTTAGAATTTGTATGAATTTCTAAATTAGATTTTTTTTGTGTTTTTAACACATAAACAATATCAATCCAATTTGACTTTAAATTTTTAATATTAAAGACATTATCTTTTGATGATCTAATTTCAACATCTGTAAATTTAATATCAGACATCATAAACAACAAATTTCTAGTTTCTGAAGATGAATTACCAAATTCTATTTTTTTACCAGAAAAACTAAGAATTTTACTAAATTTTACCGTGTAATTTCTCCAGCCAGTTCTAATATTTAAAACGTCTGTTGTGTTATCATAATATGTGACGTACACCCGATTATCAACCGGCGATCCTATCAACAATTCCACATATGTTTTGTTAGTTTCACAATTTAACTGTAAAACACAGTTTTCACTCGCCCATCTAAAATTTCTAATTTGATCGTTTTCTTGATCAAACCAACCATTTAAAAATTCAACATTCATATATTATATTCTATTATTTTTCTATTAAACTAAAACGTCAATCTAAATTTGAATATGTTAATTATTTTCGTTCTGTATAATAATTTCTTTCATAAATTATTTAAATACCAATTATAAGTTTCTTTTAAACCATCTTTCAATTTAACTTTTGGATTCCACCCCAAATTTTTTAATTTACTATTATCAAGTAATCTTTTAGGTGTACCATTTGGTTTACTTGTATCCCAAATAATGTTTCCGGTATAACCTACAATATATTTTATAGTTTCAACAATATCTTTAATTGAATAATCCGTACCAAATCCTATATTGATTATTTCATCCGAACTATATTCATTCATTAAAAATAAACATGCATCCACAACATCATCCGAATTCATAAATTCTCTTCTAGCACTACCATCACCCCAACATACAACTTCATTTAAATTATTCATCTTTGCTTCATGAAATCGTCTAATTAAAGCCGGTAATACATGAGAATTTGTTGGATGAAAATTATCATTGACGCCATATAAATTACACGGCATAGTAGATATAAAATCACAACCATATTGTTTTCTATATGACTGACACATTTTTATACCGGCAATTTTAGCTATTGCATATGCATCATTAGTGGGTTCTAAACCACCTGTTAATAACGATTCTTCTTTTACAGGTACTTCAGCAAATTTGGGATATACACAAATACTTCCTAAAAACAATAATTTTTTAACGTTATTTAAATATGAATTGTGTATTACATTATTTTGTATCTGTATATTTTCATAAATAAATTCCGCTGGATATGTATTATTAGCATGTATACCACCTACTTTCGCCGCAGCTAAAAAAACATAGTCAGGCTTTTCTTTTTTAAAGAAATTCAATACATCAATTTGATTTGTTAAATCTAATTCTTGTCTAGTTTTATAAACTAAGTTAGTATATCCTTCTCGTTGCAAAATTCGTAAAATAGAACTACCAACAAGACCCCGATGTCCAGAAATATAAATTTTATCGTTTTTATTCATAAAATTTTATTAATTTCGTTTACTAGATAAATTATATTTTCTTTTTCAACTTTATAGTGTAATCCTATGTAAAACCCGTTATTATGCAAGAATTCACTATTATTAAATTTTTTATAATCATCAAACTTACAATAACAAGTTTGTTTTAACATATTGCCTGAAATAATTGGTCTGTTTTCAATAGTTAATTCATCGCATAATTTTTTAATTTTGTTCTTTTTTTCTATATCTTTAAAGATTAAAGGTATTGAGAATGGAACATGAGTTTTTATATTAGTTGAATCACTTGGGAAAAACATTTCATTTACATTTATGTTTTTTTTGAATAAATCGTATAACTCAACTCTTTTATCTTTATATTGATATTTTCGTTTAAAATCTAATAAACCGATATATGCATGTATATTTGAATTTCTAAAATTATTTCCTATCAAATAGAAATCGAACTTTTCATCCACATTTGCATTCAAATATTTTTTGTTATCAACTACACTACGGGTCATTCCATGATTTCTATACATCAAAAAATAATCATATTCTTCATCGTCATTTGTAAATATAAATCCACCCTCTACACTTTGTAATTGATGACCAAAATATGTACTAGTAGTAGATGTAAAATATGAAGAAACATTCTCGCCGGCATATTGACCCAATGTGTTTTCACAATTATCCATCATTATTTTTACAGAGTATTTGTCTGATAAATCTTTTAAACGATTTATATCAGGCACATAACCAAGTAAGCTAGTGTAAAATACACAAGAAACACCCGTAGCATTTTCTTTCAAATAGTCTTCTAACTTATTTAAATCCATACACAAATCATCAAGTGATATATCTATAAACTTGGGTGTAAATCCCTCTCTAATAAACGGTCCGATAGAAGTTGTCCACGTTGTAGACGGAAAAACAATTATGTGTTTTTCTTGATTAAAGAATTTATCTTTTAAATAATAAGCCAAAATTGTGTTAGCAGTAGAACCACTTGATACAAATACAGAATACTTTGTACCGACATATTCTGCCATTTGTTTTTCAAACTCTTTTACATAATTTCCCATCGTCCAAAAATCGTCTGTTAAGATGAACTTTGATACTTTTAACTTATCTAAAAATGTAAAATTAGATTCGTTTAATTTCCAATTTAAATTTTTCATTAAAAAACAATTTCGTTATCAATAATAATTCTAACTATTTTAAGACCTAACTCTCTTTCATCATTTTTAGGTTTTAAAAGTTTATCAACTTCTACACTAAAATTAGAAACATTTGTTAAATCTATCTTAACCACATTCAGACATTCGGCTTCTATTTTTGTTGACATTTTTTCGAAAAACAAAGTATTTTCAATCTCTGAGTTTAAATGTAGTGTTATATTTTTAATATTTAAAGATGTTCCATAAACTTTTTTGATGTCCAAATCCATCGTGATTTATCATCATTTTCTAATGGAAATAAACTATTTATATCCAATTTTTTTTCTTCTGCATTTAATGCCGTATAACTAAATTTCATAAACCATTTATTTAAGTATAACTATAAAGATTTTTTTGTTTTAAATTACTTTATTTAGAAATTGTTTTTATAATTTTAGCAACACATGCCATAAAAGTGATTTCTTTATCTACTACCATACTGCTCTGATAGATATGTTCTGCTATATCAATAATTACCGAAGTTTCCTTGTTACTAGCATATTCATTTACTCTATCATAGAGTTCACTATATAGTTCTTCAAATACTTTTGTACCAGCATCATTTACTAACTGGCGAATATCATTAAACGCCTTACTATTTGTCTTACTACCTTTAATCAATTCAATAATCTTATTCTTTAAATCAAAACTAGCATTTTGTGTTCTGACAATCTTCAACTTACCACTGGTACTATTTTGTTGAATAAAATTGATAATCTTACGAACATCCGGATAAAAATCCTCCAATACAGTCTTCAAATCAGTCAACTCAAAACCAATATGTTCTTTATCTAGTATATTCTTAATATGAATCGCTACATCTTTTTGAGTAGGTGGTTCAATATTGAACACTTGACAACGACTAATAAGTGGCTTGATTATTTTCTCAACATAATTACATGTCAAAATAAACCTCGTAGTCTGACTGTATGTCTCCATCAGATTACGAAGAGCCGCTTGAGCTTCTGTAGTGAAGAAATCTGCTTCATCAAGAATCACAACCTTTAACGGTTGAAACCCAGCTGAACCAGCAAATCCTTTAATCTTGGTTCTTACCATCTCAATACCGTTAGTATCACTTGCATTGATATAAACACAGTCACACGGAATGTTTTTAACAATAATCTTAGCAAGTGTGGTTTTACCAGTACCAGCGTTACCGTGTAACAGTAGATGTGGAATATCCTTACGATTGATAAAATCGGTAATAATACTTCTTAAGTTACCGTCACAAATATAACCATTCAATACATCGGGTCTATACTTTTCAGCCCAAAGACTGTGATTCTTGACGGAAACAGAACTTTCTTCACTAAAGAAACTCATAATTTATTAATCAATGTTCTTAATTTCAACCAAATAATAGTTACTATTAAATGTATCGTTGTTAAACTCTACATGTGCCAATCCAGCGTCACTAACCTTAAGTACAGCGTTTTCACAATCACCGTTACTCGTAAGAATTTCTTTGAGATATTTAGCACTAAAATGTAGTGTCTTACCAAGAGTATCCTTACCTTCAGTTGGCTTAATATCAATATTAATACGATTGCTGTTTACATTGCTATAACCGATAACCAACTTAATCTTATCCTTCTTATCTTTGATGAAAGTAAGTGTATCTACATCACTCAAAGCACTCTTTGCTTTAACAAATGTAGTCACAAATTCTTTGGTAAGAGGAATTTCCAAATTAAATGGAGGCAGTTTCTTAAGAGCAGGTACATTGGGAATGACACTTAAGTCAGCCGTAACATACTGTACATCTGTTTGTTCACCGCTAATAGAAAGCGAAACAATCTTTTCGTCTCTCTTGTTAAAAGCAATGGTTACATCCTCACCCAGAACATTTAGTAGCTTCTTCAACTTGGTTGTATCATTAACACCTAGTTCAGAACTCTCCAAACCAGCATTGTCCTTAATAATAACAAAGCTAAGTACATTCTTATCATCACTGATGGATGATGTCTTAATCTCTGTGTTGTCTACAACCCACTTGACACTTTCAATGGTTCCGTTGAGTGAATATTTATCAATAAATGAATTTAATGTTTGTTTCTTCATACAAGTTACATACTACTACAGTTAGTTTTGTTTTTCAACTTTTTATACCGCAAAATCAAAAAATGCTTCAGCTGTTTTTTGAAAATCTTCTTCCACTGTGATACATTGCGTACCATCTTGTGTACATAAATCAAACGGACTGATATAAAAATAATTTATTAAATAATCAGCATATGCAACTGTTCTCATTTGATAATATACTTTTACATTATTTTCCAAGGTTCTAAACTCAATATAATAAACTTTCGGGTCACTTAGTCTATACAATTGGTTTTTAGGAATATAAAGTTGTGAGTCAATTATTTGATTTTTAGTAAATTCAATATACGGACCTCGTTGACCTATAACAACTCTTTGATAACGTTCGGCAATTGCGTTATAAGACGGATATTGTGTATATAAAGATATTTTTGCACCGTCAATAGGAATATTTAATAACTCACTATATTTTTTCATAACATTTAAAAACTAAAGAACTCACTTGCTTTTGCATCATTTACAGAAGGATATTCCCAATTCAACACATCGTAGAAATCTTTCAATTTACCCTTGAGTTCTTGTTCATACATAGCATTTCTGTCCACATATTTCTCAATAAACTCAAGAATTTGATCTGGGTCAGTACCATCAGCTTTCAAAGCAATACCTTCAGCACCATATTCATTCTGTTTAAGATATACCCACTTGATTTTCTGACCATGAAGAATCTTTGGAATATTCTTAGTCAAACCAAATTGTTCAAGTAAATCATTATAGAATATAGCAGCCTTGGCTTGTGCAGGAGTACCCAACACATACTTAAACGGACTACGAGTCTTTGGAGTATATTCCCTTTTACCATCTTGACTCTTAAACTTAACACTCGTATTTTTAGCAATTTCAATCACATTGAATGTAGGTAAATCTTCTACCAATTTCAGAATATTAGTGTCAATCTTTTCTTTATCAACCTTACGAAGAATGTCTTGTAAGAATTGTTCCATAAACTTACGGAACCTCAACGGAAAAGATGTTCTTACAACGTCAATACCCTTAACTTCAAGTTCATCACATTCAATACCACCTTTATTGATAATAAACTGAGCATATCGTTTCTTGGCTAACCAAAAGCTAGTTTTAGCAATAACTTCTTGTTTTGCATCAAAACGATGTTTGACAACATTAAACATCCTCTTTGCCATAATATTAAATGTTTCATTTACATGATTTTGAGCTTCTGTACAAACTTCCAAAATAGCTTTGGTCATTTGTTTTTCATCGTTCAAATCAATATCAGGCATTTTATACTTGATAATAGGCATTGCACTGGCAAA
>Ga0172373_10004447_pt1 | contig 19749 bp, 18 predicted proteins | sample Lak10m_2_FD_114546 | JGI IMG/M metagenome (GOLD analysis project Ga0172373, IMG submission 114546) | Freshwater microbial communities from Kabuno Bay, South-Kivu, Congo - kab_092012_10m | ecosystem: Environmental > Aquatic > Freshwater > Lake | place: Democratic Republic of the Congo...
CGGTGAGGTCCGACGCGACGAAGGCATCCGACACGGGGAAGCCCCCCGATGCGAGCCAGGCGATGAGTGCACCCGACGACGCGACGACGACGAGCGGCGGCACGAAGCTCAGCCAGGGCACGCGGCGCGACAGCGCGAACGCACCCGCCGCGCCGATCAGGCCGAACGGGAGGACGCTGCCGTAGACGAGCATCTCCGGACGCGCACGCACGAGCCGCGCGCCGTCGCTTGCCCAGAACACGAGCTGCACGAGCAACAGAAACGCGACGGCGAGCACGAGCAGGCGACGCGAGGCGGGCGTGCTCACGACGCCTCCGCGCGCACTCACGATTCGGTCGACGACCGCCTAGCCGACGATCGCGAGTGTCAGCGCGACCGGCAGGATCGAGGGATTCTCGAAGTGCGCGCCGAACCATCCCGGCCCGCCCGCGATGTGATGAAACGGATGAACGAGCGCCAGCAGCGTGACGAGCCCGTGCCACACGAACATCCCGATCCCGGCGAACCAGAGCGCCTCGCACGCGCGCCGGACGAACCGCGCAGCGCGAGAGAGACCGTGTGGAATCGCGTTCGGCTCGAGGTGCACCAGACCCGCACACCGTGCCCTTCCCCGGCGACGACGTCGACCCAGCGCACCCGGACGACGCTGCGCGCTTGCGCGTTGACCCGCGAACGGCGCGACGCGTACCATCGTCGCCCGTCGATGAAGTCGCCTCACACCAAGGGTTTCCGATGATCGACCCTTTCTACCGCCCACGTCCTCGGAGCGCGACGCGCGCGCTCCTCCCTGCGACGCTCCTCGCAGCCGGGGCCGCCGCGCTGCTCGGCGTCGCCGCGCTCCCCTCGCCCGCGGCCCGCGCCGGCGATGTGAAGGGCACCTTGCGCGCGCCCGAGGGCTACGTGCCCGCGCCCGGGGCCGACGACCGCAAACCGTATTACTGGGAGGAGTGGAACGGCTTCCTCGATCCGCGTCCGCGCCGCGTCGACATGCGCCGCGACCTGGCCGTCGTGCTGCTCGGCCCCGCGCAGCAGAGCGCAGAGAATCGCGCGTCGATCACGCTGACGGGCGGGTCCTTGTCGCCCTCCACGATCGTCGTCCGCCCCGACACGATCCTGCGTTTCGAGAACCGGGACGACTTCGCGCACGAGCTCTTCGCCGAAGGGCTCGACGGCTTCTCCGCGGAGGCGACGTCGTCCGGTCAGGCGCGCACCGTGCGCGTGACGCAGGCCGGTAGTTGGGCAATCCGCGACCGTCAGGTGCCGCACGTGCGGGGTCATCTTCACGTGCTCGCGAACCTCGCCGCCACCGCGACCCTCGAGGCGAACGGCGAATACAAGTTCACCAACGTCGCGCCCGGTCAGTACACCGTGAAGGTGCTCCACGGCGCGAACGAGGTCGCGAGCGCGACCGCGCAGGTCGCGGACGCCCGCGAGTTGGTCATCGACCCCATGGTGCTTACTGCACCGGCACGCGCCGCCGCGGCTGCACCACGCTGAAGGGACGACACGCGCATGGTGCTCTCTCGCTTCTGGGTCTTCGCCCTCTCGGTCGTCGCCGCGGCCGCCGCCGCTGCCGCCCTCCTCGCGCAGGGGATGGTCAACCGCCAGTCGCTCGCAGACCTCGACGACGGCCTGCGCCGAGATCGCCTCGAGGTCGAGCAGACGCTCAAGCTCGACGCACGTGCGCGCCTCGACGCCATCGCGCCCGTCGCCGCACATCCCGATGTGCGCACCGCGCTCCGCACCGCGACCAACCGTCGCAGCGACGACGAGCTCCGCGCGCTCAACACCACGCTCAAGCCGCGCCTCCAGGAGCTGAACCGGCAGCTCCTCGGCATGAGCGCGGACCTGCTCTTCGCCGTCGACGCGACCGGCGTCGTGGTCGCGCAGCTCGGCCCGAGCGAAGCGCGCTTCGGCGCGGGGATCGGCACCTTCCCGCTCGTCGAGCGCGCGCTCGCGGGCTACGTGCGCGACGACGTCTGGGCCTACGACGGCGCGGCGTACCGCATGGCCGCGCGCCCCGTGATCGACGCGGGCGGCTACGTCGGCGCGATCGTACACGGCAAAAAGCTCGACGAGGGCCTCGCGACGCTGCTCTCGAAGCGCGTCGGCGGCGCGACGGTCGGCTTCTTCCGGCGGGACGCGATCGTCGGCTGCTTCACCCCGCTCGACGTCGCGGGCGCCCCGACGCAGGCCGAGCTCGGCACGCTGCTGCCCGCCGCCCTCACGAACGGTGAGTTCGCCGTCGGCAACGTGACCCCGCCCGTCGACGTCGCGAGTCGCGGCCGCGCGGTGTTCTCGCTCGTCACGGGCAGCGCCGCCGACGCGCAGGTCGGCTACGTGATCGCGCGCCCGCTCACGCAGCTCGCGTCACCGACGGAGCTCTTCGACAAAGCGACCACCGAAGACTTCGCGCAGCTCCCGAAGGAGACGCTCGGCGGCGCGGCCGCCGGTCTCTTCGTGCTCGGCATGCTCTTCTTCTGGCTCGAGAAGGACCGTCCGTTCGGGCGCCTCCGCAAGCGCGCGAAGGAGCTCGCCGACCGCAAGATCGATCGGCTCCCCATCGCGGATTTCGGCGGTGGCTACCGCCGCATCGCCTCGGACGTGAACGCCGCGATCGACAAGGCCGTCGAGCACGCGAGCGAGCACGCCCCGCGCAAGAAGGCGAACCTCGATGAGCTGCTCGGACCCGTCTCGGGTACGCAGGCCCCGTCGTTCTATGGCTTCGCGGGAGGCGCTGCACCGAGCAGCCCCGACATCGCCGCCGCGCCCGCCGCGCGTCCCGCCCCCGCGCCCGCTCGCCCGGCGGCCCCCGCGGCGCCTGCCATCCCGCCGCGCGCGCCTGCTGCAGCGCCGCCTCCCGCTCCCGTCGCAGCGCCGCCTCCCGCGCCCGTCGCAGCGCCGCCGGCTCCCGTTGCGGCACCCCGCCCGCCCGTCGCGCCCCCCGCGTCTCCCACCGCTGCGCGCCCCGCACCGCCGGCGCCCGCGCCCACCACGCAGGGCGTCCCGTACATGACCGTCGCCCCGCCTCCCGCTTCGTTCGATGAAGGCCCGGAGGAGGGCGCCACGATGATCGCGCGCATCCCCGAGTCGCTGATCAGCGCCTCCGCGACGGGTCAGGTCCCCGCAGTGTCGCCCGCGGCCGCCGACGACGAGGCTCACTTCCGCCAGGTCTTCGAGGAGTTCGTCGCCACCAAGCAGCAGTGCGGCGAGCCGACCGCCGGCTTCACGTACGAGAAATTCGTGCAGACGCTCCGCAAGAACCGCGATCAGATCGTCGCGCGACACGGCGCGAAGGGCGTGCGCTTCACCGTCTACGTGAAGGACGGCAAGGCCGCGCTGAAGGCCGCGCCGGTCAAGGAGTGACGCGCGCGTCGCACTGATTTTCCAGTCTCGACACCACGCAGCGAATCGCGCACCCTCGCGCCTCCAACTTCGGGAGCAAGAGACGATGCGCAAAATTTCCTTCCTGTTCGCCCTTGCGGCGCTGAGCTTCGCGACCGCCGCCTGCGGCGACGATGACGACACCCCGCCGCCGATGCCGATGGCCGACCTCGGCCCGGCGGATGCGGGCCCCGTGGACCTCGGCCGCGACATGAACACGCCACCGCCGCGCGACATGGGCGCGGTCGATGTCTGCGCCGCAGCCGACGCCGAAGAGGCCCTCGCAAGCTTCGATTGCAACGGCGATCCGCCCGGGCCGGGCGCGGCCAACGCCGACTTCGGCAGCTGCACGCCCGACGCCGATCCGGAGATGAACCCGACGGGCTCGTGCGCCGATCCAGGCAGCATCTGCTTCGGCGATCCGGGCGTGGCCTTCTGCGTGACGCCCTGTGAGGGTGCGACGAGCGGTCTCTACGCGCAGACGGGCGGTTGCCCCACCGGCTCGCGCTGCCTCACCGTCTTCTCGATGGACGGCGCGTCGGGCGTCTGTGTCCCGAGCTGCGCGTCCGACGACGAGTGCGCGTCCGGCTACTGCGATCCGACGGACGGCTCCTGCTACTTCAATCCGGACGTGCCGCCGCCCACCCCCGACGCGGGCACCCCCGACGCAGGCGTGACCGACGCAGGCGTGGTGGACACCGACGGGGGCGTCGTAGACACCGACGCGGGTGTCGTGGACACCGACGCAGGCGTCGTCGACACCGACGCAGGCGTCGCGGACACCGACGCGGGCACGGTCGTCGACCTCGACGCGGGCACGATCGTCGACCCCGACGCGAGCACCGGCACCTGATCACGCTCGCGACGCGCACCGCCTGAGGGTGCCTTCTCGCAACAACCGCCCGGCCGCCTCGTGCGCGCCGGGCGGTTCTGCGTCGGCTCCACGCCAACGATGCGACGCAGACCGTCTCCGGGCCCGCGCCCCCCCCCGCGCGCCGGAGTGGAGTCACTGCAAGGACGCGTGAACGTCGATCACCCGACGGGCCCACTCCGTGTACGTCGACGTCCGTGCCCGGGCGAACCCAGCTTCGGCGATGCGCGTGCGCTCCGCATCGTGTGCAAGGTGGTGCGCGACCTTCGCGCGGAGCTCATCCGGACTCGCGAAGGTGTCGCATGCGACGCCCGGGGGGAAGAGCGCGGGCAAGTCGCGCGATTGCTCGTGCAGCAGGAAGCCGCCCGTCGCAGGGATCTCGAACGTCCGCATGTTGCAGGCGTCTTTGTTCTGCTCGCGCAGGACGTTGATGTTCACCTTGCTGCAGATCGCAGCCTTCGCCATCTCGTCGCCGAAGAGAGCGCGTCCGCGCCACGCCGCGCGGAGTCGCGGATTCGCACAACGCGAGCCCCAGTAGTCTGCGCCCCAGATGGCGAGGTCGAAGTCGGTCAGCGCGCTCAGCCAGGCCTCACGGTGCGCGTCCCAGTTGCCGACGAAACACACGTCAGCGCCGTACGTCGTGCGGTCCGCTTCGGTGATCGGGACCGGGTGATGGATGAGCGGATCACTCGCGAAAGGCAGATAGAACGCTCGCCGCGCGCCCGCCGCGAGCGCCTTGTCGACGAGCGCATGCGACCAGATGAAGAACGCGTCGACCTCGCGGAGCTGGACGCGGCTCCCGGGATGCACGGCCGTCGGACGCAGCGCGGACCCGTGTCGGAACGGATCGTCCGGGTGGAATGCGAAGAGTTTCGCCCGCGTTCGCCGTCGCAGCGTGCGGTAACAGCCGGCGGAGAGATCGTCGCACTTCACGAAGAGCACGAGATCCGCGTCGAGCGCCGCGATCGTCTCGACGAGGAGCGCCTCGAGAAACGGGCGCGCGACCGCCGTCGCCGCGCGCGTGGCGAGGCCGCTGCCACGCCCCGACCACGTCACACGCGGCGTCCAGTTCTGATAGGGCACGAGCTCGGCCCGACATCCCGCCGCACGAAAGCCGGCGAGCGCGCTCTCCGAGAGAAAGCCGAACGCATACCCTCCGACGACCGCGACCTTGGGACCCGACATCGCGCGCAAGCGTGCATCCCGACCGCCGCTCGTTCAACGCGCGCGGGGCCCGGTCGCGGAGAGCGACGCCAACCTCCCTTCGAAGCACCCTTGACCCCGCGCGGGCGCTTCCGCACGATGGTCGCTGTCTCTCTGTCGGGAACCGAGGATCACGCAGGACAGAATCTCTGACGCCTCGAACATCGGGAATTCAACACCGCCGTGGTGTGCCGGCCCGGCAATCATCACCGGGTAGCCTGAAGCGGCGGCACCCCATTCCCACCTGGCTGGCCTGCCAGGGGTTCGACCTGCGAGAGACGGCCACGACGGTACGGACACTCGAAGAGCCGATTCGCAAGAATCGGCTCTTCGTCTAGGCGCGGTTGGGAGAATGGGATTTCAGAGAGGGTGAACAGATGATGAGAATCCTATTTGGATTCGCTGCATCGCGTCCGAATCAACCACTTTCCAATCCACATATCGCTCCCAACACGAGCGTCCGAACCTGACATCAGCGCACGAAACGTGACGCCCTCACCCATTCTTCCCGCGGCCGACCCACGGCACGTCGGGGATGCCGGCGCGGCGGTTGGCGAGGCGGGCGAGGACGAAGAAGAAGTCGCTCAGGCGATTGACGTATTGGAGGAGCACGGGGCGCACGCGCTCGTGGGCGTCGAGGGCGACGATGGCGCGCTCGGCGCGGCGGCAGGCGGTGCGCGCGAGGTGCAGATACGCGGCGGGCTGCGTGCCGCCCGGCAGCACGAAGGCGCGGAGCGGCTCGAGCTCGGTCTCCGCGGCGTCGATCGCGCGCTCGATGGCCTCGACGTCCGCGTCGGCGACGAGCGGGATGCCGAGGTCGCGGTCGTACTCGGGCGAGGTCGCGAGCTCCGCGCCCACATCGAAGAGGCGGCTCTGGATCTCGCGCAGGCGCGCGTCGACGGCCGCGTCGGGCGTGCCGTCCGCAGCGGGGAGCGGCGCGGTGCGGCAGAGGCCGAGCACGCTGTTGAGCTCGTCGAGCTCGCCGTATGCGGCCACACGCGCGCTCGCCTTCGAGACGGTGCCGCCGCCGAAGAGCCCCGTCTCGCCGCCGTCGCCCTGCTTCGTGTAGATCTTCATGTCGCTTCGCTCCCCTCGCGACGCGCGCCGAGCACGTCACCGCACGCGAGGGGACGCCCCGCGAGATAATCCACCGCGCTCATGCGCCGCTTGCCCTCGGGCTGCACCTCGACGAGCGCCAGCGCACCCGACCCGCACGCGACGACGAGCCCGCCCGCCCGATCGGCGGAAAGCACCGTGCCCGGCGCGGCACCGACATGCTCACGCACGGGCGCTGCGACGCGCGTCGCATGGACCTTGAGCGTGAGGCCCGCGGGCGTCCGCGTGAACGCACCCGGCCACGGCGACATCCCGCGCACGAGGTCATGCACCGCCTGCGCCGACGCAGACCAATCGATCGCGCCGTGCGCCTTCTCGAGGATCGGCGCGAGCGTGTGGTGCGCGTCGTCCTGCGGCGCCGGCACGAGCGCGCCCGCGAGGTGATGGGGCAGCTCCTCGCGCAGCAGCTCGGCCCCGAGCGCGGCGAGGCGCGGCGCGAGCTCGCCGGCCGTCTCGTCGGGCCCGATCGGCGTCGCGCGGCGCGCGAGCACGGGCCCGGTGTCGAGCCCCTCGTCCATCTGCATCAGGCACACGCCCGTCTCGGCATCGCCGCGCGCGACGGCCCACTGGATCGGCGCCGCGCCGCGCCAGCGCGGAAGCAGCGAGGCGTGCACGTTCACGCAGCCGAGCCGCGGCGCCTCGAGCACCGCGCGCGGCAGGATGCGCCCGTACGCGACGACGACCGCGATGTCCGCGTCGAGCGCGCGCAGCGACGCGGCGAACTCGGGCGTGCGCACCTTGAGCGGCTGCACGACGGATACGCCGAGCGCCTCGGCGCGCACCTTCACGGGTGGCGGCGCGAGCTCGAGCCCGCGTCCGCGCGGGCGGTCGGGCTGCGTGACGACGAGCACCACGTCGGCGACCGTCGCGAGCGCGTCGAGACACGGCACCGCGAAGTCGGGCGTCCCGAAGAAAATGGCGCGAGGCCGAGACACCCGGGCGGTTGTAGCAGCGCACTCCCGGGCAGCCACCGCGAGAAATGTTCGCGACCGCTATTGACCAACATTCAACTCGGGGCTAGATCGCGCTCCATGGAGGAGACGATGCACGCTCTCAATCCGTCCGCCCTCACCTTCCCGTCCGACGCCGCCGCGCGCACCGCGCCACGCACCGAGAACACCGCGACCGCGCGCACGATCACGCCGCGCTCGCCCGCGCTCGATTTCGACGCCGTGCCTCGCTACTGGGTCGCCCAGAGCGCGCTCGCCACGCACCTCTCGAACGGCGTCAACATGCTCTTCCCCGCGGGCGAGCGCTTCTTCGTGCGCTCCGTGCGGCACTACCTCGACCAGCTCGATGACGAAGCCCTCCGCGCGCAGGTGAAGGCCTTCTTCGGCCAGGAGGGGCGGCACGCCCGCGCGCACGAGCGGCAGTTCGAGACGCTCCGCGCGCAGGGCTACGACGTCGACGGCTTCCTCGCCTTCTACGAGCCGCTGCTCGCGCGCATCGAGGCGATGGCGCCGGCCGAGCTGCGGCTCTCGGTGACCGTCGCGCTCGAGCACTACACCGCGATCATGGCGCACGGCGCCCTCACCGATCCGCAGCTCGCCGAGGCGATGCATCCCGCGATGGCGCGCCTGCTCCAGTGGCACGCCGCCGAGGAGATCGAGCACAAGTCGGTGGCCTTCGACGTGCTCGCGCGCGTGAACCCGAGCTACAGGCTGCGCCTCGCGGGGATGGGCGTCGCGACGCTCGGGCTCGCCGCGTTCTGGGTCGGCTCGACGAGCTATCTGCTCCTGCAGGACAAGCGCGCCGGGCGCCCGCTGCGCGCGCACGACGTCACCGTCATGCAGAAGCGCGAGCGCAGCATCCTCCGCGACGTCTTCGCGGCGGGCATCCGCGCGTATCTGCGCCGCGACTTCCACCCGAACGAGGTCGACGACTACGCGCTCGCCGCGGAGTTCCTCGTCGACGCGGGCATCGACGAGCCGCCCGCGGCGCAGGCGTAGCGCGCGGACACAGCGCAGCCCGCGAAACGCCTGTGAGATGCGTCAGGCGTTCGCTTCGGCGGCGCGCTTGCGCATCGCGCGGTCGATCATGCGGCGCTTCAACATGCCGACGCGATCGACCATGAGCTTGCCTTCGAGGTGATCGTTCTCGTGCTGGATGGCGACGGCGAGCAGTCCGTCGGCCTCGAGCTCGAAGGGCTGGCCGTCACGATCCTGCGCGCGGACCTTCACGCGCTCGGCGCGCTCGATCTCCTCGGTCACGCCTGGAAACGAGAGACAGCCCTCGTCCCAGCAGATCTCACCGACGGTCTCGACGATCTCGGGGTTCACGAAGACGCGCAGCTCGCTCGGCTCGTCGGAGCCCGCGATGTCGATCACGAAGAGGCGCTGCGCCACGCCGATCTGCGTCGCGGCGAGGCCGACGCCGGGCGCCGCGTACATCGTCTCGGCCATGTCGTCGACGAGCGCCTGGAACTCGGCGCCGAAGTCGGTGACGCGCTGGCCGGGGATGCGAAGTCGCTTGTCGGGGTAGTGAAGAATGGTGCGGATCGCCATGACGGATGCAGCCTCTCGATGACGCTTGCGGTGGAGGCATTCTGCGGATGACGCTCCGGCGGCGCAAGGTCGGCCGAGGCCGCGGCGCGAGGAGGCGACGATGCGGATCGAGAGGTTTGGCGAGCTCGAGTGCGTGGTGACGGGCGGGACCGATGGGCAGGGCGGTGGCGACGGTGCGGTGGTGGTGCTGCTGCACGGCTTCGGCGCGCCGGGGACGGATCTCGTCGGCATCGCGCGCGCGGTCGACGTGCCGCCCGAGACGCGCTTCGTGTTCCCGGCGGCGCCGATGCGCCTCCCGCCGATGTTCGGCGAGGGCCGCGCGTGGTGGATGATCGACCTCGCCGCGCTCGACCGCGCCATCGCGCGCGGCGAGCTGCGCAACCTCGCGAACGAAGATCCGGCGGAGCTGCCGGCGGCCCGCGCGAAGGTCACGACGATGCTCGATGCCGTCCATGCGCGCCTCGCGCCGCGCACGGGCGCGCTGATTCTCGGCGGCTTCTCACAGGGCGCGATGCTCGCGTGCGAGGTGGCGCTGAGCGATCCCGCGCGGCCGCTCGCAGGGCTCGTACTCTTCTCGGGCACGCTGCTCGCCGAGGCGCGCTGGCGCACGTTGTTCGAAGGGCGCGCGGGGCTGCGCGTGTTGCAGAGCCACGGCCACGCGGACCCGCTACTACCCTTCGAGATGGCGGAGCGCCTGCGCGACGGGCTCGTCGCGGGCGGCGCGGCGGTCGAGTTCCTCGCCTTCCCCGGCGGGCACGACATCCCGCGACCGGTGCTTGCGCGGCTCGGCGCGTTCGTGCGCGGCTGAGCGCGATCAGGCGTCGAGCGCGCTCGCATAGCGCGCACGCAGGCGCGCATCGCCGAGCACTTCGAGGGCGTCGTCGAGCGCGGCGAGGACGGCGGCGCGCGCCGGCTCGAGCGCCTCGAGACCGAACGACTCGAGCGGGAGCGCACGGACGCTGCGGGCGCGCGCATCGTGCGCGGCATGCAGCTCACGCGGGGCGGCATCGCGCGCGACACCGAGCACCGCGAAATAGTCGGCATCTTCCGCGAGAGCCGCGAGCGCGACGAGCTCGGCGCGCAACACCGCGGCGGCTTCCGGCGAGGGTGCGGGCGGTGCGGTGGGCAGCGCCTCGACACGCAGCGCGCCCGCGTACACGAGCGCGAAGACAGCGCCCGCGACGCCCTCCTCCGCGGGGGCAGCAGCGACGAGCGCATCGAGCGGCGCGCCGTTCGGATCCGAGAGGAGCGCTGCGAGCTCGGGCGCAACACCGGCCTCCGCGAGACGCGCCGCGCACTCGGACGTCGGCCGCACGCGCACCGTCCCGAGCAGCGCAGCGACGCGCGCCGGCGCGAGGCGTCGTCGCGCCCCTTCGACGACGCGCGCGAGCAGCCCGCCGGCGACCGGCAGCGGCGTGCTGCGCAGCGCATCGACGCGCGCCGCATCGAGCGACACGAGCTCGTAGCGCGCATGCGTCGCGGCGAGCAGCGCGTAGAGCAGTTCTTCGCGGGCGCGGGCGAGACGGCGCTCGAGATCGAAGCGCGCGAGCAGGCCGGCCGCGACGCGACGCTCGAGGAGCTGCTGTGCGGCGGCTTCGTCGGCCGGAACCTCCGCGAGTCGGCGCTCGCGCTGCAGCTGCGCGACGACGCGCAGCGCGGCATCACCCGAGATCGCGCGGATCTCCCCGTCGACGAGCACGAGCTGCACGTCGCTGGACGTCGGCGCGAGCTCGCTGAGGCGCAGCTCGCCCTCGGCGCGGGCGAGCGCGAGGCGCACGAAGAGTTCGACGAGCCCCGCATCCCCGACGCGTCCCGCGCGCGGGACGGCATCCGCGCGGCGCGGCTCGCTGCCCGCGGAGGTCGATGCGCGGCGTCGTGCGCCCGGCGGACGCGTGTCGGGCACGCTGCGATCCGCCGAAGGCGCCTCGTCGACGCGCGCCTCGCCCGTCGATCGGCCACCGCGGCCCCCGCGCCCGCTGCTCGTCGTGGGCGAACGGGCGACGCCGTGATCTCCCGTGCCCGCCGGGGTGCCGACCCCGAGATGCGCGCCCGTGCCGCTGCGCACCCCGCCCGTCGATTCGAGGACATCCGAGCCCGCCGACGTGCCCCCCGAACGATCGAAACGGCCCGCACGCGGCGTGAAGGGGCTCGGCGTGCGCGACGAACCGACCCCCGTCGAAGGCGTGCGCATCGGCGTCGGCGTGCCGCTCTGCGCGACGACGGGGCCGATCTGCGTGAACGACTCGAGCGGATCTTCGTCGGGCGTCTCGGGACTCGCGGCGGCGTCCTCGATCAGCTCGTCGGGCACGAGCATGTCGGGCGACTCATGCCCCGCGGCGAAGATCAGATCGAGGGGCGCAGCGCCCGGAAAGACGCGCGCATCGGCGGCGACGAGCATGGCCTGCAGACGCGGAGAGATCGCGCTCTCGACGTCGACGCGAGGCACGGGAGGCACCGCAGCCGCAACGTGCTCGCCGGGCGACGAGCGCTCCTGCGTCGACGACGGACGATCCGTGCTCGGGGACTCGCGCTGCGGTGCGAGGACCGCGGAGAGCGCGATGGGCACGCCGTCCGCGTCGAGGCGCAGCGTGCGCTCCGGGCCCGACTCGCCGCTGAGCCGCACCACGACGCTCGCGTCGGGTGCCTCCTGCGTCGCCCGCAGCGGCCCCGCGTCGTCCCCATCGCGGCCATCGTCACGCTGCGCCGCGGCGTGCAAGTCGGCGGCGTCGTGCACGCCGCTGCGCTCGTCGAGCAGCAGCGTCTCCACGCGCTGCACGAGAGCCGCCGCGTCGACGGGGCGCGGGAGGCGCGCGCCGAGAGGAGTGTCGCGCGACGCGTCGTCCCCCGGCAGCGCACCGATCAGCACGCACGGCGGCCCGCCCCGCGCACGGAGCGCAGCGAGCGCAGCAGAGGCGCCGGGCGCCTCGAGCGCGAGCACCACGAGCGCGGCCTCACTGCCCTGCGCGAGCTCTTCCGGCGTGCGCCTGACGACCACGAAGCCCCGCGCGCGCAGAGCCGCACGGAGGGCGTCTCCCTCGAGCGGATCGGCGACTTCGATGCGGAAGATGGCCACGGGCGCCGCGACTCTATCAGGACTCGCGGCGCCGCCGGCGCGCGAATGTCCGGGAACGGCTGGCTCGCAGCGAACCGAACCAAAGATCAGCGCGGCGCTGAAGGATGGGAATTCCCTTCGGGAGTCGCGGGGCCGCGCGACGACGGGACGTACTGATTGGCCATCATCTCCCCAAATGGCCCCGTCACACTCCCCTCGACGACGGCCCGACGCCCGACGCCGAGAACGGGGAAGAGCAACTCCGCAGTTCGATAGGCCTCTTCGAGATGGGGATATCCGGAGAACACGAACGTCTCGATCCCGAGAGCCTCGTACTCGCGCATCCGCGCCGCGACCGTCTGCGGGGACCCGACGAGCGCAGTCCCCGCGCCTCCCCGAACGAGGCCCACCCCGGCCCAGAGATTGGGACTCACCTCGAGGCGGTCACGCCGCCCTCCGTGCAACGCACTCATGCGCCGCTGTCCCTCGGAATCCATGCGTGCAAACGCGCTCTGGGCCCGTGCGATGGATTCGTCATCGAGACGATCGATCAGGGACTCGGCGGCGGCCCACGCTTCCGCATCCGTCTCGCGGACGATCACGTGCAGGCGAATCCCGAGCCGCAGCGTCCGTCCGCGCGCCGCGGCCCGTCGACGGACGTCCTCGAGCTTCGGGACGAGCTGCGCGGGCGGCTCACCCCACGAGAGATAGACGTCGATGTGCTCCGCGGCGAGGTCATGGGCCGACGCGGACGAGCCCCCGAGATACAGGGGCGGATGAGGACGCTGCACGGGCGGATAGAGCAGTTTCGCGCCATCGACCCGGGCGTACCCCTCGTCACGGCTGACGACCTCACCCGCGAGGACGCGCCGATAGACGTCCAGGAACTCGCTCGCCGCCGCATAGCGGGCGTCGTGCTCGAGAAAGAGACCATCACCGCGCGACTCATCGCGGTCGCCGCCGACGACGACGTTGACGAGGACGCGCCCATCCGAGAGCCGATCCAGCGTCGACGTCATGCGGGCCGCTGCCGTCGGTGAGATGAGCCCGGGCCGCACGGCGACGAGATAGCGGAGCTGTCGGGTGAGCGGGACCATCGCCGCCGCGACGATCCACGGGTCCTCACACGAGCGTCCCGTCGGAATCAACACACCACGAAAACCGAGTTCGTCCGCCGCCTGCGCGACCTGTCGCAGATAACCGAGATCGACCCGCCGGGCCCCCTCCGTGGTGCCGAGTCGGCGGCCATCTCCATGCGTCGGCAAGAACCAGAAGAGCTCCATGGACCGACGCCTTCGCAACGTCCGTACCACGCCCCCCGCCGCGCCGTGCGGCGAGCTCCGGAGTCCGCGATGTGTGCTGGCACGGCTGCTGCGTACTCACGCGCGCCAGCGAATGGCGCCCCACCCGCAGCAGCTTCGCGCGGCGCGTCCCCGACGGCCTTCTTCTCCCACGCACGGTCCGATCTGCCCCATGCCCCCGACGCGTCACCCATCAAAGAATACGGCTCATGAAGCACCCCACACGGGCGACCCCGCAAAGCTCCCGGGCGACGACCGCGCGCACGATGAACCCTCACCGGCCGCGCTGAAATCTGCCTTCGCGCAATTCACGTCCGGGGTGACGGTCGTGCTCGGTCGTCACGAAGGTGCGTTATTCGGAATGACCATCTCCGCCTTCACCACGGTGTCCCTTCACCCGCCTCTCGTGCTCGTCTGCGTCGGGCGCAGCGCGAGCCAACATGACGCGCTCGTCGCCGCAGACACGCTCGGGATCTCCATCCTCGCGCAGACGCAGCACGCCGAGGCTGCCCGGCTCGCGGGACCCGGCGACCGCTTCACCGAGCTGCGACACGTCGCGGGCGCGAAACGCGGTGTGCCTCTCCTCGAAGACGCACTCGCCTGGCTCGAGGTGGACGTCGCGGAGCGCCGCGCCGTCGGTGATCACACGATTTTGCTGCTCGCCGTTCGGGCCGCGAGTACGCGGGACGGCATGCCGCTCCTCTACGGACAGCGCCGCTTCGGACGCTTCGAAGTGCTCCTCTGAGCCGCGCCGGTGCGCTCTCGCGCGGCGTGACGAAGCGCGCCTCCCGTCGACGCCCAACACGCTCACGGCCGCAAACGCCCCGGACCGCCGCACCCGTGGCGGCACGAACCATCCGCCACGTGAGCGCCCGTCCACGACCGCTCGAGGCCGCGGCGCGAGCGCTGCGTCGTCACGCTTCACACGTCCTCGAAACCGAATCACGCCATCCGCGCCCTTGCCAGCCGTCTTCATCCCCGAAGACGGGATTCCAGCACGGGTGCTCGGAGCCGCACCCGGCACGGAGTCCGAAAGACTGCACGCGCGCGGACGATGCCTTTCCTCCCTGACTCTCGGCATGCGCAGAATCCATGTTTTGATCGCGCAGAATGCCATTCTGCGACACGGCATCAGGCCGGCAGGAGACCCGTGGCACGTGGGTTGCTGAGTAGGGGTTTGCGAGACGCAACGTGACCTCTCTCCCCGCCACCCCGCTCGCGGCGCGCATCGACGCCTTCGCACACGCACTCTCGGCGACCGCGCCGGAGCGTGATCGTCAGGGCGGGACACCCTGGGAAGAGCGGCGCGCGCTCCGCGAGAGCGGGCTGCTCTCGACCTCCATCGCACACGAGCTCGGCGGCGAGGGGCTGCCCGTATCGGACATCCTCGACAGCGTGCGCCGGCTCGCGACCGTCGATGGTTCGCTTGCGCACGTGTGGGCCTATCACCACCTCCTCCTGCGCACCGTCGAGCTCTTCGGGACACCCGCTCAATACGAGCGCTGGGCCGGAGAGACGGTGTCGCGGCGCTGGTTGTGGGGCAACGCGCTCAATCCCAAAGATCGCCGGGCCATCGGCGTACGTCGGGGCAACGAATACGTGGTGGACGGCGCCAAGAGCTTCGCCACCGGGGCGCGGGACGCGGATGTCCTCGTCCTCTCTTTTCTCGAGACTCCTGGCGAGACGCTGCGGGTCGCCGTGCTCCGCGGAGACGCGCCCGGCCTCCGCATCGCGGACGACTGGGACACCTTCGGTCAGCGCCAGACGGACAGCGCAACCGTCACGTTCGAGGGCGTTCACATCCCGCTCGCGGATGTGCTGGTCGACCCCGGCCCACTCGGGAACGTCCGTGCCTCGCTGCGGCCCTTGATCGCGCAGCTCTCGCTGAGCGCGATCTACGTGGGCATCGCGCAGGGTGCTCTCGGCGCATCCGTCGACGCCGCGCGCGAGCGTGATCCACTCGACGAGCACGGCCTCGCGCTCGCTGGCGAGCTCCGTGCGGACCTCGACGCCGCGGTCGCACTCGCGCGCGAGGCGGCCGCCGCACTCTCCGGGGCCCTCGCGCGCGGGGACGCGATCACGAGCGAAGAACGGGCGGGCGTGGCGCTGCTCGCAGCCTCCTCCAAATCGGTGGCGACACGCAGCGGCCTGCACGTCGCCACGCGCAGCCTCGAGCTCGCGGGCGCGCGCGCCACGAGTCGTGCGCGCGCCCTCGACCGCTACTGGCGCGATCTGCGCGTGCACACCCTCCACGACCCACTCGCGCACAAACACGTCGATCTCGGCCGGTGGCTGCTCTCAGGCACGCCTCCGAAACCCTCCTTCTACTCGTGAAAGGGAGCGCTGACGATGAGTCGCACCTACCGCAGCCAGCCGCGCCGAGACGCTGACGAAACGAACGCGGGAGACCGCCGAAGGACCGTCGACGGCGTCGATGGGCACGAGCGCACCGCCCTGCGCGCCCGCCGCAGCCCCGCGCTTCGAGATATGGATTCTCACCAACCACCCACCGAGCGCGAACAGGCCTAACTCTCCACCCTCGCCCGCCGGACTCTCCGAAGGAAGATGCCATGACGAATTCCCACGATCCGATTCAATTCGCCTACTGGGTACCCAACGTGAGCGGCGGTCTCGTCGTCAGCAAGATCGAGCAGCGCACCGACTGGGGCTACGACTACAACCGACGCCTCGCGCGGCTCGCGGAACAATCCGGCTTCGACTACGCGCTCAGTCAGGTGCGCTATCTGGCGAGCTACGGCGCCGAGAACCAGCACGAGTCGACGAGCTTCAGTCTCGCCCTGCTGCTCGCGACCGAGAGACTCAAGGTGATCGCGGCGGTACACCCCGGCTTCTGGCACCCGGGCGTCCTCGCCAAGTTCGGCGCCACCGCGGACATCCTCTCCCGCGGACGTTTCGCGGTGAACGTGGTCAGCGGCTGGTTCAAAGGGGAGTTCACCGCACTCGGCGAGCCCTGGCTCGAGCACGACGAGCGCTATCGCCGCTCGGAGGAGTTCATCCGCTCGCTGCGCGGGATCTGGACGGAGCCTGGATTCCAGTTCGCGGGCGATTTCTACCGCTTCCGCGGCTACGACCTGAAGCCGAAGCCGATCTCGAAGCCGCACCCGGAGATCTTCCAAGGCGGGAATTCGACTGCGGCCCGCAAAATGGCCGGACGCGTCTCGGATTGGTATTTCATGAACGGCAATACCCACGCTGGCTTCGAGGAGCAGATCCGTGAGGTGTCGGGATATGCCGCTGCGGCAGGGAGGCAGATCCGATTTGGCGCAAACGCGTTCATCGTGGCCCGTGACACCGAGAAGGAGGCCCGGGACGTCGTCGCCGAGATCATCGGAAAGGCCGACACCGAGGCCGTGCACGCCTTCGGCGAAGCCGTGAAGCAGGCGGGAAAGTCGGCCTCGGACGGCAAGGGGATGTGGTCCGGCTCGAACTTCGAGGATCTCGTGCAGTACAACGATGGTTTCCGCACGGGACTCGTCGGCTCGTATCAGCAGGTCGCCGAGCGGATCGTCGCCCTCAAGCAGCTCGGGATTCACCTCGTACTCGGCGGATTCCTCCACTACCTCGAAGACGTCGAGTCGTTCGGCAGACACGTCGTTCCGCGCGTCCGCGAGCTCGAGGAGCGCGCGGCGAAGCGTGTCGGCGCACCGCGCGAGCAGGTGTCCGCGTGAGTCACGTCGTCGTCGTGCGCGGGAGTCCGCAGCTCGCGTCCCGCTCGAGCTGGGTCGCACAGGAAGTGACCGCCGGGCTCCCCGACGTGCGCTTCGTCGCGCCCACCGATCTGAAGGCGGAGGAGGTGCTGCTCGCGCGCCGTTCACCGGACGTCGACCGCTTCGTGGTCGACGTGCGGGGTGCACGCGCGCTCGTCGTGGCGACCCCCGTCTACAAGGCCACGTATGCGGGCGCGCTCAAGGCGCTCATCGACCTGATCCCCGAGGACGCCCTCCGCGACAAGGCCGTGCTCGGCATCGCGACGACGAAGAGCGCCGAACACGCGGTACCCGTGGCCGCGGCCCTCGACGCCCTCTTCGCGTTCTTCCATGCGCGTCCCGTCGCGCACGCGCTCGTCCTGCGTGACGACGAACTGCTCCGGGAGGGCGAGCGCTTCGCCCCGAGCGTCGCCGCGCGCGCGCGCATTCATGCCACCCGGGCGGCGCTCGTCGCCGCGCTCACCCAACCCACGTTCCCATCGACGCTCCCTACCTGACGAGGAATCCCCATGACCGCTCTCCCGACGTTCGAAACCCGCCCGCAGCGCGTGACCCTCAGCTACGAGGCCGCGCTCCGCGATGCCCACGACATCCAGTGGCGCGTCGAAGACGTGCTCTCGCCGAAGGAGCACTTCGACTACGAGAAGCCCTTCCTCCCGGACGCGCTCGTGCACGCCGCGGAGCTCCAGGCGCTCACGCCGTTCGAGCGGCTCACGCTCAACCACATCCGCGCGAAGACGTACCTCTACCTGTTCGGCTTCGTGGAGGAGTTCATCCTCCCGTTCGTGCTCGATCAGGCCCGCAGCTCCGTGCACGGCGCGAACGTGCGCACCCGCGCCCTGCTCGCGTTCGCCGACGAGGAGGCCAAGCACATCGACCTCTTCAAGCGCTTCGAGAAGGAGTTCGACGCGACCTTCCGCACGAAGATCGCCGTGATCGGCCCGGCCGACGCGGTCGCCAAGCAGGTCCTCGCGCACTCCACGCTCGGCGTCGCACTCACGATCCTGCACCTCGAGTGGCTCACGCAGGCCCACTTCGTCGAGAGCGTGAAGGACGATCAGGGCATCGACCCGCGCTTCGCGAGCCTGCTCAAGCACCACTGGCAGGAGGAAGCGCAGCACGCGAAGCTCGACACGCTGCTCGTTCGCGAGCTCGCCTCGGTCGCTTCGCCGGCCGAGATCGACAAGGCCTTCGACGACTACCTCGCCATCGCCGGGATCCTCGACGGCGGACTCGCCGCGCAGGTCGCGTTCGACGTCGACGCGCTCGAGCAGCACTCCGGCCGCTCCCTCGCGCCGACGGTGCGCGCGGAGGTCGTCCGGCAGCAGACCCGCTCATATCGGCGGACCTTCCTCGTCGCCGGCGCACGTCACCCTGCCTTCGTCGAGGCGCTCAAGACCCTGTCGGTCGCGGGCGCGAAGCGGGTCGAGGCCGCGGCCCACGCGCTCGACGCCTGAAACCCCATCGCCACGGAGAACCTCTCATGACACAGACCCTCGAGAGTCACGGCGTCCACGCCGACAAGACGGGAATCCCTGCCTTCCCGCGGCCGAAAGAGCCCGCGCACGTCATCCGCAGCGACGACGAGGCTCTCGAGGTCGCTCACCGACTCGCGGCGGAGTTCGCGGTCGGCGCGGCGGAGCGCGATCGCCACCGCGTCTGGCCCACTGCCGAGCTGGACGCCTTCTCGCAAAGCGGACTCTGGGGCATCAACGTCCCTCGCAAGTTCGGTGGCGCGGAGGTCTCGTATGCCACGCTCTCGCGCGTGATCGAGATCATCTCGGCGGCCGACCCTTCGCTCGGGCAGATTCCGCAGAACCACCTCGGCGTGGTCGCCGCGATCCGCACCGTCTCGGACGAAGCGCAGCAGCGCTTGCTCTTCGCCGAGGTCCTCCGCGGCGTCCGCTTCGGCAACGCATTCTCGGAGTCCGGCACGCGTACCGCGGCGGAGTTCGAGACCCGCTTCGAAGACCGCGGTGATCACGTGATCGTGCGCGGTCGCAAGTTCTACTCGACGGGCGCGCTCCTCGCGCATCTCGTGCCGATCGTCGCCGTCGATGCGCAGAACCGGGCGTGGTACGCGATCGCCGAGCGCGACGCGCCGGGGCTCACCGTGATCGACGACTGGTCGAGTTTCGGACAGCGCACGACGCTGAGCGGAACCGTCATTCTGGATGGTGTGAAAGTGCCGAAAACGCACCTCGTCCCGGGCTTCAAGGGCTATGAGGCGCCCACGGCCGACGGCGCCATCTTCCAAATCATCCAGGCTGCCGTCGACACGGGCATCGCGCGCGCAGCGGTCGAAGACACCGTCCGCTTCGTCCGCGAGAAGTCGCGTCCGTGGGTCGACAGCGGGCTCACGAAGGCCGCCGAGGACCCGTATACGATCCACGCCGTCGGTCGGCTCACGGTGCGCCTCCACGCGGCCGACGCCCTGCTCGAGCGGGCGGGCCGGTCCATCGACGATGCGGTCGCCCACGCCGACGCGACCACGGTCGCGGCCGCGCAGCTCGCGGTGGCCGATGCGAAGATTGCCAGTACCGAGATCGCCATCGAGGCGACCAATACCCTCTTCGAGCTCGCCGGGACC
>Ga0172373_10004448_pt1 | contig 19742 bp, 23 predicted proteins | sample Lak10m_2_FD_114546 | JGI IMG/M metagenome (GOLD analysis project Ga0172373, IMG submission 114546) | Freshwater microbial communities from Kabuno Bay, South-Kivu, Congo - kab_092012_10m | ecosystem: Environmental > Aquatic > Freshwater > Lake | place: Democratic Republic of the Congo...
AGGCAGGAATCAGTAAAAAAAATTTCCTTATTTTAAGCTATATAAATTAAAAGGTATTTTACATTTTAATAGATTCCTGCCTTCGCAGGAATGACAATATGTTAATCTTAAACAAGTCTAATGATTAATTGATAGTATTATAGAATGATTTGAATTAGTAAAATTAATAGAAGAAAGTAGAAAAAAAGTCAGTATTACAATATCATTATCTGATTTGCATTGAGTAAGTACAAAAGAAAGAGAAATTATGAAATATGTTTTAGAAAAAGAAAAATGACTAATTTGAATTTTTAAATCTATTTGATTTGAAAGTGATTTTTTGGAAGAGTATAAAAGTTACTTGTTAGAATGAAATATTATATTACAATCTAATTGAACATCATCAATAAGAAATAAAATAGCTCAAATAAAAGATAGATACAAAAACCCAGAAAAAATATTTGAAGATAAATGATATTTACTATTTGAAATAACAATATGAGATTTTTCTTGAATTATATTATTTTCAAAGTGATGTTTTGAAGACGAACATAATATTTTAAATAATGGTATACCTTTAATTTTATGAGAAAAAGGTTGAATATTAGCAACTCAATGTTGACCTACGGTTACATGAATACAAAAACAAACTATTTGAAATAGAAAAGATTTGAATATAATTACTGTTGATAATAAAAATGATTTAAGTATTAAAACAAAAAGTATACGATGACAAGAATTATTAAAAGTATTATATTGATTAAGCTCATGATTTCTAACACCTATTAATCATTGAAAATTATCTTTTATTCATAATTACTGAAAAAAAGAAATTGAATATGATTATAAATATTTTTTAGAAAAGTGTATAGAAAGCCTTATGAATTCATGATATGATAGTGCTAAAATCTACTGAAGCAATGATTATTTATTTTTACAAGATTGAAAAGATAATAATATTGAATGTGATTTGTGACTTTGTAACATAAATAAAAATGATTAATTTTTTTAGAAATCAGAAACAATTTTTTAGAAAAATAGATTTTGATAAATATAGTGAATTTGAAAATAACCTTTGTTGATTAATAAATATTTTTATTATTTTGAAAAATCTTTGATTTAGTTTATCAGAAAAAGAGATTTTTGAGAAATCTCTTGAAATTAAAGCATATGATTCTAAATATTGATGGAAATATTTATGATTAATAAAAATATTAAATAATTATTGAGTTAAAGCAAAAATACTTAATTTAAGATTTTTTCATATTTTTTTCTTGAACAAGATTTTAAAAAAACTTAAAAAAAATAATACTATATTTATGGCTTCTATAAAATCTTGAAAAGAAGAAAATCACTTAATTATTATAGAAAATTTTGAAAATAATACTATTTTTTATAAAAGTGTTTGAACAAAAAATAGTTTACATATAGAAAACTGAAAAATAATTTTAGATGATTTTATAGATATTTATAATAAAAGGTGAATTATTGTTTATACCAAAGCATAAAAAAAGAAAATGTTTAAAACATTTTCTTTTTTTAACTCTATTCACTAAGTTCTCTCAAAATTTTCTCAGCATGTCATTTTGCTCTTACATTTTTCCATTCTTTTAAAAGATTTCAAGATTTATCAAACAAAAATGTACTCCTTATAACTCATTGTACTATTTTTCAATAATTATTTTTTTCTCCATAAGCTCAAAGTTCTTTGTGTAAAATTAAGTCTGGATCAGAAATCAAGTCTATTTCTAAATCATGATTTTTTATAAATTTTTTGTGAGAATCAATACTGTCTTTTGAAACTCAAATTATTATAATTCATAATTCTTTAAATTTATCTTTTAGACAAGAAAAATCTTTATTTTCTATAGTACAACCTGGAGTATCATCTTTTGGATAAAAATATAAGATTGTTTTATCTCAAAAAGATAATAATTCTTTTAGAGTAAATTCTCATTCTTCACCAGTATAAGCTAAGGCTTTGTACTTATTTTCTAAATTCAATTTCATAAAATAGTAGTTATAAAGTAAACATTTACATTTTAATAATTATTAGAAATATAGCAAAATTTTAATATATAACTCAGCTCATGATTAATTCATCTTCTAAATATATGGCACAAATTTGCCCTGAAGCTATTGCTCTTTGCTCAGTTTTAAAAATTACTTTGTAAGTACTTTTATCTATTTGCTGAATTTCACAATCTTGATCAACTTGTCTATATCTTATTTTAGCTTTTGCTTTTAGAGGAAATTCAAAATCAGTTTTTCAAAGAAAAGTTGTATTTTTCATAATAAGATTATTAGAGTATAAATCTAAATCCTTGTCTGTTCAAACTATTAATAAATTATTTTCTAAATCCTTTTTTATTACAAAAACTGGTTCTTTCAAACCTCAAATATCAAGTCATTTTCTTTGGCCAATAGTATAATAAAAAACTCAATTATGACTTCATAATACCTTTCAAGAAGTGTCTATTATTTTTCAAGGTTTTGGTTTTATTTTTTTTTCCAAAAAATTACTTAAATCAACTTTTCAAACAAAACAAATTCATTGACTATCTTTTCTTTTAGCATTAGGAAGTCATATTTCTTCTGCTATTTTCCTAACTTCTGATTTTTGTAAATGTCATATTGGAAACAAAGAATGAGATAATTGGCTTTGATTCAATCAAGATAAAAAATAAGATTGATCTTTAGTTTCATCTACTCATTTTTTTAAATGAAAAACATTTTGATTATCTTTTTCTATTATAGCATAGTGTCAAGTAGCTATTTTATCAAATCAAAGCTCTCTAGCTTCATCCAAAAAAACTCTAAATTTAACTTCACTATTACACATAATATCAGGGTTTGGTGTAATTCATTTTTGGTATCATTCGTACATATAATCAAGTACTTTTTTGCTATATTCTTCCCTATAATCAAAGGTAAAAAATGGTATTTCTAAATATTCTGCAACTTCTTTTGCAACCTCAATATCTTCTTTTGTAGGACAATATTCTAAGTCAGGAGCTAAATAGTTTATCATAAATCAAGCAGTTACATCGTAACCACTTTTTTTTAGTAAATAAGCTGAAACAGCGGAGTCAACTCATCAGGATAATCAGATTAGGATTTTCATGTAGTTATAGTGGGGATATAATATTTTTAATTTTTGGATTCATTACTTTTGTATAAATTTGAGTTGTTTTTATATTTGAATGTCAAAGCAATTCTTGTATAAATCTTACATCAGTTCAATTTTCAAGTAAATGTGTTGCAAAAGAGTGTCTTAAACTATGAAAACTAGCATTTTTTTTGATTAGAGATTTTTTCAATGCATTTTTAAATACAATTTGAGCTGTTCTATCTGTTATTTTTCATCATCTTTCACTCTCAACTAGATAATCATTTTTATTTTTAAATAAAATTATTTTTCATAAATCATTTTTTAGTTTTTCTGAAAATATTGTAATTCTATCTTTATTTCATTTTGCTCATTTTATGTGTATTGATAAATCTTCTAAATTTATATCTTCTATTTTTAAATTTATTATTTCACTTACTCTAAGTCAAGAAGAATAACTTAGAGATAGTAGTAATTTATGTTTTGGATTTTTTGTATTTTCAATTATTTTTGATATTTCTTCCCTTGATAATACAATTGGAAGTTTTTTAGCTTCTTTAGATAATCTTATATCGAAATCTAGGTTTATTTTTAGTATGTTTATAGCAAAAAATTTTATAGCATCTTTGTATAAATTAATTGTTTTAGGTGCTTTGTTTTTTGATTGTAAGTGAAGAGTAAAATCTATAATTATATCTTTAGTTATTTTTGAAATATCATTTTTTATATATTTTAAAAAGTATTTTAAACAAGTTGAGTAAGTTTCTATGGTTTTTGATGAATAATTTCTGTATTTTAATTCTCTTTCTAAACCAAGTAAAAAATCTTGCATATTTATGTATTTTAGATATATTATATTAAATAATTACTTTTTATATAATTATATTTCGCATTTTATTGCTTTTTGTAATAAAATCAAATTTATTTTTCAGATAGAGGGTAGTTGTCAGACATATTTCTTTTGGATTTTTATAAGGATTTGCATTTTTCATCATCAATTTGACTGGAAAATCATCGGAATAATGAAAATCATCAGAAATTTTAAAAAAGAAGGGGAAGTTTGCTTTTTCAAAGCAATTTCTTTTGAAAAAAGAAACAAAAAGACAAAGAAAAGTCGTCAAAACTCAAGTTATTTTATAATTTTACTTTTTGGTTATGAAAAAATATTTCGTTTTGTTACTTTTGAGTTTTGTTTTGGTTTCTTGTAATAAAACAGAAACTCAACCAATAATAGAAACTCAAAAAAATACAACACAAGAAGTTTCTAAAAATGGAAATAATGTAGTTGTGGACAATAATAGTATTTCAAATACTGGAAAAATAATAGAAACTTGAAGTGGAGAAAAAATTGAAGAAAATGCAAATAATTCAGCAAAAATCTATGATGCAATTTTATCATACAAATTAGTTGAAATATGACAAAATGATACTTTAGAAGAAATTGATAGTGAATTAAGAAAAAATATGAAAAAAATTGATCAAAGTATATATTTTGTAAAATGAAATGATGTTTATTGCTTAGATTTTGCACAAGTAATAAAAATTGAATGATTAACAGCTAAGAATATTAAATGAGTTCTCATACCTTCTTATAATTGATATACATGAGGAACCCAGTTTTTGACAGATTGAAATAGCTTATTTTCTTATTGTGAGAAAGTAGAAAATTGAGATTTAAATACACTAAAATTTAAATTCTTTTGAGACGAAACAAGTTATCCTGCCGCATGAGATAAAAATAATTTATATGTTTGATTTAAAAATATTTTACATTGATGAGATTTAATTACATATACTGAATTAGGTAAAAATAGATGGTATTCAAAAGATAAAAATCATGTTTATATATCATGATGAATGAAAATTGGAATTTTTGATTGAATTGATCCAAATACTTTTGAAATTATAAATGAGGATTCATGGTACTCTAAAGATAAAAATTGAGTATATTATGTATGAGAAAAACTTGAATGAATTGATCCAGATACTTTTGATTTAGAAAAGTATTTGAAAGTTAAAGAAAGTTCAAATTAATTTTCAAGCTCTGTGGGATTCTCTCTGGACTATCGTCCAGCCCCTTCTTTTTTAAAATTTAGGACAAAATCATCTTTCTAAAAAGAAAAATGCTTTTACAAATAGATAAATCCAAAAGAAATACGGTAAACCCTCGTTGCACTCTCGCTCATACTTCGCTCGGGTCTGACAACAACTTCTATGAGGTTCGCTCGTTGCACTTCGCTCTCCCATATTCTTCTTCGCTAAAGCTACGCAAAACATCTCATAGAAGCAAACGTTGTGCGAAATCAATTTTTATATTTTGATTTTTGCTCCAGAGACTTTTTCTTTTTTTAGAAATAAGGAAAGAAAGTTTGATTTTCATTTTTTTAAGAGGGGGGTAAAAGGTATTTTTTGCTTCATTCTTCCGCAAAAAATGATTATCAAATTTAAAGTGGAAAAAATAGGGGTTTTCATTATATTATAAACACAGAAAATTTAACTGATAACTTTTGAAAAATATGACAAATTTACTTATTGCACTGGCAAATATCGTTGAAAATCCAATCGTGGATTTACTTTCTTTTTACAAAGGTTCAAATAGAGCAAACAGTATGGGCGATGCTCTTGAAACCTATATCAAAGATGTTTTTTGTAATTCTCTTGAACTGAGTAATAGCGAAAAAGACAAATTATATAGTCAAAATTTTTCTTATCTTGGAAATCAAAATAATCCACCTGATATAATCATCAAAAACGGAGATGCTATTGAAGTTAAAAAAATTGAAAGTTTATCATCTACTATTGCTCTCAATAGCTCATATCCAAAAGATAAATTGCATATTGATGACACAAGAATTACAAATGAGTGTAAAACTTGTGAAGGAAGCACTTGGGAACACAAAGACATTATTTATGCCGTCGGTGTAGCTCCAAAAGGAACAGATAAACTCAAGGCTCTTTGGTTTGTATATGGTGATTGTTATGCAGCGAAAAGAGATATTTATCAAAGAGTTGCTGATAAAATTTCAAATGGAATTTCTGAAATTCCTGATGTAGAACTTGTAGAGACAAACGAGCTTGCAAAAGTAAGAAAAGTAGATCCTCTTGGGATTACTGACCTAAGGGTCCGTGGAATGTGGCATATAGAAAATCCTATAAAAGTTTTTCAAGATGTGGCTCATATAAACGGAGAAAATAATTTTACAGTAAATACTCTTTTGCTAACTGATAAATATAATTCTTTCCCAGAAAAAGACAGAAAGAAATTAGAAAATTTACAAAATGGAAATTTCAAAATTCAGGATATAGAGATCAAATCTCCAAATAATCCTGCAGGGCTTTTAAAAGCTAAACTTATTTCCTATGCTAAATAATATGAAAATAGTTTCTCTTTTTAGTGGTGCTGGTGGTCTTGATCTTGGTTTTCATAAAGCATGATTCAATACTATTTGGGCAAATGAATATGATAGTAGTATTTGGGAAACTTTTGAACATAATTTTCCAGAAACCTTTTTGGATAAAAGAAGTATTGTGGATGTTCCAAGTTCTGATGTTCCAGACTGCATGGGAATTATCGGAGGTCCTCCGTGTCAAAGCTGGAGCGAGGCAGGAGCAGGAAGGGGGATAAACGACAAAAGAGGGCAACTTTTTTTTGAGTACATTCGTATTTTAAAAGAAAAAGAACCTTTGTTTTTTCTTGCTGAAAATGTTTCAGGTATTTTGCTCCCAAAGCACAAAGAGGCTTTTCAAAATATCTTAAATGAGTTTAAATCTCTCAATTATAATGTTTCGTATTTTCTTTTAAATGCAAACGATTATGGAGTTCCTCAAGATAGACAAAGGGTTATTATTGTCGGATACCATAAAAAAATAGGAAAAACTTTTAGTCCTCCAAAAGAAATATTGCCAAAGCCAACTTTAAAAGATGCAATTTGGGACTTGAGACTTGCGAAACCTGCAAAAGATAAAAATTATGCAAATGATGTTTGTGATCTCTATTGTCAAAATCATGAATATATGAACGGTGGATTTTCTACTATTTATATGTCAAGAAATCGTGTAAGAAGTTGGGATGAGCCAAGTTTTACTATCCAAGCAGGAGGTCGTCATGCTCCACTCCACCCGCAAGCTCCAAAGATGAAGTTTATTGAACAAAATAAAAGAATTTTTGTTCCCGGAAAAGAGGATTTATACAGAAGACTTTCTGTTCGTAAATGTGCAAGAATACAAACTTTCCCTGATGATTTTTTGTTTAAATACAAAAATATTGCTGATGGGTATAAAATGATCGGAAATGCCGTGCCAGTAGAATTTGCAAAACAGCTTGCAAGTGTGATTTATAAAGATGTTTCTGAGTATTTAAAACTTCATCAGATACAAAGATCTGAGCTTGTAAGAGAGAAAAAAGAAGAAAGAGTTTTTGTTTCAAAAGAGGTGGAGAGAGATTTAGTTACTTTTTAAAAAATTTAAATATGGAAAATTACTCTAATTTTAGTGACATTAATGCTGTATTGAAAAAAGCAAAATCAACTTTAGATTTGATAGAACAAAAATATAACAATTCCTTACATGATCAAGAAATTTCACAAGAATTATTAGTAGAAATTAAAGACTATTTAGGAAATCTGAGATCATCTTTAGATTATCTTAGAAACAAAGTATCAAAATATAATTTTCCAATTTGTAAAACAGAAAAAGAATTTGATAATTCTACAACTGATTTAAATTCAGATTTAAAATCTGCCATAAGAAAATGGCAACCTTTTCAAAATAATCAATGGATTGATTGGTTTAATATTTTGAATAATAAGTCAAAGCATATAACTCTAATTCCCCAAAAAAGAAAAGAAGATATTAGAGTTACAGTTTCATCTCCTAATAATGGAGGATTTGTAAGTTGGGGATCTGGAGTAACTTTTGGAAATGGAGTAAGTGTTATGGGAGTTCCTATTGATCCTAAAACTCAAATGCCTATACCTAATAATGTTGTAAAAACAGAAAAAACAATATGGGTTAGTTTTGAATTTGAACATGAAAATTTACCGAATGGAATATCAGCATTACCTTTTTTAAAAGAATGCTTTGATAAAATAGTAAAAATGATTACTGAAATTGAAGTTTTGATAAAATAAGGTGTTTCAAAAATTCCAATTCACCCCCAGCCCCTCTTGGAATTTTTGAAACGAAAATCAAACTTTCTTAAAAAATGAAGAAAAAAGAAAAAGTCTCTTTCGCAAGAAGAATAAGGAAAAAATTGACTTGCTCCTTACAGTCGCACCTCGTTGCACTCTCGTTCGTTCCTCACTCGGGTCGCACAACACAGTATATCTGGCTCGCTCCTGCCCTCGCTCGACCCATATTTTGCTCATACTTCGCAAAACATCTCATAGAAGCAAACGTTGTGCAAACTATTGAAAAACTATATTTAGTGTTTTTGTAAAGAAGTAAGATAACTCAAAAAATATTTGAATATTATTATAAAATAATATAATACCCAAGGTAAATTTTTAAATAACAACATGAAAAAATACTTACTTTTCATAAAATGATTTATCAAAAATCCTATTAGAAATGCTTCAGTTATACCAAGTTCTAAGCATTTGATAAGTAATATGACTGAATGATTAGATTTTGATAAAATAAATGTAGTAGTAGAATTATGACCTTGAATTTGATCTTTTACAGAAGAAGTAATAAAAAAATCCAGAGAAAATACTCTAGTAATTTTAATAGAATTAAATGCAGATTATTGTAAATATTAGAAGAAAAAGTATTGAAATAAAGTCAATGTTTTAAATGTATCGGCTACTGATATGAGAAATTCTCTTGAAAATTTGTGAATTAATAAAGTAGACTTAATTATTTGTTGATTATGACTTGTTTCTATGCCAAAAGAAATAAGAGATTCTATTCTTGAGCAATCTTATAATTACATAAAAGATTGAGCTGAATTTAGAGGCTTTACATATATGCCAAAAATTCTAAAAAATACTTTTCCAGATTATAAAATAAAACTCATAAATCATACTTTTAGAAATTTTCCACCTGCTTTTGTTTATTCAGTAATTTAGCAAGTACTAAACTAATCCTAATCTACTAAATAATTCATCTTTTTCTCATTTTGTAAGTGGTAAATATTCTCAAATACCTAATTTTCAAAGTTTGATATTTTCTATTCTTATTCTTTTTAGTTTTTTTACTTGAAATCAAACTTTTTCTACCATTCTTCTTATTTGTCTATTCCTTCACTCTGTCAGTATTATAGAAAATGTTCAAGATGAAATCCTCTCTATGTCTGCCTCTTTTGTATAACTTCAAAGTATAAATAATCATTTTCTCATTTTGTCTAATGCTTCATCTGTTATACTTCAAAAAACTTCAACTATATATTCTTTTTCATGTCCATATCTTGGATGAATTAAATAATTAGTTAACCTTCAATCATTTGTAAGAAGTATCAATCAAGTTGTTTCTTTATCAAGCCTTCAAATTGGGAAAACTCTTGTTTTTATGTCTACTATATCAAGTATTCAAGTTTCTCATTTACTTTGACAAGTTGTAACAACTCATCTTGGTTTATTAAGCTTATAATAGACAAGTTCTTTTTGCTCTTCAATAGCTTTATCAAGCATTTCAACTTTGTCTATTTCTGGGTTAATAGACATTCAAATTGTTGCAACTTGTCAATTAACTTTTACAAGTCATCTTTCTATGTATTCTTCGGCTTTTCTTCTTGAACAAATTCAAGCTTGAGACATATATTTTTGTAGTCTTAGTTTTTCTTCCATTGTTTATTAATTAGTTACTATTTCTTTTCATTTTTCATATATAAAATCTGGTGAAACATCAGCTCATGTAATCCAAGTTATAGTATTTCACTTAATTGTAAACATCTTAAAAATATCTTTTTGTTTAAGAGGTCTAAATATTAAAGAGTTATTTTCAAGATAAGGAGACATATCAAAAATTTTTTTTGTTCAATCATCAAAAGTAGTTAACAAAAGATAATCTTTTATATAATTTGCTTCTTTTATAAAATGCATATATTATTTTTTAGAAATTAAAGGATTTATTTTTTTAGGAGTTTTCATATTTTGAGCATCATTCCATGCTTCAAATAATTCTTCACTGTAAAGTTCTGCCCAAGAAATAACTAACTTTTCTATTTTTGGTGGCAAATTTCATTCTAATATTTTAAGCTCTTTTATAGAAATATAACAATTATATTCGCTATAAATAACATGAAAATGAGGTGGATTATGGTCATTCCAATATACATAAATTTCTATACCAAAAAATTCTGATAGTTTTGGATTCATAAATATTTTTTGAAAAGTAAAATACTATATTTATAGTAATATAAAATATACAAAAATCAACTTTTAATACTTTTTAATTTTTTACTATTATTACTTCTATTTCTAAATCTATATTAAACTTTTCTTTCACTTTTAATTTAGCTAAATCTATTAAATTAAATAAATCTTTATAAGTTCAAGTTCAGTCATTCATTAGAAAATTAGCATGAAGTTCAGAAAAAAATGCTCATCAGATTTTGTATCACTTAAGTCAAACTTGTTCTATCAGGTATCAAGCTGAAAATTCTTTGCTAGGATTTTTGAAAAAAGATCAACAAGTATTTCATTTTGGTTGTTTGTGTTCCCTAAAATAAATATTATCAACCTCACTTGAGTACTTTTCTATTTTTTGGCTTAAATCAAATTTAACAGAAATTATAAAATATTTTTGAAAGTTTTTTATAAAAGAATTCCTATAAGAAAAATCCATTTTTTGTTTATCAAATATCTCTGTTTCTCATGTTTCTAAGTCTAAAACTTCAGCTTCTAAGAAATTATTTTCTGTTTCTAATCAAAAACATCAGGCATTTCAAAAAACAGCTCAACCAATACTTCAAGGCAATCAAATAAATCTATGCCAAAGATCTTGTCAATAATCTTTTTCTAAATTTTCAGCAATATTAGAAATCCGTTCTGAACTATAGCTTTCTAATATTTTGCTTTCTAAATTGTAATTCCATCAAGAAAGATTATTCTTTATTATAATTCCTTCAAAAATATCAAAAGCAAAAAGTAAATTTGTTCATCATCAAACAAATAATACTTTTAGGTTATTTTGCTTAGAAAAGTCTATAACCTCCCTTAAATTAGATAAATCTTGTCTATTATTAATTTCAAAATAATATTTTGTAAAAGCTTTTGTCTTGAAATTAGATAAATCAGTAATTTCTATATTTTGTTGTAAATTTTGCATAATATTTTTTAATTATATTTCTTTTTTCATTGTATGAGAATAAATATCATATCCTAATCTTTCATAAAATCCTATAGCTCATTTGTTAAAATCCCGAACTTTTAATTCTAATTCAAAAATACCATTATCTTTAGCAAATTTTTCTAGATGTTCCATTAATAATTTTCATAATCATTGTTTTTTATATTTTTCTATAACACATAAATCATCTACTTCTAACCATTTTCTATCATTAAAAATAGAACTTGATATTGTTTCAATTATTTCTCATAAAATATATCAAACGATTTCGTCTTCATTTCTAGCTAAAAGTATAATTCTATTTGAATCAAGCAAAATTTCTTCATAAAGAGAAAAAGGAAAAACATCTTTTGAAAATTCTCTAAATTTCCATTTAGCATTTTTTCTATGAAATTCTTCAAATTCTTTAAAAACTTCAATAAATCAATCAAAGTCGTTAATAGTTGCTTTTTCTATAGTAATCATATTACATTTATTAATTAATTAGTAGTTATACTCTATATATCATCCTTTATTAACAGGAGTTTCTTTTCATTTTGCTATATATAATTTTCTTTTTTCTGGCAAAAAGATTACACTTTGAACAGTTCATTTATTTGCAACACTTGACCATCAATAAGTTGATCAGTCATAAAAAGACATTACTTCCTCTATTTTTTCAACAGTTATATTATCATTTTCTTTATATGACTTTTCTAAATAATCGTACCTTTTTTTACTATTTTGTGATATTTGATTAATTTTTAATTCATTACTTTCAAAATGATTTGTTGAAATTACATAACCACTTCAAAATCTAGGAATAACATTTTTACTAGTTATCTCAAAGACAACTAATTTATTTTCAAATAATGAAGAAATAGCTAAATTATTTGCAATAGTTCTATTTGAATTTTTAAGTATATTATCAACATCTTTAATATTTTTTGATTCCTCTATTATTTTTCTATATACAATTCAACTAGGAGTTCAAATTTTGTTTTCATCTAAAGATAAAGATGTATGACTACTCAATGTTATTCAATTATTATTTGTTGCAGTTAAAACACCTATATATCAAGGAAATCAAACTGAAATAAAATTATTATCTAAAAAGTTAAATATAACACTTTTTCAAGCTAAAAAATTAATATTATAATCTAAATTCCTTGCATGAATAAGTTCTTTATTTTTATCTGTTTTTCATATTATTAAAGAAGAACATCATTTAAAATTTAGTAAATCATCATATGTATTTATAAGTAAAATATCATTATATGAAACTCAAGCTCAATCAGAAACTCACTTCATTTCCTCTCTATAAATTTGAGGAATATTCTTATAAAGTTCTTTAGCTTCTTTCAATAAATATGTTTTTAGTAAAAATCATTTAATAGAATTTTTATTTAAAATTTTATAATTTAAAATATCAACAATATCTTTTATTTCTTGTTTTAGTAGTTTTCAATGCTCAAATCAAGAAATATAACCACTTCACTTTATTTTTACAACTGGTATATTTTCTAAATATGAAATATTATTTTTTATATTTTCACTATGATTAAAATTTCATTTTATAATTATATTTGGCTCAGAATATATATAATAAACATATAACAAAGAAGTTATTATTAAAAATAAAATTAGATATAAAAATATTTTCGACTTTTTCATATATTCATTTTTTAGCTTATAAAATTAATAAAATCTATACCTTCCTTATTTTCTCTAAAAATTCTTTCATATCATCTTTTAAATTAGCTTTTAATTCCATATTTTTATTTTTACCATAATGAAAAAAACTTATTTTTGATGAATGCAAAGCTTGTCTGTCTAGTCAAAAAGTCCTTTTTATATAAGAATTTAATTTTTTATCTCAATATTTATCATCCAAAACTACCTGATTTCATAAATCAGCCATATGAACTCTTATTTGATGCATTCTTCAAGTATCAATATTGACTTCAACTTCAGAAATTATTATGTTTCATTCTTTCGTTTTTATTGTATTTTCTGAAATTAATTTGTAATGAGTAACTGCATCAAGCCCTTTTTCGGAAACTTGAACTTTATTTTCATTTTTTGCTCATTCTATTCTAAGTAATTTTTTTGTTATAGTTCATTCTTTTTTCTCTAATTTTCAGAAAACATAAGCTAAATATGTTTTTTTTATTTTACTTCATTTTCAAGATTTTTTAAAATCTTCTCAAAGTTTGGTAAGTATATCTTTTTTCTTGGCAATCATTATAATTCAAGATGTATCTCTATCTATTCTATGAATAAGACTTGGCTTAAAAGTAAGACTATTAAGTTTGTCTCCCAAATAATCTTGAACTTGATTTATAAGAGAAATTTCTTTAGTCTTATGATCTCAAGGATGAACATTTATTCAAGGATTTTTATTTATAACAAGTAAATCTCCATCTTCAAAAACTATGTCTTTTTTAGATAACATTTTTTTGTTCTCCCCTTTCTCAGCTGGGGGAAAATAATTAGAGATAGGGGGATTTTTATTAAGCAAATCAAATTCATCATCTGATAAAAATATTTTTACAATATCTCAAATGGATAATTTGTATTCATTGTCTTGCTTAATAAACTTTTCTTTTTCTCAATTTACCAATGAAACTTTGATTTTTCACTTTCTATTGAATTTATAAATAAGACTTCTAGTAGCCATAGGAAAAAGCTTTTTCAAAAATTTATCTAATCTCTGATTAGCATCATTTTCAGTAATTGTAAATATTTTCATAAGTGTTTTGTTAGTAATTATTTATCCACATAATCACCTTAAAATAAGTGGAGAGAGAAATTGAAATTCATTTTTCCCCTATTTTAGGGGTTAGGGGTAACTTAAACTATCATTTTTCTTGGTATAGTGAGGTTATTGAAAAACTGCAAAATCAAATGTATCTAGAACTGTCTTTTGAGGAACTGAAAACTTTAAGTCTTTTTTAAATCAATAGGATTTACCAGAAACATTTATATCAGCATACCTTGTAGGAACTGTATTATTTCAAAAATATATTTTCCACTCAAGATAAGGAACAATGGTACCATTAGCACTATTTAATCTTAAATCGTTAATAACTGAAATTTTTAAAATACACGATATACCTGAAGTACAATTAGAATCATAAAAATTTTCAAAATAATATCATGTTCATGATAAATTTACTCATAGTAAATTATTATCAAATTTCAATAGATTTGTTGTTCAATTAGTACATGTGTTATCTTTTACACCAGTTGAAGAACAAACTTTATCTGCTGTTAATTCACTTCAACTAGCATTTAATAATTCTCCATCTGAAGAGGTTAGCTTCCAAGTGATTACATTATTACTTCAAAATAAAGTTACACCTGATGTTCAAGTTAAATCTGGGACTCTAAAAAAAGCTTTTACATTATTAAAATTAGTAATTCTGCCACTTCAAATTTCCATTTGTATAGAATTTCATTCAGATATTTTATTCCAATTTTTATCAAAATCACTATTTCATTTTCAAGCAATAGGAGAAATTTTTCAACTAGCTGATATATTAAAAGAATAACCTGTTTGAGTAGAAGGCAAAGTTTTTCATGATTCAGATCAAACTGGGTTTTTATAAATAAAATAAATAGCTTCTTCAAATCAAGAATTAGCTTGATAATAAGCATTAGAGGCATTTTCTATTCATTTTATGTCTTTTGAAAAAGGAACAGCAAATTCCAAAACAACCATAGCCATTACAGTCATAAGTATAACTAACCCCATTGCTATAACTAAAGAAAATCCTTTTTGATTTATGTATTTCATATATCTAAATTAATTACTATAAACATCTGTTAAACTAATAGTTGTTGAAAAATTTATAGGACTAACTGGTCACTTTATTTTTTTCCTGTTTTTCCAAGAAGGTAATATCTGGAAGCTTATTCTTAAATAAGGAGCTATATTAGTTTCTTCACTAGGATCATTCCATGCTAATTTAATGTCTTTACTTGGGTAAGGATAAACTTTGAAATTAATGATATTCATAGTATTAGGAAAAATAGGTTGCCATAGACTATCATTTGAATCTAATCAAGAAGATCAAGTTCAAGCTACTAAATCAGTAGAACCAGTATTGAAATCTTTATTTATAAGCCATGTATCAACTAATCAATCATATTGTGTAACATCTATTGATCAAGATGAATGATCAGTTCACCAATCTACTCAATCAAGCTTCAAAAATTCTATTGTTCAAAGACATCAAGTTCAAGTTGGATATTTAACATTATTAGTATTACAAGTTGATCAACTTGGATCATCAGAATCTGTTTTAATATTCCACCTAAAAAAAGTTCTTGTTTTCTTATTTCAACTTATCAAATAAATATCTTTAACATCAGTTCATGTTGGAAAAGAAGCTACATCATTTCAATCATCAGCAAATAAACTGGCATATAATCAATATCTTTTAATATTTAGTGATGTTCAATAATTTCAGAATCAAGTAGGTAAGCTATAATGTCATGATAAGTAACTACTACTTCTAAAACTTCTATTATAATACTCTTCATAGTCTATTGTTCATCATTTTTTAATCATTTCAAAAAATTTTTGAGAAAAATAAACAGTTTCTTTTTCCATATTTATCTGATCTATAAGGGTTGATTTTGATGACATAATGAAAAACAAAGCTTGAAATCATCAAATAATTATGATTGAAAAGATTAATATTCAAACCATAATTTCTACTAGAGTAAATCAATCATAAAATGTAGTTTTTTTGCTATTTTTCATAATTATTCAAGATTTTTATTATAAAATACATAATTTATAAAATCTCAAACAAAATTTGTAATTTTATAAAAACTTGGTTTTCTCCAAAAATATCTTGGCCATATTCTAAATAAAAAATCTAGAATATCAAAAAAATAGTTTTTTTTAGCTTTATTATTAGAAAACATTAAAGAAGAAATAGATCTAAAAAATCATAAAATAAAACTTATAAAAATAGCTATTAAATCAAAAAAATTATTTTTAATTACTCTTTTTTCTTTCATATAGATACAATTTTAATAAGTACTGTCATTCCTGCGAAGGCAGGAATCTATTAAAAGGTAAAAATCTCTAAAGTTATCTATTTTAAAATAAGAAAATTTTTTACTGATTCCTGCCTTCGCAGGAATGACAAATAGAAACTTTTAAGTATTTATTACAATAAAATATTTCAAGTCATCTCAACTGGAATTTCCAAATCCATAATTTTTAGAATTGTAGGAGAAACATCTGCTAAATTACCTGTTTTTTTAGTTAATTCTATATTTTCTCAATTTGAAATATACCAAAAAGGAACTTGATTTGTAGTATGAGAAGTTATTAATTCTCAATTTTCATCAACCATACATTCACAATTTCAATGATCAGCAGTTATAAATAAATCTATATTTTTTTCTTTAGAATATGTTATTATTCGTCAAATAACATCTTCTAAAATTTCAACTGCTTTTATACTTGCTTCTAAGTTACCAGTATGTCAAACCATATCTCAATTTGCAAAATTTATAACAGTGAAATCAAAATCATTGATTTTTTCAAAATATTTGTACATTATTTCATAAGTAGACATTTTAGGATCTAAATCATAAGTTTCTACTTTTTTTGATGGGATTAAAATATCTTCCTCCAGATCAAAAACTATATTTTTTCATCAATTAAAAAATTTAGTAACATGAGAAAATTTCTCAGTCTCTGCTAAATGAAGCTGTTTTAAATTACTTTTTGAAATAATTTCTCAAATAGTATTTTTTAAGTCAATAGTTTTTATAAAAACATTATTATTATATTCTTTGTAATATTTTGTCATTGTAGAAATAAAAATATTATCTAAATCTTTTCTTTTAAAATGAGAAAATTCTTCGTCACAAAAAGTTTTTGTAAGCTCCACAGCTCTATCTGACCTAAAATTTAGATGAAAAATAGTATCATTTGAGTTTATAGTATTTCAAGTAAAATTAACAGGTTCTAAAAATTCATCATAAATTTCTTTTTCATAGCTATTTTTTATGTATTCTATAGGAGAAATATTTATCTTATTATCTGAAAAACACATTGTATTATAAGATTTTTGTATTCTATCCCAATTATTATCTCTATCCATAGCAAAAAATCTTCCACTAATTGTAGTGATTTCTACATTTTTAAAATCTTCTAAAAAAGAAATAAATTTTTCTATTTGTCATAACATAGAATTTCTTGGTAAATCTCTTCAATCTCAAAACAAATGAAGATTAATTTTTATTTCATTTGGTATTATCTTAATTATTCACTCTAAATGATTTTGATGTGCATGAACTCAACCATCTCAAAAAAGAATTAACAAATGAAGATTTGAATTATTTAATAAACAATGATTTATTCAATTTTTAAATTCTTCTATTTCACTAAATAAATTATCTCTAAACAAATCATCTATTTCTACAAGTGCTTGTTTTATAACTCTTCAAGCTCAAATAGTAAGATGTCAAACCTCAGAATTTCACATTTGTCATTCTGGTAATCAAACAGGAATAGATGAAGCATCTAATTTAGAATAATTTGAAGCAAATAATTTATCAAAAGTTGGAGAGTTAGCTAATTTTATAGCATTATTTTCTTTTTTTTCATTTATTCAAAATCAATCAAGAATAATTAATGTAGTTTTTTTCATAATAAATTTTTAGTTTTAATTTAATTTTAGTATATAAATTTAAACGAAAAATACAAGAAAAATTGGAATAAAAGTTTATAAATTTGTAATAATATTTTTATTATGATAAAATTATTATATAAAATTATTTTACAATAGTAATCTTAATTTAATGGAATTACAAAGTAAAAAAGCACACATTTTTTTATATTTACCTAACTTAATTAATAAAATAAATAATTTATGATAAAAGATACTCCTTTTGAATGACCTGATCGGGAATTAGAAAATTTGTATTCATCAAATAAAGAAGAAAAAGTTTTAGATGAAATAAAAAATGAAACTAAAGAAAATTCTCAAAAATATGCTATAAAACAAATAATAGATTTTATAAAAAGTGAAGATAAAAATATTTTTATACTTACTTGATGAGCTTGAACTTGAAAAACAACTATAATAAAAGAAATTTATAATTTTTTAATAAAAAATCAAAAAAAAATTCAACTAACAGCTCCAACAGGAAAAGCAACTTATAATTTATCTTCAAGAATTAAAAATATTAATTCAGAGAAAACTAGTACTATTTTTTCTGAATTATATGAAAAATATAATTCAGTTGATATAAAACTAAAAGATGTAATTTTTTTTGAAACAAAAACTTTAGATAAAGATGTTTATATAGTTGATGAAGCTTGATTAATTTGACTAAAAATACATAAAGATGAGAATCAATACCAAAAAAATGTTTTAAATTTTTGAAGTTGAAGTTTGTTAAAAGATATAATTGAGAATTTATGAAATAAAACTAAAATTATATTTGTTTGAGATTTATTTCAATTATTACCAATCTGAGATAATAAAATTTTTGCATTAGATAATAATTTTTATCAATCATTAAATAATGAAGTTAGTAAAAATATATATTTACAACAAAATAAACTTGATGAAAATTTTGATATAAAAACTAATTTAAATTTTAAAATTGATAGTGTAAATTTAACTAAAAATTATAGACAAGAAAATTGAAACTGAATTGCAATAAATGCCGAAAATATAAAAAACTGAATTATCAAAAAAGAATATTTTAGTTTAATAGAAGAAAATAATGAAACTTTTATTATTAAAGACAAAACATTATTTATAGAAAAACTAAAAGAAAGTTATGAAAATAATCAAGAAAATATAATAATATCATATACAAATGACTCTATACTAGAATATAACGAATTTATTAGAGATGATATATTATTGTATAAAAATATAATTGAAATATGAGAAAAATTAATTATATCAAAAAATTTAGTTATAAATGATGAATTATTTTTTAATTGAGAAATAATTGAAGTTGTATCTATAAACTGAGAAATTGAGAATTATAGAGATATTTTCGTATCAAATTGAGAAAAAACAGAAAAAATAGATTTAAAATTTTTAGAGATTGATGTTAGAAAAAATCTTTGAAATAAAGAAAATATATATAATTTAAAACTTTGCTTAAATACTTTAAACTCAAATGAAAATTGATCTTGAGAAGATATAAATATTTGAAAATTTATATCAAGTTTTTTTGATAAAAAAATGAAAGAAAAGTGATGGAATATAAAAGACTTGTTTAAGTTTAATAAATTACTTGATTTTTACCCTGTCATTCCTGCGAAGGCAGGAATCAGTAAAAAAAATTTCCTTATTTTAAGCTATATAAATTAAAAGGTATTTTACATTTTAAT
>Ga0172373_10004449_pt1 | contig 19738 bp, 15 predicted proteins | sample Lak10m_2_FD_114546 | JGI IMG/M metagenome (GOLD analysis project Ga0172373, IMG submission 114546) | Freshwater microbial communities from Kabuno Bay, South-Kivu, Congo - kab_092012_10m | ecosystem: Environmental > Aquatic > Freshwater > Lake | place: Democratic Republic of the Congo...
GCGCGGAATTCACCATAATACTTGGTGATCGCTGCCGTCAGCGTCGTCTTGCCATGGTCAACGTGGCCAATCGTGCCAATGTTGACGTGCGGTTTCGTCCGTTCAAACTTTGCCTTTGCCATGGGGGCAAACTCCTTATTCGGTTATCGGTGATGCCAAGCCAAAGCCCGGCCTACGGGGTGGTAGGGCGGGCTTTGGCCCGCCACACCGGTTAAGCGTATTTCTTCTGGATCTCTTGCGAGATGTTTTCCGGAACCGCATCGTAATGGTCGAATTCCATCGAGAACACAGCGCGACCCGAGGTCATCGAACGCAGCTGGTTGATGTAGCCGAACATATTGGCCAGCGGGACCATGGCTGCGATGACGTTCGCGTTGCCGCGGCTGTCCTGACCGGTCACCATGCCCCGACGCGAGGTCAGGTCGCCGATGACGCCGCCGGTGTATTCTTCCGGGGTGACGACTTCGACTTTCATGATCGGTTCAAGAAGCTTCGCGCCAGCCTTCTTCAGACCATCGCGCATAGCGGCGCGCGAGGCGATTTCGAAGGCGAGGACCGAGGAGTCAACGTCGTGGAACGCACCGTCGATCAGCGCGACCTTGAAGTCGATCACCGGGAAGCCAGCGAGCGGGCCCGAGTCCATGACGGACTTGATGCCTTTTTCGACGCCGGGGATGTATTCCTTCGGCACCGCACCGCCCACGATCTTCGATTCGAAGGAATAGCCTTCGCCCGGTTCGGTCGGGGTGATGACCAGCTTCACGCGCGCAAACTGGCCGGTACCACCGGTCTGTTTCTTGTGCGTGTAGTCGATCTCATGCTCGCGCGAGATGGTTTCGCGATAAGCCACCTGCGGCGCACCGATGTTCGCCTCGACCTTGAATTCGCGACGCATACGGTCAACGAGAATGTCGAGGTGAAGTTCGCCCATGCCCTTCATGATGGTCTGGCCGCTTTCGAGGTCAGTTTCCACGCGGAAGGACGGGTCTTCGGCAGCCAGACGGGCCAAAGCGATGCCCATCTTTTCCTGGTCGGCTTTGGTCTTCGGCTCCACGGCGATTTCGATAACCGGGACCGGGAAGGTCATGGTTTCGAGAACGACGGGGTTCGCCGGGTCGCAAAGGGTGTCGCCGGTGGTGGTCTCTTTCAGACCGCCAAGCGCGATGATGTCGCCTGCGAAGGCTTCGGTGATTTCCTCACGCTCGATGGCGTGCATCATCATCATACGGCCAACGCGCTCGCGGCGCTGCTTGGTCGCGTTCATCATCGCATCGCCCTTGGCCAACTTGCCCGAATAGATCCGGGTGAAGGTCAGCGAACCAACGAAGGGGTCGTTCATGATCTTGAACGCCAGACCCGAGAAGGGCTGCTCGTCTTCGGCCGAACGGGCGATGTTGCGCTCTTCGGTTTCGTCGCCCGGTGCAAAGCCCATATAGGCCGGCACGTCCAGCGGCGAAGGCAGATAGTCGATCACAGCGTTCAGAAGGGGCTGCACGCCCTTGTTCTTGAACGCGGAACCGGCCATGACCGGGATGAAGTCGATCGCGAGCGTGCCCTTGCGGATCAGCGCGCGCAGTTCGTCCGCGGACGGCTCGTTGCCTTCCAGATAGGCTTCCATCGCGGCGTCATCCTGACCCACGGCGGTTTCCAGAAGGTTCAGGCGCCATTCGTCGGCCTGATCTTTCAGGTCAGCGCGGATCGGCTGGCGAACCCAGGAGGCCCCCAGATCTTCGCCCTGATAGACCCACTCTTCCATGGTGACGAGGTCGATGATGCCTTCCAGCTTGTCCTCGGCCCCGATCGGCAAAGCGATCGGCATGGCGTTGGCGCCGGTGCGGTCCTTGATCATCTTGACGCAGTTCATGAAATCCGCGCCGGTCTTGTCCATCTTGTTGACGAACACGATCCGCGGAACCTTGTAGCGGTCAGCCTGACGCCACACGGTTTCGGTCTGCGGTTCCACCCCGGCGTTACCGTCGAGAAGAACGACAGCACCGTCAAGAACGGCCAGCGAACGTTCAACTTCGATGGTGAAGTCAACGTGGCCGGGGGTGTCGATGATGTTGAAACGGTACTTCGAGGCCTTGTCGCCAACGCCGGTCGAAGGATCGATCTGACGGTTCCAGAACGTGGTCGTGGCAGCCGAAGTGATGGTGATGCCGCGCTCTTGTTCCTGTTCCATCCAGTCCATGGTCGCGGCGCCGTCGTGGACTTCGCCGATCTTGTGGGACTTGCCGGTGTAGTAAAGGATGCGTTCCGAAGTCGTGGTCTTGCCCGCGTCGATGTGGGCAATGATCCCGAAATTGCGATAACGCTCAAGCGGATATTCGCGTGCCATGATGACCCCTTACCAGCGGTAGTGGCTGAACGCTTTGTTCGCGTCGGCCATCTTGTGGGTGTCTTCCCGCTTTTTGACGGCGGTACCACGGTTGTTCACGGCATCCGAAAGCTCGGCGGCCAGACGCTCTTCCATGGTGTTTTCGTTGCGCTTGCGGGCAGCGATGATCAGCCAACGGATCGCAAGGGCTTCGCGGCGCTCCGAACGGACTTCGACCGGAACCTGATAGGTTGCACCACCTACGCGGCGCGAACGCACTTCGACGGAGGGCTTCACGTTGTCCAGAGCTTCGTGGAAAGCCTGAACCGGCTCGCGCTTCAGCTTGGCTTCAACGCGCTCAAGGGCGCCATAAACGATCGATTCCGCGACGGATTTCTTGCCGTCCAGCATCAGGTTGTTCATGAACTTGGTCAGAACCTTATCGCCATACTTGGCGTCAGGCAGAATTTCGCGCTTCTCAGCGGCGTGACGACGGGACATCTGTTATCTCCTCACTTCGGACGCTTAGCGCCATACTTCGAACGGCGCTGACGACGTTCTTTGACACCTTGGGTATCCAAGACGCCGCGAAGGATGTGGTAACGGACGCCGGGAAGGTCTTTCACGCGGCCGCCACGGATCAGAACAACCGAGTGCTCTTGCAGGTTGTGCTTTTCACCGGGGATGTAGGAAATCACCTCGAAGCCATTGGTCAGACGGACCTTGGCAACTTTCCGCATAGCGGAGTTCGGCTTTTTCGGGGTGGTGGTGTAAACGCGGGTGCAAACCCCACGCTTCTGCGGGCAGGATTCCAGGTGCTGAGACTTGGACTTCCGCACGATGGCTTCCCGGGGCTTCCGGATCAGCTGTTGGATCGTCGGCATCAAACTTCCTCGTGTTGCCCCTCTCGGGGCGGTGTCAATACTCGCCCCGATCTGGGGCGCTGCTTCTCGACGGGTGCCTTGCGCCTATCGCAAAACACCAAAACCGCAATCGCCCCCTTTTCAGGAAACGGTGCGGACCTATTCAGAGGATCGGGGCTTGCGCCCGGATCATGGCCACATCAAGCAATCAGAACCAACCCGCCAGAGAATCCGGGCGGGCAGGATGCGCGGCTGATACGGGGAGTCGGCGCGGATGTCAACCGCCGGCGGCGGCCGCGGCCCTGCGCAGCTTGCGTTCGCGCAAAAGCGTATAGATGCCCGAGGCAACAACCAAAGCCGAACCGAACAACGTCCACTGGTCCGGCAGGTCGCCAAAGGCCAGAAACCCCAGCAGCACGGCCCAAAGCAGCGAGGTATAGCGGAACGGTGCCACCACCCCCATATCGCCCCAGCGCATGGCCGTAACCGCGCAAAGATAGCCCACAATCACAAAGCCCGCCGCGCCCGTGATCCGCAGCCCCTGCCCAAGCGTCAACACCTGCCAGCCGCTCAGATGCGCCAAGTCCAGCCCCAGCGCCCGTGATGGCAGCAATGAGCCGCCAAGCCCCATGGCCGCGACAAAAACCGCCGCCCCCAGCGCCACCAGCACCGAAGGCACATGGCTGCCCATCTTGCGCACGGACAAATCGCGCACCACCACGCACAAAACCGACAAAACCCCCAGAACCGACCAAAGGCTGAAGGCATCCGTGCCGGGGCGGATAATAACGATCACGCCAACGAACCCCAGCAGGATGGCCGAAATGCGCCGCCAGCCGATGGCATCGCCAAAAATCAGCGCCGCCGCCAGCGTCAGCGCCAAAGGCAGCGCCTGCATGATGGCCGAAAGGTTCGCAAGCGGCATATGCAGCAGGGCCACCAAAAAGGTGATGGTGGCGAAAACATCGGCCAAAGACCGGATGGAAATCAGCCGCAAATCCTGCCCTGCCAACCGGCGCCGGAAAACCCCGGTGGCCAAGCCAACCAGAACAAGGCCCAAACTGGCCAGAATGCCGCGCAGGAACACAACCTGAAACAGCGGCACCTCGGCTGTGACCGATTTCATGAACGTGTCGTTCACCGTAAAGGCCAGCATCGACAGGCACATATAGCCCACACCGCGCAGATTATCGGAAATTGCCATGCTTTACGCTGCCTCCATGGCGCAGGGCTAACAGCCTTGTTGCCGCGCCGCCAGCCGGATTGCGACCTCGGCGTCGCGGCCCGGCTGACAAGGGTCGTATTCCAGACTGCCATGGCAAACTGCGCGATTAGCGTTCGCTCTATGAGCGTGACCGCATTTTCATCTCGTCTGGCCTTCCCTGCCCTTGCATTGCTGTTGGTGGTAAGCTGGGCCTCGGGGTTTGTCGGCATCCGTTTTGGCGCGAACGAGGCCCCTGTGGCGGTGGTGCTGTTCTGGCGCTGTCTGGTGGCCGGGCTGGTCTTGTTGCCCTTTGCCCTGACCATTGGCCCGCGCATGTCGCTGCGCAGAATTGCGGAACAAATGCTGATCGGCGCGCTTGGCATGTTTGTCTATCTGGGCGGTTTTGCACTGGCCATTCAACACAGCGTGCCAACAGGTCTGGTCGCGCTGATTGCAGATCTGGTGCCTTTGGCAATCGCAGCACTTGCCCTGCCCGTTCTGGGCGAACGGCTCAGCCCGCGGCAATGGGCAGGAACCGGCATCGGTTTTCTGGGGGTCTTCGTTGTGTCAGCCGACAGCCTGATGCTGGGGGAAGCCCCCGGTTTTGCCTATGGGCTGGCGATTGGCGCGATGCTGTCTTTCGCCTTCGCATCGGTGCTGCAAAAACGCTTTTTGCGCCGCGCCATGCCCATACACCAAAGCCTTGTGGTGCAATGCCTGACAGCGGCAACCCTGTTCTGGCTGTCAAGACTTGGCCATGGCGGAATAGCCCCGCCAATGACCGCCAGCTTTGCCTTTGGCATCATCTGGCTGGTCCTTCTGTCCACCTTTATCTGCTATTGGGTCTATTATCTGTGCTTGCGGCTTTACCCGGCGGCACAGGTTGCGGCGGTCATCTACCTTTCACCGCCGGCCACAATGCTATGGGCTTGGGCGTTGTTTTCCGAACCGCTGACTGCCTTCATGGCGCTTGGTGTTGGCATCAGCCTGATCGGCGTCTGGTTCGCGATGGATCGCCCCGCCTCCGGCTAAACAACATAAAACCCCGCCGCGCATCGCTGCGGGCGGGGTCTTTTGTTTGCAGGCAAGACCGGTAGAAGCCGGCCTTGCGTTTCTTACAGATCGCGGCTTTCGACCGTATCGACCAGACCCGAATCCACCTCGGTGTCCATCACGTCCATCGGGGCAACCAGCGCCGCGGCGGTTTCCGCCTCGGAGCGGCGGGCCTCGATCACCAGATCGTCACGCTCGGCAGCGATCTTCTTGACGCGGCTCGTCGCACCACCGGTGCCCGCCGGGATCAGGCGGCCAACGATGACGTTTTCCTTCAGGCCGACCAGCTTGTCGCGCTTGCCCTGAACCGAAGCTTCGGTCAGCACGCGGGTGGTTTCCTGGAAGGACGCGGCCGAAATGAAGGACCGGGTCTGCAAGCTGGCCTTGGTGATGCCCAGCAGGATCGGCTCAGCCGTGGCTTCGCGCATACCATGGGCAACCGCCTTGGCATTCGCTTCGTCCAGCTCGAACTTATCGACGTTTTCGCCCTTCAGAAGCGTCGTCTCGCCGCTGTCCAGAATTTCGTATTTCTGGAGCATCTGACGCACGATCACTTCGATGTGCTTGTCGTTGATCCGCACGCCTTGCAGACGATAAACGTCCTGCACTTCGTCGATCATGTAGTTCGCCAGCGCCTCAACACCCAGAATACGCAGGATGTCATGCGGGGCCGGGTTGCCGTCCATGATGTAATCGCCCTTCTGGACAAAGTCACCTTCCTGAACCGGAATGTGCTTGCCCTTCGGGATCATGTATTCCATCGGCTGCAAGGTTTCATCGACAGGCTCCACGGTGATGCGGCGCTTGTTCTTGTAGTCCTTGCCGAAGCGGACGTAACCGTCAGCTTCCGCGATGATGGCGTGATCCTTCGGACGACGGGCTTCGAACAGTTCCGCCACTCGGGGAAGACCCCCGGTGATGTCCTTGGTCTTGGCACCTTCGCGCGGAATACGGGCCACAACGTCGCCCGGCTTCAGCTCTTGGCCATCTTCGATCGACAGAATGGCGTCCACCGACATCGGATAGGTGATCGGGTTGCCATTGTCGCCGCGCACCGGCTCGCCCGTGGCGGCATCCATCACGATGACCTCAGGCTTCAGATCGCCGCCCTTCGGCGCCGAACGCCAGTCGGACACGATCTTTTGGGTCATGCCGGTGGCTTCGTCGGTCTCGTCGCGAACGGAAAGACCCGCGATCAGGTCTTTGAACCGCGCCACACCGGCCTTTTCCGCGATGATCGGCAGGGTGTAGGGGTCCCACTCGAACAGCTTGGTGCCGCGCTTGACGGTCGCGCCTTCCTTGACATGCAGCTTGGAGCCGTAGGTCAGTTTGTGCACCGCACGTTCCTGACCGTCTTCGTCCATGATGGCCATCGACATGTTGCGCCCGATGACAATCTGCTCGCCCGCTTCATTGGCCAAGAGATTTGCATTGCGGAACTCAACCTTGCCTTCCTGGCTGGCTTCCAGGAACGACTGCTGACCACCCTGCGCCACGCCGCCGATGTGGAAGGTACGCATGGTAAGCTGCGTGCCGGGTTCACCGATGGACTGGGCGGCAATGATGCCAACCGCTTCACCGATATTCACCAGCGTGCCGCGCGCAAGGTCACGGCCATAGCACATGGCGCAAACGCCTTCTTCGGCTTCACAGGTCAGCGGCGAACGAATCCGGGTCGAGGCGACGTTCGACTGCGCGATCAGATCGGCGCGACGTTCGTCGATGATCTCGCCACGGGCGACGATCACCTCACCCGTGCCGGGCACGGTGATGTCATCGGCAGCCACACGGCCCAGCACCCGCTCAGCCAGCGACAGCACAACTTCACCGTCGTTGACAGCCGCTTCGGCATGGATCGCGCGCTCAGTGCCGCAATCGTGCATCCGCACGATGCAATCCTGCGCCACGTCCACCAGACGGCGGGTCAGATAGCCCGAGTTCGCGGTCTTCAGCGCGGTATCGGCCAGACCTTTCCGCGCGCCGTGGGTCGAGTTGAAGTATTCAAGAACGGTCAGACCTTCCTTGAAGTTCGAGATGATCGGCGTTTCGATGATCTCGCCCGACGGCTTGGCCATCAGGCCGCGCATCCCGCCAAGCTGCTTCATCTGCGTCACCGAACCCCGGGCACCGGAGTGGGCCATCATATAGACCGAGTTCGGCTCCATCTCAGCGCCCGCTTCGGTGAAACGCGGGGCGGAGATGGTGGTCATCATCGCCTCGGTCACCTTGTCGTTGCACTTCGACCAGGCGTCCACGACCTTGTTGTACTTTTCGCCCTGGGTGACCAGACCGTCCATGTATTGCTGTTCGAAACCAGCAACCTGATCCTTCACCTCATTGACGATTTCCCACTTGGTATCGGGGATCAGCATGTCGTCCTTGCCGAACGAGATGCCAGCCTTGAACGCCTCGCGGAAGCCCAGACCCATGATCTGGTCGCAGAAAATAACCGACTCTTTCTGACCGCAATAACGGTAGACGGTGTCGATAACAGTCTGCACGTCTTTCTTACGCAGAAGACGGTTCACCAGTTCAAACGGAGCCTTGGCGTTCAGCGGCAGAAGGTTGCCCAAGCGCAGACGGCCGGGGGTGGTTTCATACCGCTTCCAGACGATGTTGCCCTCGTCATCGACCTGACGCAGACGCGCCTGAATCTTGGCGTGCAGATGCACCGCACCGGCGGCCAGCGCATGTTCGACTTCTTCGATGTCGGCAAAGGCCATGCCTTCGCCAACCATGCCCTTGCGTTCCATGGTGGTGTAGTAAAGGCCCAGCACCATGTCCTGCGACGGAACGATGATCGGCGCGCCGTTGGCGGGCGACAGCACGTTGTTCGTCGACATCATCAACACGCGGGCTTCCAACTGGGCTTCCAGCGAAAGCGGAACGTGAACAGCCATCTGGTCGCCGTCGAAGTCGGCGTTGAAAGCCGAACAAACCAGCGGGTGAAGCTGAATGGCCTTGCCTTCGATCAGGATCGGCTCAAACGCCTGAATGCCCAAACGGTGCAGCGTCGGCGCGCGGTTCAGAAGAACCGGATGTTCGCGGATCACTTCATCAAGAATATCCCAAACCTCGGGACGTTCCTTTTCCACCAGCTTTTTCGCCTGCTTCACGGTCGAAGACAGACCCTTGGCTTCCAGACGCGAATAGATGAAGGGCTTGAACAGCTCCAACGCCATCTTCTTCGGCAGACCGCACTGGTGCAGCTTCAGTTCCGGGCCGGTCACGATGACCGAACGACCCGAGAAGTCGACGCGCTTACCCAGAAGGTTCTGACGGAAGCGGCCCTGCTTGCCTTTCAGCATGTCGCTGAGCGACTTCAGCGGGCGCTTGTTGGTGCCGGTGATGACGCGGCCACGACGGCCGTTGTCAAAGAGGGCATCGACAGCTTCTTGCAGCATCCGCTTTTCGTTGCGCACGATGATATCGGGCGCACGCAATTCGATCAGACGCTTCAGACGGTTGTTACGGTTGATGACCCGGCGATAGAGATCGTTCAGATCCGAGGTCGCGAAACGGCCACCATCCAAAGGCACCAGCGGGCGCAGTTCCGGCGGAATGACCGGAAGAACGGTCAGCACCATCCACTCCGGACGGTTGCCGGATTCCAGGAAGCTTTCCACGATCTTCAAACGCTTGATGATCTTCTTCGGCTTCAATTCGCCGGTGGCTTCCTTCAGATCAGCGCGAAGCTGCTCAGCAGTCGCGTCCAGATCAATCGCCGCCAGCATTTCGCGGATCGCCTCAGCGCCGATATTGGCGGTGAAAGCGTCAGCACCATACTGGTCTTGCGCGTCCAGATACTCTTCTTCGCTCATCAACTGGCCATAGGTCAGGTCGGTCAGACCCGGCTCGATCACCACATAGTTTTCGAAGTAGAGAATGCGTTCCAGATCGCGCAGCGTCATGTCCAGCATCAGGCCGATGCGCGAGGGCAGCGACTTCAAAAACCAGATATGGGCAACGGGCGAAGCCAGTTCGATATGGCCCATCCGCTCACGGCGGACCTTTTGCAGCGTGACTTCCACACCGCATTTTTCGCAGACAACGCCGCGATATTTCATGCGCTTGTATTTGCCGCAAAGGCATTCGTAATCCTTGATCGGGCCAAAGATACGGGCGCAGAACAGACCGTCACGTTCGGGCTTGAACGTGCGGTAGTTGATGGTTTCCGGCTTTTTGATCTCGCCGTAAGACCACGACAAGATGCGCTCGGGCGAGGCCAAGCTGATCTTGATCTCGTCAAAGGTCTTGACGGGCGCAACCGGGTTGAACGGGTTGGTCGAGAGTTCCTGGTTCATTACCAAATCCTAAGAATGGGGGTTGCGGTCAGAAGGCCAAGGCCAAATTTCTTCGAAGAAATTTGCAAAAAATCTTCGAAGATTTTTGTCACCTTATTCTTCCTCCGCATCCAGGAGTTCCATATTGAGGCCGAGGCCGCGCACTTCCTTGACAAGGACGTTGAACGATTCGGGCACGCCCGCTTCGAAATTGTCCTCGCCCTTGACGATGCTTTCGTAAACCTTGGTCCGGCCCGCGACGTCGTCCGACTTCACGGTCAGCATTTCCTGAAGGGTATAGGCGGCGCCGTAGGCTTCCAAAGCCCAGACTTCCATTTCCCCCAGACGCTGGCCGCCGAACTGTGCCTTACCGCCCAAGGGCTGCTGGGTGACCAGCGAGTAAGGCCCGGTCGAACGGGCGTGCAGTTTGTCATCGACAAGGTGGTGCAGCTTCAGCATGTACTTGACACCAACGGTGACCTTACGGGCGAATTTCTCGCCGGTGCGGCCATCGAACACTTCGGATTGGCCCGAAGTGTCAAAGCCCGCGCGGGTCAGCGCATCGTTCACGTCAGCTTCTTTGGCACCATCGAAAACCGGGGTCGCGATCGGAACGCCACGGGTGACGTTGCCGGCGAGTTCCAGGAATTCGGCCTCATCGCGATCAGCGAAGGCTTCTTCATAGGTTTCGTCACCGTAAGCCAGACGCATCGCTTCGCGCACCGGGGTCATGTCACCCGAACGGCGATACTCTTTCAAAGCATCGTCGATCTTCAAGCCCAAGCCGCGCGCGGCCCAGCCCATGTGGGTTTCCAGGATCTGACCGACGTTCATACGCGACGGCACACCCAGCGGGTTCAGCACCAGATCAACCGGGGTGCCATCGGCAAGGAAGGGCATGTCCTCGGCCGGAACGACCTTGGAGATAACACCCTTGTTGCCGTGACGGCCGGCCATCTTATCGCCCGGCTGAAGCTTGCGCTTCACCGCGACGAAGACCTTGACCATCTTCATCACGCCCGGAGGCAGATCGTCGCCGCGACGGACCTTTTCCACCTTGTCTTCAAAACGATGGTCAAGCGCGCGCTTCTGCGCCTCATACTGGTCGTGCAGCGCCTCGACATCCTTGGCCTCGGCTTCTTCGCCAAGAGCAAGCTGCCACCACTGACCACGCGACAGCGTGCCCAGCAGCTCTTCGTCAATGGTCGAACCGGCCTTGATGCCTTTCGGCCCCTTGACGGCGGTCTTGCCCATGATGAGCGTCTTCAGGCGCGAATAGATGTTGCGCTCAAGGATCGCCAACTCGTCGTCGCGGTCACGCGCCAGACGTTCGACTTCCTCGCGCTCGATCTGAAGCGCGCGTTCGTCCTTGTCCACACCATGACGGTTGAAAACGCGGACTTCGACGATAGTACCATAGGCCCCCGGCGGCAGGCGCAAAGACGTATCGCGAACGTCAGACGCCTTTTCACCGAAGATGGCGCGCAGCAGTTTTTCTTCCGGCGTCATCGGGCTTTCGCCCTTGGGGGTGATCTTGCCAACCAGAATATCGCCCGGCTGCACTTCGGCACCGATGTAAACGATGCCCGCCTCGTCGAGGTTGCGCAGCGCTTCTTCACCGACGTTCGGAATGTCGCGGGTGATCTCTTCCGGCCCCAGCTTCGTATCGCGTGCCGCGACTTCGTATTCTTCGATATGGATCGAGGTGAACACGTCGTCTTTCAGAATGCGTTCCGAAATCAGGATCGAGTCTTCATAGTTGTAGCCGTTCCACGGCATGAAGGCGACGATGACGTTCCGGCCAAGGGCCAGTTCACCAAAGTCGGTGCAGGGGCCGTCGGCCACCACTTCGCCGCGCTTCACCGTGTCGCCCACTTTCACCAGCGGACGCTGGTTGATGCAGGACGACTGGTTCGACCGCTTGAACTTGCGCAGACGGTAGATGTCGACGCCCGGCTCACCCGGTTCCAGCATTTCAGTCGCGCGCACAACGATACGGCTGGCGTCAACCTGGTCAATTACGCCCGCACGCCGCGCCATGATGGCAGCGCCGGAGTCGCGGGCCACGACGGCCTCGATCCCGGTGCCAACAAAGGGCGCGTCCGCCTGCAACAGCGGAACCGCCTGACGCTGCATGTTCGAACCCATCAGCGCGCGGTTGGCGTCGTCATTTTCCAAGAAGGGAATGAGCGAGGCCGCAACCGACACCAATTGCTTCGGAGACACGTCGATCAGGTCAATGGCGTCAGGCGCGTTAAGCATGAATTCGCCGGCTTTACGCGACGAAATCAAATCGTCCTGGAAACGGCCTTCGGCATCCTGCGCGGCGTTGGCCTGTGCAACCGTGTGACGCATTTCTTCGGTCGCGGACATGTAAACCACATCATCCGTTACCTTGCCGTCGATCACCTTGCGATACGGGGTCTCGATGAAGCCGTATTTGTTCACGCGAGCAAAGGTGGCCAGCGAGTTGATCAGACCGATGTTCTGACCTTCGGGCGTTTCAATCGGGCACATCCGGCCATAGTGGGTCGGGTGAACGTCGCGCACCTCAAAGCCCGCACGCTCGCGAGTCAGACCGCCCGGCCCAAGGGCCGACAGGCGGCGCTTGTGCGTCACTTCGGACAGGGGGTTGGTCTGGTCCATGAACTGCGAAAGCTGCGAGGAGCCGAAGAATTCGCGCACCGCAGCCGCAGCCGGTTTGGCGTTGATCAGATCCTGCGGCATGATCGTGTCGATTTCCACCGAGGACATACGTTCCTTGATGGCGCGCTCCATGCGCAAGAGGCCGACGCGATACTGATTTTCCATCAGTTCGCCCACGGAACGAACACGACGGTTGCCAAGGTGGTCGATGTCGTCGATCTCGCCCTTGCCGTCGCGCAGTTCGGTCAGCGCCTTGATGCAGGCCACGATATCATCGCGGTCGAGCGTGCGCTGGGTATCGGGCTTGCCCAGATCCAGACGCATGTTCATCTTCACACGACCAACGGCCGACAGGTCATAACGCTCCGAATCGAAGAACAGCGTGTCAAACAGCGCCGAAGCGGCTTCGACGGTCGGCGGTTCGCCGGGGCGCATGACGCGGTAGATGTCCATGAGCGCGGTATCGCGGCCCATGTTCTTGTCGGCGGCCATGGTGTTGCGGATGTAGGGGCCGACATTGACGTTGTCGATGTCGAGAACCGGGATCTCGGTGATGCCCTGATCCAACAAGAGCTTGACGGACCCGCCCTTCGGCTCGCCGTCGCGGTCATATTCCATCGTCAGTTCGTCGCCGGCTTCAGCCCAGATCTCGCCGGTTTCTTCATTGATGATGTCCTTGGCGACATAGCGGCCAAGGATATGGTCGAACGGCACCAGAAGCTCAGTGATCGCGGCGTCGTCTTTCCACTTCTTCACCATCCGCGGCGTGGCCTTGTCGCCCGCCTTGAGGATAACCTCACCGGTAGCGGCATCGACCAGATCGTAAGACGGACGGGTGCCCGACACACGGTTCGGGAAGAACTTGGTGACCCAGCCCTTGTTCTTCACATGGCGGAAGGTGATGGTTTCATAGTAGGCATCCATGATGCCTTCCTGGTCCATCCCCAGCGCATACAAGAGCGTGGTGACCGGCAGCTTGCGGCGACGGTCGATGCGCGCAAAGACGATGTCCTTGGCGTCAAATTCAAAATCCAGCCAAGAGCCGCGATACGGGATGATGCGGCAGGCGAACAAAAGCTTGCCCGAAGAATGGGTCTTGCCTTTGTCGTGATCGAAGAACACGCCGGGCGAACGGTGCATCTGGGAAACAACAACGCGCTCGGTGCCGTTCACGATGAACGTGCCGTTTGCGGTCATCAGGGGCATGTCGCCCATGTAGACGTCTTGTTCCTTGATGTCCTTGACCGAACGGGCGCCGGTCGATTCATCGACATCAAACACGATCAGACGCAGCGTGACCTTCAGCGGCGCGGCATAGGTCATGTCGCGTTGCTGGCATTCGTCCACGTCATATTTCGGCTTTTCCAGCTCGTATTTGACGAATTCCAGAACAGCGGTCTCGTTGAAATCCTTAATCGGGAAAACCGACTGGAACGTGCCCTGAATGCCCTCACCATCGGTGGGTTTCAGGCTATCGCCCGAACGCAAAAACAGGTCGTAAGAGGATTTCTGAACCTCGATCAGGTTCGGCATGTCCAGAACTTCGCGGATCTTGCCGAAATAGCGGCGGATACGCTTCTGGCCAACGTAAGCTTGAGCCATGCTCGTCGTTACCTTTCATTCTTTTCCCCGGCACACGTCCTGTCGGGCCACAGGAGTATGCCGCTTGGGCAGAGGGAGGAAGGTTCCATTCATGGCGCCTGTCCCGTCAGGCGCCTCCCGAACCTTGCCGCACCTTGGAAGAAGCTTTACGTAAAAAGCCCCTTCCGAGACGCGCTAGGCTGGAGGCGGATTTTCCGCCCCCAGCCCGCGAAATCTTTGCCGGGACGACGCCTGCGCGTGCGCCCCGGACCAGATTACTTGAGTTCCACCTTGGCGCCAGCGGCTTCCAGGGCTTTCTTCATGGTCTCGGCGTCGGCTTTCGACACGCCTTCTTTGACCTTGCCGCCAGCTTCCACGAGGTCCTTGGCTTCTTTCAGGCCCAGACCGGTGATGGTGCGCACTTCCTTGATCACGTTGATCTTGTTGGCGCCGGCGTCGGTCAGAACGACGTCGAACTCGGTCTTTTCTTCTTCGGCAGCAGCCGGGCCAGCAGCCGGGCCAGCAGCCATCATGACGGCGCCACCGGCAGCCGGCTCGATGCCGTAGGTGTCTTTCAGGATGGTCTTCAGTTCCTGCGCTTGCAGCAGGGTCAGACCAACGATCTCTTCGGCGAGTTTGTTCAGATCAGCCATTTTCATATTCCGTAAGTTTGAGAGGGTTCTAACGAGGTGGGGTATTTCCCACGCAGGTTTCGAAGATCAGGCGGCGGCCTTTTCCTCGATGGTCGAAAGGATGCTTGCGATGTTCGAAGCAGGCGCGCCAATGGCACCGGCGATATTCGACGCGGGCGCACCGATGCACGACACGATCTGAGCGATAAGCTCTTCGCGCGACGGCATGGAGGCCACGGCCTTGATACCAGCCTGGTCCAGAACCTCACCGCCCATTGCCCCGCCGATGATAACGAACTTGTCGTTGGTCTTGGCATAGGCTTCGGCGACCTTGGCCGCAGCCACGGGGTCTTCCGAATAGGACAGCATGGTCATGCCCGTCAGGAGCCCAGCCATTTTGGCCGAAGCTTTCCCTTCAAGGGCGATCTTGGCGAGCGTGTTCTTGGCAACGCGTACGGACCCGCCAACTTCGCGCATTTTCGCGCGCAGGTCCTGCATCTGTGCAACCGTCATACCTGCGTAGTGTGCAACCACAACAACGCCAGAGCTTGCGAAGATTTGGCCGAGTTCTTCGACCAACTGTTCTTTTTGGGCTCTATCCACAGTTTCACTCCAAGTGTGGGGGTTTCCCCCCGGCTCATATTTGTGGCCGCCTTGCAGCCGCCACGTTCGGGTCCACGATAAAGGACCGAGCCATGATCACCCGAGGGAACCCCGGAATAATTCGTCTCGAACCCCATCTCAGGAGGGAAATTAAGGCGTTTGCGCGCCACCCACCGTCTCGGACAAAGCATGCGTAACCCCCGCGACGAATCACGGAAGGCTGGCATGAGGCGCTGCATAGCCCTTGTTGGCGTAATAGGAAAGCCCCCCAAGCGGCTTCACCGCATCACAGGGCCCCCGCATCCCCCAAAGTCTGGCGAAAGCGGGCGCGGTCCGCCGGGCTGAAAATCGGCCATTCGGCCCAGGTCTTGGGCCGGATCGACAGCGCCCGATGCGGGCAGGCGCGACTGGCCAGCAGCCAAGGCAACATCACCTGATCGCGCCGCGTCAGGGTGGAAAGGCTGGCATACCATGCCTCATTCAGCCGGTCCGTCTCGGCGCTGCCCATGTGCTGAACAAGGCAGGTATTCACAAAAAGCCCGGCATGGCGGGGAAAATTCGCTTCCCGGAACACCTGCACCACCCTGTCATGCTGCGCCGGGGTCATCAGCCCTTTTTGCAGGCATTCATCGGCCTCGTCCCAAGCACAATCGCGGCGGCGGTGGCGGAAGAAGTAGCGGCCAGCCGGTTGATCGGGATGTTCCCGGCCCAGTCGGTGCAAAAGATGCAGCGGGTCACGCAAGAACCGCGCGTTATTGTCGAGGTAGATCACCCAGTCATAGGCCTGAAAAAACAGATGGGGACAAAGTTTGGGCCAGCGCGACAAGATCGCCGGGCCTTCGCCTGCATCTTGCAAGGGCACAAGGCTGGCGCTGGTCGGCAGGCTGTCATGATCGGTGAACACATAGCGGTCATAGCCCTGCCCTGCCGTCCCGGTGGCATCAGGGTTAAAGGGTTCATGCGCGCCGAAATAGCAGGAATACACGGCAACCTTCGCCGTGGCTTTTGGCACTATCTGCATCGCACGCTGCATTTGCACTTACCCTGCACAACCGTAGGGCAGGCTATCGCAGCGCCCGGCCAAAAGCAAACGGCCGCCCTTTTCAGAGCGGCCGCCAGAAATTTCAGATCGGGCGGTCAAACCGCCACGACATCAGGCCGAAGCCGAAGCCAGATCCAGCGAAACGCCCGGACCCATGGTCGAAGAAAGCGAAACTTTCTTCAGATAGGTCCCCTTGGCACCCGAAGGCTTGGCCTTGGAAACCGCATCCACGAAGGCGCGCACGTTTTCAGCCAGCTTTTCTTCCGAGAAAGAAACCTTGCCGATACCAGCGTGAACAACACCGGCCTTTTCGACCTTGAACTGCACTTCGCCGCCCTTGGCCGCTTCGACAGCGGTTTTCACGTCCATCGTCACGGTGCCGACCTTGGGGTTCGGCATCAGGTTGCGCGGGCCAAGGATCTTACCCAGACGGCCGACCAGCGGCATCATGTCCGGGGTGGCGATGCAGCGATCGAATTCGATCTTGCCCGACTGGATGGTTTCCAGCAGGTCTTCGGCGCCAACGATGTCTGCACCGGCAGCCTTGGCTTCTTCAGCCTTCTGGTTGCGGGCGAAAACAGCCACGCGCACGGTTTTGCCCGTGCCGTTCGGCAGTTGCACAACGCCACGAACCATCTGGTCGGCGTGACGCGGGTCAACGCCCAGGTTCAACGCGATTTCCAGCGTTTCGTCGAATTTGGCCGAGGCCGCACCCTTGATCAGCTTGACCGCATCTTCAACCGAGATGAGAGCCTTGCCAGCGAAAGCTTCGTTGGCCTTAGCCGAACGCTTACCAATTTTTGCCATGATGATCAGCCCTTCACTTCGATGCCGCAGGACTTGGCCGAACCGAGGATGATGTTCATCGCAGCTTCCACGGAGTTGGCGTTCAGGTCCTTCATCTTGGTCTCAGCGATCTTGCGAAGCTGAGCGGTGGTGATCGAACCGGCGACTTCACGGCCCGGCTTGGTCGAGCCTTTGGCGCGGGCGCGCTTGCCCACGGCCGGCAGGCCAGCAGCCTGCTTGATAAGGAAGGACGCAGGCGCGGTCTTCAGCTCAAGGCTGAACGACTTGTCGGCGTAGTAGGTGATGATGACCGGGGTCGGGGTGCCCGGCGGAATTTCGGCGGTCTTCGCGTTGAATTCCTTCACGAAGGCCATGATGTTCAGGCCGCGCTGACCCAAAGCCGGGCCGACCGGCGGCGACGGGTTGGCCTGCTGGGCCTTAACTTGCAGCTTGAGGCTGCCGATAATCTTCTTGGCCATTTGGCCTCTCCTTTATCACTGCGCCGCCCTTCATTGGGCCTTGGCGCGGTTTAGTGGTCCGGTTAGCCGATGGTTTCCCAAAGGCGCGCCTCCCACGCGATGCACTCAGAGGTTTTTCGACACCTGAGTGAATTCCAGTTCGACAGGCGTAGCCCGCCCAAAGATCGAGACGGACACCTTCAGGCGGCTGTGCGCCTCGTCCACGTCTTCGACCATGCCATCGAAGCCCTCAAACGGGCCATCGGTGACCTTGACCTTTTCGCCCACATCAAAGCGGATCAGGTTGCGCGGCTGCGCTTCGCCCTCTTCGACGCGATTCAGAATTTGGTTCACTTCCGCGTCGCGCATCGGCATCGGCTTGCCCTGCGGGCCAAGGAAGCCCGTGACGCGGTTGATCGAGGAAATCAGGTGATAGCCGCGGCTGGTCATTTCCATGCGCACCAGCACATAGCCCGGCATGAAGCGGCGCTCGGACGTCACTTTCTTGCCGCGACGCACCTCGATCACTTCTTCGGTCGGCACCAGAACTTCGTCGATCTCGTCACCAAGATTGGCGTCAGCAACGGCCGTGCGGATTTGCTCTGCGACCTTCTTTTCGAAGTTCGACAGCACGCTCACCGAATACCAACGCTTGGCCATGCCCATTCCACCTTGCTTGCCAACCCCATCAAGGGATTGAATTTCCTGTATTTTCCGAGACATTTCCCGGCATTTTCGGGAACAAAAAACAGCGCGCAACTCGAATCGCTGCGCGCCGTGTTCCCTTTGGTTGTGGGCGAAATAGCCGCCAACAGCCCTGAATTCAAGAGATTTCCGCGCGAAAAGCCTGATCAGACCCCGCCGATCACCAGACGCAGGCCAAAGCGGATGACCATATCGACCAAACTGAAGAAGGTCGCGGTCAACGCAGCCATGATGAACACCATGATCGTGGTCAGCATCACTTCGCGGCGCGATGGCCATGCCACCTTGGCGATTTCGGCCCGGGTCTGGGCGATGAACTGGGTAGGTGAGGTCTTCGAGGCCATGGTCGCTTCCGATCCTGTCAATGCTTGCGCAGATACGCGGCCCCGCCCGCGATTTCAAGACCTAAGGCAAGTTACAAGGTTTTGCCCTGATCGTGCCTTAGTCATCTGCAAAACTTCAGTCTCCTGATTGCAGACTGAGCACCGCCCCATCATGACCACTATGAGCACAGAGACTTTCGCCGCCCGCGTCGCACGCGTTCAGGCGGGCGCCGCCAACACAAAAGGCACGATCTTTGTCGGCCAGGATGAACAGTATCATCTTGGCCAGCGCAACGTCTTGCCGCAAAGCAAAGCGCGGGAAATCGCGGGCAATGCGCTTTATCCGCTTTCGCTGCTCGGGGCGTTCGGGGTGGGCCTGCTTGCGGTTGCGCTTGGCAGCTATGCCCGCTTCCAACTCGCCGCCGGGCAGAGCGAACTGGAAGATGCGGATCTGGAAATGGCGCTGTCCAGCGTCATTGGCTTCGCGCTGTCTTTTGTGTTCGCCCAGATGTTCCGGCTGAAATCCAAGGAACACAAGGCGCTGCAAGGCATGGGCGTTTTTGTGATGGTCTGCGGTTTGCACAACTTCGCCCACTGGACCCCTGGCCTGATGTCCATGGTCTTTTCGCCTGAATATGTCGCCCGGACACAAACCGAAACGCCGCCAAACTCGGCACGGTTCCGTGGGGTTTACTTCCCCTTGTTCGACGCACACGCCCCGGCAGCAGAAGTCACCGGTGCAGCCGCCGCGCCCGACGGGGCGGCGGATGATGTGCCCGGCGCAGGAACAGACACCGTTACATGCACGGAAAAAGCCCCGGCAGTTAAACGGATTGTTCTCGATCATGACAAGAACATCAAGCCGCGCAAAACCAAGGCAGGCTGCGCAACCGAATGATCCGTAGTGTCAGGAGATGGGCCTTGGCAGGGGCAGCAGGGTTCGAACCCGCGACCTACGGTTTTGGAGACCGTCGCTCTACCAGCTGAGCTATACCCCTAGGCCTGCGGGGCAGTTACGGCATGGTGCGGGGGAAATCAAGGCCAGACCGCAAGGCCCCGAAGATTTTCCGCGAAAATCTTGCAAGGCCGGGAAACGCATCGCGCGGGGCGCCCCGCGCAAATGAAAAAGGCCACCTTTCGGCGGCCTTTTCCGTTCATCCCATTGGATGGATCAGGCGATGATCTTCGACACGCCGTTTGGGGCGCGTCTCGGGATCATCAGGCGATGATCTTCGACACGAC
>Ga0172373_10004452_pt1 | contig 19730 bp, 17 predicted proteins | sample Lak10m_2_FD_114546 | JGI IMG/M metagenome (GOLD analysis project Ga0172373, IMG submission 114546) | Freshwater microbial communities from Kabuno Bay, South-Kivu, Congo - kab_092012_10m | ecosystem: Environmental > Aquatic > Freshwater > Lake | place: Democratic Republic of the Congo...
CGCCCGGTCGTGGATGGACTGTCGGTCCTCCGCCGTGGGTTCGAGCTTCAACAGGATGTGGCTGCTCTCGATGACCTCGCCCTGGCGGTTGTCCAGGCGGATGATGTGCCAGCCGAAGTCCGAGCGCACCGGCGGGGCTATCTCGCCCACCGCGAGACGATAGGCGGCCTCTTCGTAAGGACGCACGAGACTGCCGCGCTTGGTGCGTCCAATGCTGCCCCCACCCGGGGCGCTGGCCGCATCCTGGCTGTGGGCCTTGGCCAGGTCGCCGAAGCGCGCGGGATCCTTCACCAGGAGCGCGTGCAGGCTGTCGGCCAGGTGCCGCGCCCTGGCCTCGCTGGCCACGGAGGGCTTCCAGTCCAGGAAGATGTGCGCCAGCCGCACGGACTCGCCCACCTTAGGCAGGCTGTCCTGCCAGGCGCTGAAGAAGTCCTGCACCTCCTGACGCGTCACCTCCACCTTGCCCAGGTGGCGGCGCTGGGCCTCCTCCACCGTCATGCGTTCGCGCATGTTCTCCGTCAGGCTCTTGCGAAAGGCCTTCACGCTCTGGCCGCTCAGTTCCTCCAGGCGCCTCTCGCTGCCCACCTGACGCAGGATCTGTTCCAGCCGCGATTCCACGCTGCGCTCCACCTCGCGATCGGCCACCACCACATTGGTGTCGGCCCTGGCGGCGGCGTAGAGCACCTTGGCGTCGATCATGGCCTCCACCAGCTGGAACTTCAGCTCCTCGGCGCGCTCGCCCAGGGATTCCAGCGTGAGCTTGTTCTCCATCAGATAGCGCTGCAGCTCCTGGCCCACCTCGCTCTCGAGGATGATCTGGTCATCCACCACCACCAGCACACGGTCCAGGCTCTCCTGGGCGCGGGCCACCGCGGCCAGCAGGAAGGCCATGAGCAGGACGATCACCGGACGCAGGCAGCTGATTGCGGGCGTTTTCATGAGGCTCCCGAACACTTTGACTCAACGAAGCGGCACAAGATAGGGGGCGGCAGGGCAATTCACTTGTCCCGCGATGGAGGCACGCCGCTTTCCACTTCAAGGAGGGGATCCAGGTCCACCTTCCACACGGCCTCCTGGCGCAAGGCCTCCAGGCGGCTCTCGAGGCGCTTGTGGCGCAGATCCTGCACCATGGCCTCGCGCACCATCGCCTCGTCCTGGTCCGCATCCGGCAGCCACCCCACCGGACGCTGGCCCTGCACCTGATAGAGGATCCACCCTCCGGGCACGGGAAGCACGGGGCTCCACTGCGCCAGGTCCAGGCCCTCCAGGATCGGCCCGTGGGCGCGGGGCAGCTCGTCCAGCGCCGTCCAGCCCGTGCGCCCCTTCAACACGCCCAGGGAGTCGGGCAGGGGAAGTTCCACGCGTCCACGACGCAACAACGCGACCAATTGGGTGAGCAGCAGGCTGTCCTGCCCGGAATACCAGTCCAGATCCAGCTGCCGCTCCGGCAGGGCCAGGAGGTCTTCGTTGGCCCGCGCCCAGGTGCGCAACTCCAGTTGTGAAATGGAAAGGGTCTCCGCCAGGGCCTGCTCCTCCAGCAATCCGCGCAGATAGCGCAGGCGCAGGCGGCCCAGCTCCTCGCGCACACGGGCCAGTGTGTCCAGTCCCAATCGGTGCGCCTCCTGGGCCAGGATCTGATCCTCCACCCAGCCGTCCAGCCAGCGCTCCAGCTCTTCGCGGGTGAGGCTGTCCCCCCGGCTGTCCAGATAGGCCCGCAACCGGGCCACGCTGAGCACGCTGTCGCCGGCCTGGGCCACCGCCCGGCGCAGCTCCGGCTGATCGCTGCGGCTGCGCCAGTCCCAGCGCCCCAGCAGGGCCAGGGACACCAGCATCACGATGAGCCCAACGGCGATCCAGCCGCGCCGGTCGCGTCGCCAGGATGGCATGTGCATGGGGGCGCTCTCCTTCAGGATCCGGCTCGGGGGCAGGGGCTTCCAGCCTCGCGATTCTGCGCCGGCAGGCATGCAGGCCGGCGCAGAGGTCTTCACCGCCCAACCTAACAAAGCGGAGGCCGGGCCACGGTCCAGTTGCAGGGGCAAGGGCCTCATATCACCTTTGCCGCCGCTTGGCTGGACCGCACCAATTCAGGATCCCATCATGTCACACCACTTTCCCGTGGACTTTTTCACGGATCGGAGTCTGCTCGTCACCGGCGGCGCGGGAGCCATCGGCTCCAACCTGGTGGCGTCCCTGTTGGGCCTGCCCGTGCGCCAGGTGACCGTGCTGGACGACCTAAGCAGCGCGGTGGCCTGGAATCTGCCGCAGGATCCCCGCCTGCACTTCGTGCGCGGCAGTGTGTGCGAGGCCGGCGCGCGGGAGCAGGCCTTTCAGCACAAGCCCAGCGTGGTCTTCCACCTGGCGGCCTTCTTCGCCAACCAAAACTCGGTTGACCACCCCGTGGAGGACCTCCACACCAATGGTTTCGGCACCCTCTCCCTGCTGATGGACTGCGACCGCCTGGGCGTGGAGCGCGTGGTCTACGCCTCCACCAGCGCCATCGATGACGGGCTGGAGGCGGGCACGGCGCCGGGCCGGGTGGAGCTCATCCTCAAGACGCCCTATCAGGTGACCAAGGCCCTGGGAGAGTTCTACGGCTACTACTTCCACCGGGAACGCGGCCTCTCCTACTCCACCGTGCGCATCTTCAACAGTTATGGCCCCGGCGAACTTCCCGGCGCCTACCGCAATGTCATCCCCAACTTCATTCGCAAGGCCCTGCGCGGCGAGGCGTTGCCCGTGATCGGCGACGGCTCCAGCAGCCGGGACTAACCTTCGTGGGCGACATCGTTTCCGGCTTTCTCACCGCCGCCACGCTGCCCGACATGGCCGGCCGCTGTCTGCGCCTGAGCAGCGGCGTCAGCACCTCGGCGCTTGAACTTGCCACGCTCATCAACACGCTCACGGGGAACTCCGCGGGCATCACCCACATGCCGCCGCGCAGTTGGGAGACCCTGCACCGGCACTTCGTCCCCGGCAGCCCGGAGCTGCCCGAGTGGCGGGCCTCCGTGGGTCTGGAGAAGGGTCTGGCCATCACGGTGGACTGGTTCCGCGCCAACCTCGAGCGCATCGACGCCGCCGCGGAGGCGTGATGGGCGCCCCGCGCATCCTGCTCATCAGCTACTACTTCTACCCCTACAACGGCTGTGGCAGCGCCATCCGCCCCATCAAGCTGGCCAAGTACCTGAGGCGCGAGGGCTGCGACCTGCATGTGTTGTGCGGCGGGTGGGAATCGGAGTTCGGCGACCCATCCTACGCCCGGGATGTGGAGGGCGTCACCCTGCATGTGGCGAACCCCCATCCCGCGGCTCCCACGGTCGAAGACAACACCGCGCGGCCGGAACACCTGCGCCTGGCGGGACGCCTGCTGCGCAGCCTGCTGCCCTTTCCGGACAACCGCTTCCGCCACCTGCCACGCATGGCCCGGGAGGCCGCACGCCTCATTCGCGAGCATGACCTGCAGCTGGTGCTGGTGAGCCTGCCGCCCAACTCCACGGGCCTGCTCGTTCCCATGCTGAAGCGGCAGTTCCCCCACCTGCCCATGGTGCTGGAGTTCCGCGACATGTGGGCGCTGGATCCCATCGCCACACCGCGGCACGCCTGGTTCCGCTTTTGCCAGAAACACCTGGAGCGCTGGACCCTGAACCAGTGCGAGCGCGTGGTCTCCTGCACTCCTGGCATGACGGCGTGGGTGCGAACCCAGCTGAAATCCCCGGAGCACGCCCTCACCGTATTGTCGGGCTACGATGAGGACGACTTCGCCTTCACCCCGCGCGCCGGTGCGCCCGGGCGCCTCAGCATCGCCTATGCCGGCTCCACCGGTGGCGTGGCGGGGCCCAGGACGCTGGAGCACATCGACCACGCCCTGGGTCGCGTCTTCCAGGCCAGGCCGGAGCTGCGCCAACAGCTTGTGGTGGACATCATCGGCCATGTGGACGATCCCACGCGCAGGCAGATCCAGCGGTTCGCCCACGCCGACCACTTTCACCTGCACGGCTTCATGCCCCACGACAAGGCCCTGGAAGCGCTGAGTGGCGCCGACATCCTGCTGCTCAATCTCTTCGATGCGCCGGGAATCGACATCGTCTACCCGGGCAAGACCTGGGAGTACATGCGCCTGGGCAAGCCTCTGTGGATCGCCTCCCCTACCGGCATCCTCAAGGATCTGGTGACAGAGAGCCACCGGCTGGGAGAGTGTGCGGAGTTCTCCGATGGGGAGGGCATCGCCGAGGCCTTGCTGCGCCTGCTGGAGGATCCCGGGCAGTGGGCGGAACGCTATGAGCTTGGCACCGGGCGCTACACCCAGTACGCCTGCTCCACCCTCTTCGCCGAGTACGCCCGCCTGCTGGCTTCCCTGATCAAGGAAGGCCCGGCGCCCACCCGCGTCTGATGGCCAGTCTTCAGGGGGTGAGGGTCCGGCGCCAGGGGCTGTGCCGGTGGGTGAGCAACTGGTGCCGCACCACCGCCCAGCTCTCGCGCAGATCCGAGCCCTTGAGCAGCAGGTCTCCACGGTAGCTGGCGCCATCGCGCAGGAAGGCCACCACCAGCAGGGCCTTGGTGAGGGCGCAGGCGCCCACGGTTCCCATGGCCGCCCCCAGCATGCCGAAGCGCGGAATGAGCCACACATTGAGCACGGCGTTCACCACCACGCCAGCGCCGTTCACCAGTGTTGGGATGTGGGGCTTCCCCTGGGCGGTGAAGTAAACGGATAGCACGCCGGAGTTGGCGCGCAGCACCATGATGCCGAAGGTGAGGGTGATCAGCGTGGCGTAGGCGCGCACATAGTCCTCGCCAAAAATGCGCAGCACGGGCCAACCCATGGCCAGCATCACCAGGAAGAGCAGCAGGTAGACGGGTGAGCTGAGGCGGTAGAAGCTGCCCGTGAGAACGGCGGCGGGCGCCTTGGCCAGACTGGCCACGCGGGGAAAGAAGGCCACCTGGATGGCCATCTGCACATCCTGCAGGCGCGCCACCGCCAGAGTGCTGATGGTGTAGAGCCCCAGATCGGCGGCGGTGACAGAAGGGACGCGTGACACATACCACGCCACCATCAGCGTGTCCAGACGGATGTTGAGCATGGCGAAGACATTGGCCAGCCACGGAAAAATGCTGTAGCGCAGCACTTGCCCCGCCGATGGAACGGCCGCGCCCGCGGCGGCGTCCGTGTCCAGTGGATGCCTGGACAACTTGCGCCGCACCATCACCACCACCACCAGGCGATCCAGCAGGTACATGCCCAGCACCAGCGCCGGTGAATCCGGCCGCAGCACCAGCACGCCGCCCACCAGCACATAGAGCACCAGGGACTGGACAACTTCCACGGAGTTGTACTCGCCGATGCGCTCGCGGGCCATGAGCAGGCAGCGCACCAGCGCGATAGCCAGCTCAAGCGGGAAAATGAGCAAGGTGATGAGGATGAGCAGCGGATGCCGCGTGCCTTCCGTGCCCAGGAGGCCGAAGTGGAAAAGCGCCAGTGACAGAAGCGCAGCACCCAGCACGGAAGGGATGAGCAGGGGCAAGACCCGGCGCAGGTAATCCCGTGCGGTGGCGCCCATGCGGTTGAGGTAGTACACGGCGGCGGCGTCCAGGCCCAGGCTGCTGCCCAGCACCAGCAGACCCACCAGCATCATCAGGTAGCTCACCACCCCCTGGCGCTCCGGCCCCATGCTGCGCGCCAGGGCCAGTGCCAGCACCAGATTGCCCAGGCTGACCACCACGCGGGTGCCAAATGTGGTGAGGATGTTGCGGATCACGATGTGGCTCTCAGTGGGGCTTCATCGCCAGGCCGCACCCGCGGGCCCACCACCTTGGCGGGATTGCCGGCCACGATCACACCTGGCGGCACATCGCGGCTGACCACGGCCCCGGCTCCCACCACGGATCCCGTGCCTATGCGCACGCCCGGCAAGAGAATGGCCCGCGCGCCGATCCACACATCGTCCTCGATGACCACCGGCCGGTCCTCGGCGTCGCCCTGGTCCATCATGGGCCTGTCGCCATCGCGAAACCGGTGGTTGAGGCTGTAGATCATCACTTCCGGGCCCATCATCACATGATCGCCGATGAAGCAGCTGGTGGCGATGCGTGCCCGCAGGCCAACGCCGGAGCGCCGTCCGATGGACACTTGTCGGCCCTGGATCACAGCGCCGCGCTCGATGTTGGCATCGGGGGCCACATGCATCACAAAGCCACGCACCAGCAGCCTCCGCCAGGCGCAGGCCACGCTTCCCCCGGGCGCACCGCTCTCTGGCAACCACTTGGCCGTGGCCATGTAGAGCAGGCGGCAGGCGACTCTCACCACGCGGGGTGTCATGTGCGTCCTTCCATTTTTCCCGTCATCGCAGGCCGGGTCAGGGACCTCATGCGTCGGCCGCCTCGTCGTCCAACTCCAGGCGGCGGACACCACCCATCCAGGCCCAGAAGAGCATGGTCCAGCTGGCGCTGAGGAACATGGAGTCCACCATGCCCGAACCCAGGAAGACCACGCAGGCCACAAGCATCGCCTTGCGCTCCGGCCCCCACGCGGCGTGGGCCCAGCCCTTGCGCAAGCGCCAGGCGGCGCGACCAAGAAAAGCGCCGATGGAGCCCAGTAGGGCCAGCATGCCGGGGATGCCCAGTTCCAGACAGGTGTTGAGCAGCAGATTGTGGGCGTGTTGCAGACGCAGCACCGGGATGGGCGTCAGTTTCAGATAGACATGCTGGAAGCGGGAGAAGCCGATGCCGCCCCAGGGATGGGCGGCGATGAGTTTGAGCGCGGCCTGCCAGCCCATGAAACGCGCCACCACGCTTTCCTCCAGCCCGGATGTCACCTGCTCCAGCCGCGTGAAGAAGCCCATCTCCACCATCCAGGTGCGCGCCAGGACGAAGAGCGCGGCGGGCAGGGCGAGGCGCAGCCACAGCTCGGGATAGAGCAAGAGCCCCAACGAGGTGGTCAGCACCGCCATGCGCGTGTTGGTGAGCAGCATGGCCATGAAAACCAGCGCCAGCAGCACCAGCTCCTTCGGATCCCACTTGCGCGCCAAGCGGGCGTAGCAGAAGGGAAGCACGGCGGCGGCGGTCTGCCCGATCATGGTGGGGTACTGGTTGAAGAAGCCGCCGGGACGGGAGACACCGGGCTGGGTGAGCTTCACCACCAGACTGCCCAGGCCGATGATGGCGAAGGCCACCACCACATGCCGCGCCAGCAGCCTGGCGTAGGCGCCGCCCTTGGGAGATCGCACCAGACTCAGGTAGAGGCCCATGGGCAACACATAGGTCTCGAAGTAGAGGAAGAAGGCCTCGCCCTTCTCGGGTGAAGGGCGGATGCCCAACAGGCCCACCCCCAGCACGATGCCCGCCAGCCAGCGGTCGAAGGGGGCAAGACGCCCGCCGGCCGCGTTCTGCGTGATGTCCAGGGTGAGCAGGAGCAGGACCAGCCCGCCCATGGCCCAGTAGACGGCGTCGATGCGCAGCATGAGGGTGTAGGGAAAGACCACGAAGACCCAGTGCATGGGATCCCGCACCAAGAGGAGACCTGCTGCGGCCAGGATTCCCAAGGGCAGCAGGTTCAGCAATTGGTCCTGGGGCTCCACGCCCGGGCTGTGGAGACTGACGGTGAGCCACAGGGCGAGGAGGACTCCCACCACTGTCAGCACCGTCTCCGCGGTGGGTCGACGGCGCCACACTCCCGCGCGGCCTTCCTTGCGCAAAGCCTCCATCACGCGTCCCCCGCCACCCGCTGATACTCCCGCAACAGCTCCTGGGCGAAGTCCTCACGGGGGGCATCGTCCCTGGCGATGCGCGGCGCAGGCTCCCGAAGCAGCGTCTCCAGGGCCTCGCGCAGGGAGTCCACCGATCCGCTGCGGAAGAGGTGGCAATGGGGGCGGCGCGGCGCACAGTCGCTGGCAAGGACCTCGATCCCCAGCGCCTCGGCCTCGCGCAGGGAGAGGGCATCGCCATCCGTGCGCGTGGGTCGCACCAGCAGCTTGGCGGCGGGCAGCACAGCCTCCAGGGGCAGGGGCCGCGTCACCAGACGCACGGCATCGCCCAGGCTCTCCAGGGCGGGGCGCAGGGCGGCGTGCTGCTCCTCGGGCAGGGCATCCTGCGGCACCAGGGCCAGCAGACCCAGGCGTGGGGGGCGGGATGCCATGCCCGCCAAGGCCTCCAGCAGCAGATCCAGGCCATAGGTGGCTTGGCCGCCGGTGAGCCCCCAGTGGGAGGCCATGAAGAGCAGGGCGGGCTGTCGGGAACGCAACCAGGCACACAGCTCGGGTTCCTCGGCGGTGGTGTCCCGGGCGGGCAGATAGGCGGGAATGGTGCGCACCTGCCCATGCAGACCGCGCCGGACCATGCGAAGCTGGTCCTCCTCCTTCACGCAAATGACCCTGTCCACCGGCTTGAGCATCCAGCGCAGCCACGCGTCGGACGGCCCCACCCGCTCCAGATCCACATGCAGGGTGTAGAAGGACTTGCCGGGAAGAAAGCGCTCGCACAGGCCCATCACCAGCAGACGGTGCCAACCCGTCAGATGCCAGTGGCGCAAATCCCGACGAGCTCCACGCAGCAGGGAAAAGGGCAGACACGAAATGTGCGTCTTCACATGGCCCGGTCGGGAGGAACCGAAGGGGCTGAGCACCCGAACATCCAGACCCTTGGCCTCCAGGTGCGCCCGCATGCGGGCCACATGGGAGGCGATGCCGCCGTGGGGTGGAGGAAGAGGACCGATCAGGGTGATCCGCATGCCGTGCCTTGTGATCCTCTGGTCTGGTGTCGGGCGGCCGATGTGTGGGCTCCACGCGTGACGCAGCTTGAATATAGCGCACCCACGGCTTGCCCTGGGCGGCTTCGCATGGGTCCGCGTCCCACCTTTGGGCCGAAATTCCTACCCTGTAATCTGTTCAGCGAAGCAGATGGAAAGCGCCTTGCCCACCATTTCGTCACAAAAGCATGGCTCACCCTTGCAGGTGGTGATGCTGGCCTTTGACTTCCCGCCCTTCGTGGGAGGCGGCGGCAGCATGCGCATGCGCAAACTGGCCAAGTACCTGGCGCGCGACGAGGACATCCATCTGCGCGTGCTCACCGGCGGCTGGGAGAGCCGCGACGCGGACGCCGCCGCCTTGGCGGGTCTTGAGCAGATTCCGCTGCATGTGGCGGCCAGTGTTCCCGTACGGCCGGATCCTGGCAACCGCACGCCGGCAAAGATGCTGCATGTTCTGGGCGTGGTGTTGCGCTCCCTGCTGCAAATGCCCGACAACCGCTTCCGCTTCCTGCCGCGTCTGGTGTCCGAACTGCGCCGCCTGCACCGCGAGGTTCCGGTGGATGTGGTGCTCATCACCAGCCCGCCCAATTCCATGAGCCTGATGCCGCCCCTGGTGAAAGCCCTTGGCCCAGACAGCCGCGTGGTGCTGGATGTGCGCGATCTGTGGGCGCTGGATCCCCTCATGCGGCCCGACAACGCCTTGTTTCGCGCTGTCCAGCGGCGTATGGAACGCTGGGCGCTTAGCCACGCCGACGCCATCGTCACGGTCACGCCCGGCTACCAGCGGTGGCTCCAGGGGCAACTGCGCGGATCCGTGCCCGTGCACCTCATCACCAATGGCTACGACGAGGAGGACTGGCGCGGGCTGCAACCGCAGCGCGTCCACCCCCGGCGCGTGCTCATCAGCCACGCGGGCAGCCTGGGCGGCATCAATGGCCCGCGCTCGTTGCGTCCCCTGGCCCTGGCCCTGGAGATCCTGCACCAGCAACATCCTGCTCTGGCAGAGCGCCTCGCCTTCCAGTTCCTGGGCACGGTGCCCCCGGAGGAGCAGCGCGAACTGCGGAAACGCGCTCCCGGCGTGGAATTCACCTTCACAGGATTCCTCTCCCATCGCGAAAGTCTGGCACGCCTGGCCGCCAGCGATGCCTTGTGCCTGCTCCACTTCGATCTGGCCCACTGCGAGCTGATCTATCCGGGCAAGCTCTTCGAGTACTACCGCCTGGGCCTGCCCCTTGTGGCGTTCACGCCTCCCGGTCTCCTGGAGGATTTCGTGCGCGAGCGGGATTTGGGGGAGTGCGCCGCCTACGGTGATGCGCAGGCTATCTGCCAGGCGATCATCCGGCTGGTCAAGCGCCTGGACGCCGGGCCGGCCTACGGTGGCAGAAGGGAGGATGTGGTGGAATTCGAACGCGGCGCCCTGTCGGCCCGCTACGCCGCCTTGCTCAAGGAGGTGGCGACATCTCAGGCGAAGGGTTCGCCACGGCGGAATTGATCCATGGAGGCGTCGATGAGCTCCAGCATCTCGCGCCGGAAGCGGGCCTCGGAAAAGCCGTCGGCGTGGGCACGGATGCGGGCCGCCTCGTAACGCTGGGGATCCTGTTCAAAGCGCGTGATGGCGTCCGCCACCGCGTCCACCGACTGCTCGGCGTAGTAGAGGCCGGTGACGCCCTCCTTCACCGTCTCCCGTGTGCCGCCACGCCCAAGGCAGATCACCGGCGCGCCGGCGGCCATGGCCTCCACCGGTGAAATGCCGAAATCCTCCCGTGCGGCAAAGAGAAAGGCCTTGCAGCGCTGCAGGTGATCCGTCACCACGGCGTCGGGCTGTTCACCCAGCAGGTGCACGCTGGGCCCCGCCAGGGCCTTCACCCGCGCCATCTCCGGGCCATCGCCCACGATCACCAGAGGTTTGCCCAGCCGCGTGGCCGCCTGCGCCAGCAGGTCGATGCGTTTGTAGGAGACCATGCGCGACACGGTGAAGTAGAAATCCTCCCGGGGCAGATCGGCGCGGAAGCGCTCCACATCCACCGGCGGGTAGATCACCCGCGCCGGACGGCGGTAGGTCTTGGCGATGCGCCGTGCCACATAGTGGGAGTTGGCCACCAGCACATCCGGACGATCGGCCGACTGGCGGTCCCACATGCGCATGTAGTGCAGCACCGCTCGCGCCAGCGTGCTCTTCAGACCACGCACCAGGCCGGACTCGCGCAGGTAGGGATGGTACATGTCCCAGGCGTAGCGCATGGGTGTGTGCACATAGCTGATGTGCAGCTGCTCGGCGGAGCTGAGCACACCCTTGGCCACCGCGTGGCTGGTGGACAGGATGAGGTCATAGCCGTCCAGGTCGAACTGCTCGATGGCGTAGGGCATGAGCGGCAGGTAGCGCTGGTAATGCGTGCGGCCACCCGGCAACTTTTCGATGAAACTGCAGTGGATGGGATGGGAGCTGATGCGGTCGTTGTGGAAGTCGTGGTGACGCACCAGCACATGCAGGGGCGCGCCCGGGTGGAGCGCCAGCAGGCACTCGAGGACCTTCTCCCCGCCGCCGTGGGAAAGCAGCCAGTCATGCACGAAGGCGACCTTCACCTCGCCCCAGCCTCCACTTCTTGCAACACCAGGGCGGTGGCCCGCCCGCAGGCCTCCCAGGTGAAGGCGGCGGCGTGCCTGTTCCCGCGCTCCGCCAACCCGCGCCGCAGGCCATCCTGCCGCAACAGCTCCATCAGCAGATCGGCGGCGCCGTCCTCGTCGTCGGGGTGCACAGTGCAGGCGCCTGGCCCAGCGCCTTCGCCCACCGCGGTGGTGGAGGAACACAGGACGGGGCAGGCGCAGGCCATGGCCTCCAGCGGCGGCAGGCCGAATCCTTCGTAGTGGGCAAGATAAACAAAGAGCTCGGCGCCGGAGTAGAGGGCCGGCAGCCACCGGCGCTCCACATAGCCCGTCAGCACGGTACGCGCCGGCAGGGCTTCCGCAGTGGCCGCGCGAAAGATGGCGCTGCCGCCACCGGCCACCACCAGATCATGGTGGGGAAGGCTGCCCTGCACCTTTCGCCACACCCTCAACACGCCGTCGATGTTCTTGCGCGGATCCAGCGATCCCACGCACAGGAGATAGGGCCGTGACAGGCCAAGCGCGGCGCGCACCTGGGCGATGTCCTCCTGGGGGGCCGGGGCGAACTCGTCGCCCACCCCGGGATGGGCAACGGCGATCTTCTCCAGTGGAATGCCCAAACGGTCGGCGAGCCTCTCCTGCGAGAAGCGCGAGACGGTGAGGACGCGCTCCACGCGCCGCGCCAGGCGCGGCAAAAGCCAGGCGTACCACCGGGAGAAGGCCGGCGAGAACCACTCCGGGTGGTCCAGAGTGGCGGCGTCGTGCATGGTCACCACCTGGTGCGACACGGCCAGAGGCCCGGTGTTGGCGGGTGAGAAGAGCAGGCGTCCCCCACAGCGCGCCGGCAGCGCGGCCTGCTCCCACACATGTCCCAGGCTGGCCGGCAAGTGGCGGGGCGGGCAGAGTTCAACAGCCGCCAGCTGCCGGGCGATCTCCGACGCATAGACCTGCACACCCGTGGCACGCTGGGTGCGGAAGCGGCCGTTCATCACAAGGGAGGAGGATCCCATTTCAGGAAGCCTCGGTGGCGAATTGCTTCACGCGATGCCACACCAGAAAGAGGGCCATCACCAGCGGCAGGGCTCCGCCACCCACCAGCAAGGGTGCCAGCTGGATGCTGGGCAGGTCCAGCCGTGTGGCGGCTTCCCGCAGCGCCAGCTGGCCTCCCTGCGCCAAGGCCAGCGAGAGCAGGGCGGGCAGGAGCAGGGCAACCGCCGGTGGCAAGGCAAGGTGCCGGGGGCGGGCTCCCTGCAGGGCCAGCAGGCGGGCCACATCGTGCCAGGAGCGCGTCAGGCTGCGCACCGCCGCCGCCAACAGCCCCAGGGTGAGCAGGGCCAACAGGAGCCCCACGCCCACCGCCAGGCGGCCCATGCGGCGCAACTGGTCGCCCAGACTTCCCAAAAGCGCACGGTCCACATGCACGCCCTCCACGCCTGGCACCTTGCGCAGACGGATCAACTCCCGCTCCAGCTGGTCGGGTGCGGCGTCCGCCTTCACCTTGAGCAGGACCGTGGGAGGAAAGGGATTCTCACCCAGGAGTTCCACCACATCCACGCCAAAGCCCTGCTGAAACTCACGGGCGGCGGCCTCGCGGCCAAGCATGCCGGCCAGCCGCAGCGTCTGGCAGCGGGACAGCTCCTCCATCACCCGGGCCGGGGCGCGGGCATCGTCGGCCTTCAGGTAGATCTCCGCCGGCACGCGGCCCACCAGCGCCTCGCGCAGCTGCAGGCTGTGCTCCAGGGCCCACCCCAGCACGCCGCCCACGAGCAGCGCCAGCGTCCAGCACAGCACCAGCAGCACGGTGCGCGACAGGGAGCGGCGCAGCAGGCCCAATCCTTCAAGCAACCAGATCATGGACGGGCCCCCCGGATGGCGTCCTCCACCACGCGCCCCTGCTCCAGACGCAGACGACGCACATCGCCATCCCTTGCCGCGTCGCCGTGCCGGCAGAAGAGCACGCCGGTGCCACGCCGTGCCTGCCGCTTGAGCACGCCAAGCATGGCCTCCTGCTGGTCGGGGGACAGGTGGGCCAGGGGCTCGTCCAGCAGCATCACATCCGGCAGTCCGCACAAGGCCAGGGCCAGCTGCACCCAGCGGGACTGGCCCGTGGACAGGGTGCCGCAGATCTGATCGGCACGGGTGAGCAGACCCGTCTCGCCCAGAATGCGCATGGCCTCCCGGCGCCGCTCCCGGGCTCCGTGCCCGTGCACGGCCAGGGAAAGGCGCACCAGTTCACGCGCCGTGCGCTGGGCGGGGAGCTGCACCGTTTGATCCAGCACGCCCAGGCAGCGACGCCAGGCCGCCTGTTCGTTGGGACGCCCCAGGCTCAAGGGCTCCTGTCGGAAGAGCAGCACGCCCCCCGTGGGCTGAAGCCGCCCCTGGAGGAGTTTCAAGAGCGTGGATTTTCCCGCGCCGGGCTCGCCTTCCAGCGCAACCACCTCCTCGGCGTGCAGGCGCAAATCCACGGGGCCCAGGCGGAAGCCGCCCGGATAGGTGAACTCCAGGGCGCGTGCCTCCAAGACGGGCAGCGCGGAAGATTGGAGGGAGGACATCAGGCCCCCTCCAGCGGACGCCGCGTCACAAAGTGCACGCGATCCGCCTCCTCGCTGCCCGGCCGCAGACTGAAGTCCGCGTAGCGCGCCAGTTCCTCCAGACCCGCCTCCCTGGCCAGCTCCGCCACCTGCTCCACCTCGTAGATGCGCTGGTGGTGCGACTCGGCCCAGCGGCGGCCGGTGCCCTCATCCTCCACGAGGAAATCGTTGTGATGCAGGCGCACGCCCTTCTCGTACCAGCTGTGGCGCTCCCACGCGAAACCTGCCGCGCGGCCCCGCTCCGTGCGGTCGCGGAAGTGGGCCAGACTGTTGCGCTGGGTGCAGACATCGAAAATGACCACGCCGCCCGGCCGCGCCAGGCTGCGCAAGCCCGTCAGGGCGCGTCCAAGCTCCCGTGCGTGCACCAGGTAGTTGAGGGAATCGTAGAGACAGCTCACCGCGTCCCAATCGCCTGCGCCTTCCAGCACGCGCAAATCCCGCGCGGCCAACTCAACGCTGCGGGGCAGCCGCTTGCGCGCCTGGGCCAACATGGCGGAGGACCCGTCGCAACCGGCCAGCCGCAGATCCTCGCCTTCAAGCGCCTCCAGCAAACGGCCTGTGCCACAGGCGGCGTCGAAGGCGCTGCGCACCGGACCCGTGGCGTGGCGCCGCCACAGCTCCTGCAGGAAGTCCGCCCACATGGCGTAATCCACATGGCTCATGAGGGCGTCGTAGAGCAGGGCCAGACTCTGGTAGGGCTCGGCGGGTTGAATTCTCACGGGCGGGTCTCCAAGAGCTCCACGGCGCGGCGCAGGGCGGCGTCCATGCTACGGGCATCGGCCACGCCCCTTCCCGCCAGGTCGAAAGCGGTGCCGTGATCCGGCGAACAGCGCACAATGGGCAGACCCAAGGTGACATTCACCCCCTCCATGCCCGCAGCCAGTTTGAAGGCGGGCAATCCCTGGTCGTGATACATGGCCAGGTGGCGTCCGCGCCCCGTGGCCAGCGCCGCGTCGGCGGGAAGGGGTCCCCGCAGGGCCAGCCCTTCAGTCCGCAAGCTCTCCAGCAAAGGCTCCTGCCACTCCAGCTCCTGGACGCCCAGGTGGCCGCCGTCGCCGGCGTGGGGGTTCAGCGCCAGCACGCAAAGTTCGTCGCCGGGATGGTGCAGGCGCATGTGCGCCATGGCCAGGCGGATCTTGTGCTCCACCCGGTCGGGTGCAAGCGCCTGCTTCAGGTCGAAGAGCGCGTCGTGGTTGCTCACCAGGCCCACGGAGATGTGCGGGGCGTCCATCCACATAAGCGGATCCGCCACGGCGCAGCGCCAGCCCAGGTACTCCGTGTGGCCGGGCCAGGCGAAGCCCGCCAGGGCCACAGCGGCCTTGGCCAGCGGGGCCGTCACCAGGGCGCGCCGGCGGGGATCCTCCAGCACCAGGTCCACCGCCTGCGCCAGGGAGGCCCAGGCGGCCAGGCCGCCGGGGCGGGTAGGATGGGCCGGCAGGCCCATCAGGTGCTGCGCGGCGGGAATCTCATCGCGTGGAGTGTCGGCGGTGGGGCGGGCCGGTAGCTGCGAAGACCAGGGCAGCACCGTCAGGCAACCGGGGCGGGCGTCTTCCGCCAGAGCTTCGTGCAGGGGAATGTCCAGCCCCAGGCGATCTGCCACATGCCGCAGGAGCAGCATGGGCGCCACCGCCACAAGACCCACATCCCTCCGGCAGCGCAAATGGCCCAGCGCCGCCTTGAGCAGGATCTCCGGTCCGATGCCCGCCGGATCCCCCATGCTGAGCACCAGGAGCCTGTCGAGCTGTGGGGCCTTCACAGGTCCTCCGCGTCAGCTGTGCGTGTGAGGGAAGAGCGCGTCCAGCCCTCGCCACCCGCCGCAAGCTCCTCTTCCAGTCGCGCCAGGCGGAAGGCGACAGCCTCCAGCTCCACAAGTTGCATCAGCTCCATGCGCAAGGCGCGGATGCCGGGATAATCCCGCAGATAGGCGCCGTACATCTTGCGCATTTCCAGCACCGCGCGCTGCCCGCCCTTGTGGGCGGCCGAAAGCTCCAGATGCCGCCGCAGCAGGGCGCACCGCTCTCTCAGATCCGGAGGAGCCAAAAGCTCGCCCCTGTCAAGGAAGGCGCGGCTCTCGCGGAAGATCCACGGATAGTGGATGGCGGCCCGGCCGATCATCACGCCATCCACACCCGTCTGCTGAAAGAGGCGCAGGGCGTCGTCCGGACACTTCACATCGCCGTTGCCAATGACGGGGATGTCCACCGAGGCCTTCACTTCCGCGATGGCATCCCAGTCCGCCACGCCATCGAACTTCTGGCAGCGGGTGCGGCCGTGGATGGTGAGGGCCTGCACGCCCAGATCCTGCAGGCGAAGCGCCAGTTCCACCGCGTTGCGGCTGCGCTCATCCCATCCCAGGCGCATCTTCACCGTGACGGGAAGGGTCACCGCCTCCACCACCCGGCGTGTGATCTCCAACAGGAGCTCGGGTTCGCGCATGAGCTGCGAGCCGGAGCCGCCGCCGCACACCTTGCGCGCCGGGCAGCCAAAATTGATGTCGATGAGTTCGGGCAGGTTCTCCGCCGCTCGTTGGGCGGCGTCGGCCGTGCGTCCGGGATCCCGGCCGTAGATCTGGATTCCCACCGGGCGCTCGTCCTCCGCCAGGCTGATCTTGCGCGAGGAGTTTCCCGCCAGGCGCACCAGCGCCTCGCTGCTGGTGAACTCCGTGTACACCAGGTCGGCGCCGAGCTCGCGGCAGAGGCGGCGGAAGGGCTGGTCGCTGTAGCCCTCCAGGGGTGCCAGGAGCAGGGCGTTGGGAATGCTGAGCGGGCCGATGCGCAGGACGCGCCCCAGCGCGGAGGTGGACCTTTCCATGGCTTCATTTAGGGATTTCGCGCTGGCTGACGCAAGCTGGGCGCCTGCATCGCCCGGGCTCAGAAGGTGTAGCCCAACTCTACCCACAAGCGCCAGCCGGGTTGGCGTTCCTGCGCGCGCTCGGTCAAGCGGGCCAAGCCCGCGCTCAGTTCGCCCAGGCGGCTTTCCAGATGCATGGCCAGCGACGCCTCCTGCAGGAGGTCCCCGCGCCGAGGGCCGTGGTCCAGATCGTTGGAGAGAGCCAGCGCCGACCAGCGCAGGGATGTTTGCCAGTCCCCCAGGGAGCCGCGCTTGAAGAGCCACCTCCAGCAGGCGCGGGCTCCCAAACCCTGCCGGCCGGCGGCCTCGATGGGCTCCAGGCTGCGCAGCCAGCTGTCGCCGCCAAACTCCAGGTGGTCCCGACGCACGGGGCTGTCCGTGCTGCCCACCAGCACGCCCAATTGGGCGGTGTGCGAACCCACCGTGCGCCAGCTGTCGATCTCCGCCAGCAAGCGATAGGCCTTGTCGCCCTCTTGGTTCACCAACTGCTCAAAGGTGACCCGGTGCAGTTCGCCGTGGCGGGTCAGGCCGCGCCGATCCCGCGAGTCCACCACACTCATGAGGCCGAGGCGCCCCACGCGACGATGCCAACGCTCCTGCCCGTCGTCTTCCTCATCCCACTCCAGCGAAGCGCTGCCGTACACGGTGCCCAGGCCCTGGATCTGCTGGCCCAGCCTCATGTGCAGGCCGTAGCTTTCACGCTCCAGGGGCGTGCGCAGGCGGGTGGGTTCGGGGGAATCCGCGCCCCGCAGCCAGTACTGGTTGGCCAGATGGGAAAAGCTCAACCGCGATGTGAGCAATGTGCGCCAGATGCGGTCGCTCTCGATGGCGGCGCGCTGCTCCTGTCTGCGAGCGCCCATCAACACCAGCAGATCCCCGCGCAGACTGCGGTTCAGCAGGTTTTCCCACAGCAACTGCACAAAGCCCTCGCCCTCCCGGGCGCTGCCGTAACGCAGGCCGGCGCGCAGCACGGGAAAGTCCCGGTCCTGGGCGTGGATGACGGCGATGTTGCGCTCGCCTTCACGCTCCAAACGGAGGTAGATCTGATCGAAAAGACCCGTTGCAAAGAGGCGCCGGATGCTGCGGTCGGCCTCTTCCACGGTGAACAAATCCCCCGCCCGTGGACGGAACTCTTTGAAGAGCACTTCCGGCTTCAGGCGCTTCAAGCCATCGGTGCGCACTTCGTCCAGCAAGCCGGGATCCACATGCATCCAAAGCGTGTCGCTCCTCTGGAGCGCGCTGTCCACCGTGGCCAGGGCAAAGCCCGCCCGGTGCAGGCGCTCCTCCACCTCCTGGCGCAGGGAGTCCAGGGCCTCGGTGGTCAGATGGGAGCCCCCAACGCAGGCGGCCAAAAGCGTGTCCACACGCATGTCCCGCCAGACATCGCCGCCAGCCGCCCGCCGCAACGACTCCGCCCCGGCCAACCGGGCGGCGCGCACGGGGGGAAAGGGCTGAAGTCGCAAGGTGACATGGTCCGGGTTGGCCTCTGTCGCCCGGCTTTGCACCTGCGCAAAACAACCGCAACGGCGCAGATCCTGACACAAGTGGGTCAGGTCCTCTTCCTTCCACGCCGCCTTGGCCAAGGCCTCCTGCAGCGTGTGGCAGTGGCGCAAAGCGCCGGGATCGGAGGCGTGCAACTCCTGCCAGTCCTCCCCCAGAGGCACTTCCACCCTTAGCGAGCAGGGAGATGCATCCCATTGTTCGGCAACAGGTTGAGCAATTGAAGGGCGGAGCAGTCGGCGCAAGCGCGCCACTTCGCGACGCAGGGCCTGTTCACCGGCGTGGATCTGCAGCTGGCGGGGAGGCACCACATTCATGGGATCCGGCGGCAGTTCCGGTTTCAGCAGGATGTCCGCCTGCTCCCTGGACTGCTGGTTCGGCGCCGTCTGCATGATGCTCACCACCTGGTCTGCCAGCTCCCACACCTCGCGCAGGTTGTGTCGGGCGCGCAAGGGACTGGTGACATCCACCGCGAGCACCACATCCGCACCCAGTTTGCGCGCGGTCTCCACCGGGATGTTGGAACAGATGCCGCCGTCCACCAGCAGGCGCCCGTCCATTTCCACAGGTTGCAGCAGCAGCGGCACGGACATTGAGGCGCGCATGGCCTCGGCCAGATCCCCGCCGCCCAGCTCCACGCGCATGCCGCTCTCCAAATCCGTTGCCACCGCGCGATAGCGCATGCGCAGGCGGTCGAAGTCACCGAACCCCTGAACGGGAGCACGCCACACCATTTCCGCCAAGGCCTGGCTCACCCGCTGGCCGGTGGACAGGCTGCGCGCCCAGCGCGGCTTCAGCCCCTGCAGACGGAACTCAATCAGGTGGCGGTCGCTGACATCCTTGCGTCCCGTGTACATCAACGGACGATCGGGGCTGTCCCGGAACATGTCGTCCCAGGAGTAGCGCCCCAAAAGGCTGTCGATTTCGTCGGGGGAATAACCGCTGGCGTAAAGGCCGCCCACCACGGCGCCCATGGAGGTGCCCACCACGCAATAGAGAGGAATGCCCTCTTCTTCCAGGGCGCGCAACACGCCCACATGGGCGAAGCCGCGGCCGCCACCACCGCTGAGCACCAGGGCCAGGCGTGGCGCATCCGCGGAAAGAGAGGCCTGGGCCCACACAAGAGCGGATCCCGGCAGAAGTACCGCGAGGATCACACCCAGCAGGGCGAAGCGGACGAGGTGGATGAGTTCTTTGGCGATCATCTTCATGGGCTTGTGTTTCCGCTGCCAGCTTATGGAAAAAGCCGGCCCGGCACAACCAAGTCCCACGAGGAAAGGCCGCTCCAGCCCCAGGGCGGAAGCAGCCTGACCCGCTGATGGCCGCCGCTATTTGACCAAGAGCACTTTGTGCACCTCGCGCTGCCCACCCGCTTCAAGACGGATGAAGTAGGGACCCGCCGGTGATTGACCCAAAGCCAGGGCCACGGTGTGAAGCCCCGGGCCGTAGAC
>Ga0172373_10004454_pt1 | contig 19729 bp, 12 predicted proteins | sample Lak10m_2_FD_114546 | JGI IMG/M metagenome (GOLD analysis project Ga0172373, IMG submission 114546) | Freshwater microbial communities from Kabuno Bay, South-Kivu, Congo - kab_092012_10m | ecosystem: Environmental > Aquatic > Freshwater > Lake | place: Democratic Republic of the Congo...
CGCGGCTGACCGTCGATGGTGAGGAGCGCGTCGGCGACATTGGTCGAGACCTCGAGCTGCCCCGCACGCGACACGGCGGGCGCAGGACCGGTGCGCTCGACCACCGCCACGCGCGGCGGCTCCGGCTCGGTGCGACGCAGCCGCGCGAGGAGCGTCTCGACGCCATCGCGGACCATGCTGGAGCGGTCCTCGTCGTCCCAGGCCACGACGGCGCTGGCCACCTGACAGCCGCGCTCGATGGAAAACAGCTCCAACGCCAGCTGATCGCCCGCGCGGCTCACCTTGAGCCAGGTATTCGGGTCGGCGCGCTCTTCGGACGAGACGCCGCAACCCTCGCCATCGTCGGGCGAGAGCTGACGGAACTTGTCGCGGAGCTGCGCGAGCCGCTTGGCCTCGTCGGCGTTCGCCACGACCTCCAGCTTGCGGGCGTCGGCGAGCCGTCGACGGACATCGGCGAGGACGTCGGCGGGCACGTCGCCGGTGGACTCGACCAGCACACGCGGCAGCTCGGCCATCAGCTTCTCGACCGCGGCCTCCACCTCGCCGATGTGGCCGCCGGGCACGAGGAGATCGCCGCGCCATGACCAGAGGAACGCGGCCGGGAGATCGCCCACGCCGAAGCGGTCGGCGAGGACGCCCTCGAGGTCGCAGACCGTCTGATCGGGGGTCCAGTTGGGGATGGCGCAGCTGCCGCTGGCGTCGCGGGTGTTGATCACCACGACGCGGAGGCCTTGGCGGCCGTACTTTTCACGCAGCGCCTTCCAGCGCGGCATCGCCTCCATGCAGGGCTTGCACCAGGTCGCGTAGAACTCGACGGCGACGGCCCGCACGCCGGGGCGCGCCAGCCAGCCGGAGAGATCCAGCCGCGCCTGCGCCTCGGCCAGTGAGGACGCCAACAGCAGAAGTGCCACGAGCCCGAGACGTCGCATTCCCAACCCCTCCGCGAGTGAGGATGCGTTTAGCAGCGGGCAACGGTGGATGGAAGGGCGATGCGCGCCGATGCCTCCTCCTCTGCGTCGCGCTCTCCTCTTCTGCGTCCCTCGCTCCTCTTCTGCGTCCCTCTCTCCTCTTCTTCTGTAGAGACGCTCCTTGGAGCGTCTCTGGCTCGGAGTCTTGGCACCGATCGAGGTCGGGCGGGGTACGCGCCGACCATCTCGAAGCATCGGACTCGGGAGGACTCCCCCGAAAGGCGTGCTGAAGCACGCCTCCACGGCCAGAAAGAACAGGCAACACATGCCCGGGCGGAGCGCAGCGACGCGCGTACCTGCTCCGGCCACGGGCCCTGCCAAGCCTCAACGGATCGGCTTCCTCCCGGCCGCCGCGACAGGGCAGAGACGAGCCGCGAGAACTCCGCGCGCAGTGCGTACCCCATCCATCCCTCGCCCTGCCAAGCCTCAACGGATCGGCGGCCTCCCGGCCGCCGCGACAGGGCAGAGGCGAACAGAGAGGTCCGGCGTCACTCAGCGGCCCCACCTCGCACACCATCCCGCAACACACCCGACACATTCGTTGGGTTGTCACGCAGAGTTGGCCGACAGGTCACGATGCGCACCGGCCATCACCGGTATCGACGCCGCCGTCCGTGCCATGGAGGCGCGGGGTAGACGTACATGTCTACACAAAGGGAGAGCATCAACCATGGCTGCACGACTCAGACTGCTCGGTCTGGCCGTCGCCTCCGTCACCGCCGCCTGTGGCGTCCTGACGGATGCAACGTCCCCCACCCTGTCGATCACGCCGGAGGCTGCGGGCGCCAACTGCGCCAACGGCGGCTCACGCGTCGTGAGCGGCATTGATCTCGACGGTGACGGCCTGCTCGGCGACGGCGAGGCCGGTGCGCCGCAGTACATCTGCGACGGCATCGACGGACAGCCCGGCACCGCCGGCGCGGACGGTGCCGTCGGCCCTGCCGGCGGGAAGGGCGCGGATGGCGCTGCGGGCGAGAAGGGCGCGGATGGCGCTGCGGGCGCTGCGGGTGCCGCTGGCGAGAAGGGCGACAAGGGAGACACCGGCGCGACCGGTTCCGCAGGTGCGAACGGAACTGCTGGCACCAACGGCACCAACGGCACCAACGGCACCAACGGCACCAACGGCACCAACGGCACCAACGGCACCAACGGCAAGCCCTCGCTGATCGTCATGACCCCCGAGGCCGCGGGCGCCAACTGCGCCGCCGGTGGCGTCAAGGTGGAGACGGGACTCGACCTCGACGCGGACGGGCTCGAGGCCTCCGAGGTCACCGACACCGACTACGTCTGCGCGCAGCCGCCGTCGGCCGTGAGCGGCTTCCGGATGGTGAGCAAGTACACCGCGCCGGGCGGCCCGATCGCCGAGATCGTCGCGGCGTCGCCCGACGGGATGACGTTGGCCTTCACCAGCAGCGACGCCCAGACGGTCGGCTTCCTGGACATCACCAACCCGGCGGCACCGACGCTGCTGGGCACGGTCAACGTCGGCACCGCCACCAGCGGCAATGACGGCGAGCCGACGGCAGTCGCCTTCACCCCGGATGGCCAGTTCGCGCTGGTCACCGTCAAGGACACCGGCGCGCCGATCGCGCAGGCCGATGCAGGCGCGCTGGTCTTCATCCGCGTCTCCGACCGCACCATCGCCGGTCAGGTGGCGCTGGGCGTGGGGCCGGACAGCCTCAAGGTGACGCCGGACGGCCTGCGGGCCGTCATCGCCATCGAGGACGAGGAGAACGCGGACGCCAATGCCGTCGCGCAGGCGCGCCCGGGCAGCATCCAGATCGTGACCATCAACGCCGCGGTGCCGTCGGAGTCGACCGTGCGCACGGTGACCCTCTCGCTCAATCCGTCGATCCATCAGCTCGCGACCGACCCGCAGCCGGAGTTCGTGGACATCACCGCCGACGGCAAGACGGCCATCGTCTCGCTGCAGGAGAACAACCTCATCGCCGTGGTCGACCTGCAGACCGAGACGGTGGTGCGCTACATCGACGCCGGCACCTCGGCCCATGCGCGTGCGGATATCCTCGCCGACAAGAAGTTCGAGCTGACCAACACGACCTTCGTCGGTCAGGCCCAGCCGGACGCTGTCTGCCTGCTGCCCGACGGCGTGCACTTCGTGAGCGCCAACGAGGGCGACACGCCCAACGGCTCGTTCGGGGTACCGTTTGCAGGCGGCCGCAGTTTCAGCGTCTTTCACACCTCGGGCAGCCGCGTGTACGACAGCGGCGACACGCTCGAATGGGCCGCGCTCCAGGCCGGCGCCTATCCAGACGCGCGCTCGAACAAGCGCGGCATCGAGCCGGAGGGCTGCGCTGCGGGCACCTTTGGTGGCACGCCGTGGGCGTTCATCCTGGGTGAGCGCAACGCCACCGTCTACGCGCTCGACATGTCGCGCCCCGCCAGCCCGGTGATCCGCCAGGTGCTGGGCGCCCCGATGCGCCCCGAGGGCGCGGTGACGATCCCCGGCCGCAACCTGCTGGTGGTGAGCGGCGAGGGTGACACGGCGATCTCCGGCACCGTTGGCGGCGGCATCTGGCTGTATCAGGCGGTCGGCGCCACCGAGCGTCCCGGCATGGGCGCTGATGTCTACGAGGCGCGCAGCCTCTCGGGCCGGCCGTTCGGCGCGCTCAGCGGCCTCGCGTACGACGACGCCTCGGGCCACCTCGTGGGCGTGCCGGACAACGCGTTCCTGCAGCCGGCGCTGTGGTTCTTTGCGCCGGAGCACACGCAGCAGCGGATGGACCTCGTGCAGGCGCTGCCGCTGCGCGATGCGGCCGGCAACCAGCTCACGGGCATCGACCCGGAGGGCGTCGCCATCAACCCGCAGGGCGGCTACATCGTCGCCACCGAGGGCGCGGTCGACAACGGCGGCAGCACCAGCTGCACCGGCGGTACTACCAGCAACCGGATCCTGTTCTTCGACCGCTGGGGCCGGCTCGACCCCAGCTACAACAGCACCGGCATCGTCGACCTGCCCTGCGGCGCGGCGACCAACGCCATCAACTGGGCCGACATGTCGAGCAATGGCTACGAGGGCGTGACGGTCGTCGACAGCACCCCGTCGGCGAGCGGCGGCCTCAAGGTCTATGTCGCGTTCCAGCGGCCGCTCGACAACAGCGAGCTGACCTCGATGCTCACCCGCATCGGCGAGTACGATGTCGATACCGGCGTGTGGAACTTCTACTTCTACAAGCTGGAGGCCGACGGCAGCGCCGGCAACGGCACCGCCAACAAGGGCAAGACGTTCCTGAGCGAGATCACGCATATCGGCGGCGACCGGTTCGTGGTCGTGGAGCGCGATCAGGGCTACGCCGGCGAGGCGGCCAACAAGACGCTGCGAGTCTTCTCGCTCTCCACCGGCACCGTCAACGACCCGAGCGACCCGGTGGAGAAGACCACCGCCGTCGACCTGCTGACGACGTCGTTCCGCATGGACGCCGAGAAGATCGAAGGCGTCGCGCTGGGCGGCGGCTCGCTCTGGGTGGTCAACGACAACGACGGCGGCCTTGCGCACAGCTACTTCCTGCGCCTCTCCCCGTCCGTTCTCGCGCCCGCCCTGCCCGCCCCCCTGCCGTCGATCAGCGTCAACGAGATCTCCGGTGGCGCCGGTGCCGGCTTCGTCGAGCTGCGCAACAACGACGCGTCGACGGTGAATGTCAGCGGGTGGAAGCTCACCGACGGCGACGGCAACCGGTTCACCGTCGGGACGGCCTCGATCGCGCCGGGCGGCCTGACCGCTGTCAACGTCACCGGCCTCGTGCTCTCCAAGGACGAGACGCTCACCCTCTCGACGGCGGACAACCGCGTCGTCGGTACGCTGACGTGGGAGCGGAGCGTCGACAGCGGCAGCCGCTGCGGCACCACCGGACTGGTCTTCTGGCCCACGACGGCCACGCCGGGCACCGCGAATGACTGCGTCGCACCGGTCGCCACGGGGCAGGCGAGCATCAAGGTCAACGAGGTCAACTCCAGCACCGACTTCGTGGAGCTGATCAACACCGGCGCCGAGACGATCGACCTCTCCTACTGGAAGGTGACCGATAACGATCCGACGCATGTGCTCGTGCTTCCTGCGGGTACGACGATCGCCGGCAACGGCGGCCTGCTCGTGATCGATGGCGAGACCTCCGGCGCCAGCCTGAAGCTGTCATTCGGTCTTGGCAGCAGCGACTCGGCGATCGTGCTCTCGCCCTACGACGCGGTCGTCGACAGCCACGCGTGGGTCGGCCACGTCAACTCGGCGGCACGCTGCCGGCAGGTGGACAGCGGCACCAGCGCGTTCGTCGGCGTGGGAGATACCTTCAGCACCGAGGCGGTCACCAAGGGCACGGAGAACGCCCTCTGCACCTCCGGGTAGCGACGACACCGTCGGCGGCCTGCGTCGCTGACGGTCTTTGAGGGGAAGGGGCGACGGGGCCCGGTTCGCGGAGATGCCGCGGGCCGGGCCTCGGCTGCTTCGACGGAGCACGCCACCGATATGTTTTTCGCACCCGACATATCACATCATATCGCCTGAATACAGTCGTCATCGGGACCGACGGGGTCGTCCACATCGCCCCCGAACTGTTTCCGATCCGCCGTACTGATCACGCACCGCACGCGATCGCGTCACAGGGGTCGTGCATACGCCGTGCGCATGGAAACCATCGCTGCCCGGTCCGGACGCGTCGATCTGCACCTGCACTCGTTCGCCTCCAATGTCACCGACTACTATGCCGCCAACATGCTCTCGATCCCGGAGAGCTACTCGGACCCGGTGGTGCTGCACCGGCTGCTGCGCGAGCGCGGCATGGACCTGGTGACGCTGACCGATCACAACAGCATCGACGGTGGCCGGCTGCTGCTGGACAAGGGCTTTGACGACGTCTTCCTGAGCTCGGAGTTGACGGTCACCTTTCCGGAGGACGGCTGCCGGATCCACATCACGGTCGCCAACTGCAGCGAGGCGCAGTTCGCCGAGGCGCTGCAGCTGCGGCGCAACATCTACGAGCTGGTCGACTACCTCTCTGCAGAGGTGGCGGCGGAGTCGGAGCGGCCGGGCGCGCACAAGCTCGCGTACTTCATGACCCACCCGCTGACGAGCACGGAGAACCGCTCCTACGGCCGCGAAGGGTCGCTCACACTGGCGCATATCGAGAAGGCGCTGCTGCTGCTGCCCGGGTTCGAGGTGCTCAACGGGGCCCGCGCGCAGCCGCTCAACGAGCTCACCCGACGGCTGGTGGAGAGCCTCACCCCGGAGCGGATCCATCTGCTGGCGGAGAGGCATCGAATCCGGCCGCGCGGCCAGCGCCCGTGGGAAAAGTTCGTCGTCGGCGGCTCGGATGATCACTCGGGCATTCACCCGGGGCGCAGCTGGACGCGATTTCCGTACGACGGCGAACGGCCCACCCCGGACCAGCTGGTGGAGGCGATGCGTGCCCGCACGACGCAGCCCGAGGGCGCCCACGGTGGTCCGCTGACGCTGGCGCACTCGCTGATGAAGCTGCTGTATGAGCGCAGTCGACAGCCGACATCGACAGCGACATCGACAGCGACATCGACAGCGACGACGGCGCCCCGGACACGCACCGCCCCGCTGGTGACACCCGCCGTTGGGATGCTGCTGGACCAACTGCTGCTGGGCAAGGCCGCCACACGCTGGCAGCGACTCGTCACCGGCCTGCGGCTCGCGATGCGGCAGCTCGACGGCAGCGACGCGACAGGACTGGGGACGCCGTTCGAGAAGGTGCTGGAGGCTCAGTGCTTCGCCCTCGTGCGCGACCGCGCGTTCGTCGACGCGATTCAGGCGCCGGGGCTGGGCGACGACGACCGGATCTTCATGGTGCTGGACCGGCTGCTGGCGGGGATCTTCAACCACTACCTGCAAGGCCTGCGCACCAACACCGGCAGCAACCTGATCGGCGTGCTGCGCGAGCTGGTGGCGCTCTGTGCCGGGCAGCTGCTGGTGAGCGCTCCGTACCTTGCCGCGTTTTCGCAGCAGAGCCTCGACAGCCAGGTGGCGAGCGATGTCCGCGCGGCACTCGGAGAGAAGGTCACACCGCGCATCGCGCTCTTCACCGACACGCTGTTCGAGATCAACGGCGTCTCCGCCACCATTCGTCGGATGATCCGCGAGGCGGTCCGGCGCGGGGTCGACTTCACCGTCGTCAGCTGCCTCTCCGAGGCCGATCGCGAACAGCAGCTGCGCGACCCGGAGACGGCGCGGTTCGTGGCGGAGGGACGGCTCAAGCTCTTCACCTCGGTGAGCGAGCTGGAGTTCCCGCAATACGAGGGGCTCAAGCTGCGGTTCCCGCCGGTGCTGGCGATGCTGCGCTTCCTGCAGGAGGGGGGCTTTGGCAAGGTGCATGTCAGCACGCCGGGCACCATCGGACTCGCAGGGCTGGCGGCGGCCAAGCTGCTCAAGCTGGAGACGGCGGCGACCTACCACACGAGCTTTCCGGAATACGTCGAGAACTACACACGCGACCTGACGCTGGAAGAGCTGTCGTGGAAGTTCATGCTCGCGTTCTACCAGTCGGTCGACGAGGTGCTCGTGCCCTCGCGGTACATCGGCCGGCTGCTGCACAAGCGCGGTCTGCGCAACCGCAAGCTGCTCATCCTGGACCGGTGGGTCGACGTGGCGCGCTTTCGCCCCGAGCTGCGTGATCCCACGTTCTGGGACCGCTACCAGCAGCCGCGAGAGCCGTTCGCGGTGCGGTTCCTCTACCTGGGCCGCGTCGGCGTGGAAAAAAACCTCGCGCTGCTGGCGGAGGCGTTCCGGATGCTGTCGGAGCGGCGGCCGGAGGCGCGGCTGGTGGTCGTCGGCGACGGACCGTTCCGGGCCGAGATGGAGCGACGGCTCGCCGGTCTGCCGGTGCTGTTCACCGGCTTCATCCAGGGGGACGACCTCCCGCGCGCCGTCGCGTCGTGCGACGTCAAGGTGTTCCCCAGCCTCACCGATACCTGGGGCAACGCGCCGCTGGAGGCGCAGTCGGCCGGGCTGCCGGTGATCGTCTCGGACATGGGCGGTCCACCCGAGTTGATGCGCGACGGCGTGACGGGGATCAAGGTGACGGGCCGCGACGCGGCGTCGCTGGCCGCCGCGATGGAGCGGCTGATGGAGCCGGCGCTGCGCCAGCGGATGGCGCAGGCGGCGCGGGCGTTCTGCGTGGAGCACAAGGTCGACGAGCCGTTCACCGCGGTGCTCGATGCGGAGACGTACCGGCGACGCGCCCAGGCCAGCCAGCAGGCGCCCTCGCAGCACGGCAGCAGCCGCTCGATGACGAACCAGGTGCTCGACATGACCAGCGCCACGTTCGAGGCGCAGCTGGGCACCCCGCACGGACCGCTGGAGCTGCCACCGGCGCTGCTGCGGACCGTCGCCGCGCCGCCCGCGCGCCATCGGAGCGACCCATGAGCCTCGCACGACTGCTGCTGCGCCGCTGGAACCCGCTGTGGCGCATCTACGAGAGGCTGATGCTCTCCCGGGCCAAGCATCCGACGCTGGCCGGCCACCCACGCATCGCCCTGCGCTTGTCGCGGCTGCTGCCGGAATACCGGTTCGACCGCGATCACGGCCTGCTCGATGCCGACGGCGCTCCGCCCGATGTCGTGCTGCGTCGCCGCGAAGGTCTCGCCCGTCTTGCATCACGACTGCATCGGCAACTGCATCGCACCGTGGAGGCGACGGCGGCGCTGCACACCACGCTGTCCGACCTGCGGCTGATGGACCGCTACCGCGTGCCGTTCCCGTTCCGTGACGCCATCGCCGCGGAGCTGCCGTCGGCGCTGATGGCGGCGTCGACGGACGGCTTGCTGCTGCGCGATCTGGACGGCAACGAGTCGTTCGATCTGGGCGGCTCGTATGGCGTCAACCTGTTCGGGAGCGAATTTTACAAGGCGTGCATCGCGCGGGCGACGGAGCGGGCGCAGGAGCTGGGCGTGGTGCTGGGGCCGCTGCATCCGGTGGTGGCCGAGAACGTCGCGCGGCTGCGGGAGCTCTCCGAGCTGGACGAGGTGAGCTTTCACATGTCCGGCACCGAGGCGGTGATGCAGGCGGTGCGGCTGGCGCGCTACCACACCGGCCGGTCGCATGTCGTGCGGTTCTGCGGCGCGTACCACGGCTGGTGGGACGGCGTGCAGCCGGGCCCGGGCAACCCGCGTCCGGCCCGCGAGACCTACACGTTCAGCGAGCTGTCCGAGACGACGCTCGACGTGCTGGCGATGCGCGACGACATCGCCTGCGTCCTGGTGAACCCGCTGCAGGCGCTCACCCCCAACAGGCCGCCCGCCTCGGACTCGACACTCGTGTCGGGTCGCGCGACACCGGTGTACGACAAGGGCGCCTATACCGCCTGGCTGCGGCAGCTGCGGGAGGTGTGCGACGAGCGCGGCATCGTGCTGATCTTCGACGAGGTGTTCCTGGGGTTTCGACTCGCGCGCGGCGGTGCGCAGGAGTACTTCGGCGTGCGGGCCGACCTCGTCACCTACGGCAAGACGCTGGGCGGCGGGCTGCCGGTGGGCGTGCTGTGCGGACGCCGGGCGCTGATGCAGCGATGGCGCGAGGACCGCCCCGCCGACCTGTGCTTCGCCCGCGGCACCTTTGCGGCGCACCCGTACGTGATGACGGCGATGAACGAGTTTCTGCGCCACCTGGAGACGCCCACGGCGCAGCGCAGCTGGCTGGGCCTGGACGAGCGGTGGGCGGCCCGCGCGGCACGGCTCAACGCGGCGATGGCGGCCGCCGCGCTCCCGGTGCGCGCCGGCCAGATGGCGAGCATCTTCTCCCTCGGGTTCGAACGGCCGGGGCGCTACCTGTGGATGCTGCAGTTCTACCTGCGGGCGCATGGGCTGGTGCTGGGCCCCACCGGCACGGCGCGGCTGATCTTCAGCCACGACTACGACGACGAGAGCTTTGACGAGGTGGTCGCGCGGCTGGTGGCGGCGACGCGCGAGGCGGTGGACGATGGCTTCTTCTGGTGCCCGGCCGAGGACGCCGAGCGCACGTTGAAGCGCCAGCTGCGCGGCGAACTGCTGGGGGCGTTTCTGGGGCGTCGAACCCCAACCCGCGCGACGTCGAAGCTGCCGCAGCTGGACCTGCAGACGGCCCGCGAGGAGGCGACGCGATGAGCGACCTCGCGCGCCGCCCCGGGGCTCTCGACGACGAGAGCTACGCCTCGCCCCTCGCGAGGTTCTTCTTGCAGGAGGACCTGAACTTCCTGCTCACCAATCGACTGCCCCGCCGCTGGGCGACGCAGCTGGCCGGCTGGTACAGCCGCATCCGCAGCCGGCGGCTCACCCGCTGGACGCTCGCCCTGTGGAAGCTGTTCGCCGACGACCTGGAGCTGCACGAGGCGACCCAGACGGAGTTTCGCAGCCTGCACGAGTGCTTCACCCGCTCGCTGCGCCCCGGCATGCGGCCCGTCGACCTGTCGCCGGAGGTGGTCGTGAGCCCCTGTGACGCCGTCATCGGCACGCACGGCCGCGTCGAGGACGGGATGCTGTTTCAGGCCAAGGGGATGCCCTACCGGCTGGAGGAGCTGCTGGGGCCCGGCCGTCGCGCCGACCGGTACCGCCATGGCAGTTACGTGACGCTCCGGCTCAAGGCCAACATGTATCACCGGTTTCACGCGCCGCTGAGCGGTCGCATCGACGGCGTCACCTATGTCTCGGGCGACACGTGGAACGTGAACCCCATCGCACTGCAGCGCGTGGAGCGGCTCTTCTGTCGCAACGAGCGCGCGGTGCTGGAGATCGCACCGGACGACGCCGGCCCGTCGATAGCGCTGGTGCCGGTGGCGGCCATTCTCGTCGCCAGCATCCGGTTCGCGTTCGTGGAGACGCCGCTGACGCTGCAGCACCGCGGATGGCGCGACTTTCCGTGCGATGCGTCGGTGAGCCGCGGTCAGGAGCTGGGGCTGTTCGAGTCGGGCAGCACCATCGTGCTCTTCACCGAGCAGCCCGCCCCGCTCGTCGATGGCCTCACCGAGGGCGCGCTCGTTCGCATGGGCCGGCCGCTGCTGCGCCGCACGGCGCCGACATCGACACAGACCACCGGTTGACCCCGATCGACTCACCCTGAGTGACCGACACAACGACTCCCCCCGGAGTCAGGAGAGCCACATGCAGACCGAGACGACGCCCGAGGCTTTGACCGGGCAGCCCCGCAAGCTGACCTTCGCCGAGGAGCTGACGGAGCAGCGCTGGGACGACCACCGCTATTACCACCAGAGCCGCATCAACCAGTCGCTGCACCTGCTGAGCGCCTGCTGCTTCGTCGTCACTTATGTCGGGCTGTTCATCGAGCCGGCGTGGGCGTCGATCTTCGGCTGGATCGTCCCGATGTGGGTGCGGCAGGCCGGGCACTTCTTCTTCGAGCCGCGCGGCTTCGACCGGGTGAACAACGCCTCGTTCGAGCACAAGGAGGAGATCAAGGTCGGGTTCAACCTCCAGCGCAAGGTGGTCCTGCTCGCCCTGTGGCTGGCGGTACCCGCCGTGCTGTGGCTGCTGCCCACCGTCGGCGGCCTGCTCCCGCACCACGGCGATCTGATCGGCTGGCTGCACCGCACCGGCATGACGTGGCTGTGGCTTGCCGCCGCCGGCCTGCTGGCCCGCACCGGCTGGCTCATCGCCCGCCGCGGCCTGCAGACGGGTGTTGTCTGGTTCACCAAGATCCTCACCGACCCCTGGAACGACATCCGCACCTACTGGCGCTCGCCGCTGTTCCTGCTCAAGGGACAGCTGATCGACCCGATGGACCACGTCTCGCACGGCTGATCCAACACCAGAGGAGGCTGCGATGCGCATTGCGGTGATCGGCACGGGGTACGTGGGATTGGTGGCGGGCGCCTGCTTCGCCGAGACGGGCAACGACGTCATCTGCGTCGACAGCAACCCGTCCGTGGTGGCGAGCCTGCGCGACGGCAAGGTGCACATCTACGAGCCGGGCCTCGAGGCGATGGTGGCCCGCAACGTGGAGATCGGCCGGCTGGGGTTCACCACCGATACCGGAGAGGCCGTGCGTGACGCCGAGGTGGTGTTCATCGCCGTCGGCACCCCGGAGGGCGCGTCGGGCGAGGCCGACCTGTCGATGGTGCTGGAGGCGGCGCGGCAGATCGGCCTGTCGCTGCGGCCAGGCGCCGTCGTCGTCGACAAGAGCACCGTGCCGGTGGGCACCGCCGACCGCGTGCGCGAGACGATCGCCGCGGTCACCGACGTGCCGTTCGAGGTGGTCTCCAACCCGGAGTTCCTCAAGGAGGGCGCCGCAATCGAGGACTTCCTGCGGCCGGACCGCGTGGTGATCGGCGGCCGCACCGAGGCGGCGCGAGAGAAGGTGGCCGAGCTCTACCGCGCCTTCATGCGCTCCACCGATCGCATCGTCTTCATGGACGAGCGCTCCGCCGAGCTGACCAAGTACGCCGCCAACGCCATGCTGGCCACCCGCATCTCGTTCATGAACGACATCGCCACGCTGGCCGAGAAGGTCGGCGCCGATGTCGAGTCGGTGCGGCGCGGCATCGGCAGCGACAGCCGCATCGGCGTGCCGTTCCTCTACGCCGGTGTTGGTTACGGCGGCAGCTGCTTTCCCAAGGACGTCAAGGCGCTGGTCACCACGGCCCGCACCCTGGGGCTCGAGCTGGACCTGCTGCGCGCCGTCGAGCGCACCAACGAGCGACAGAAGCGCTGGGCGCTCGGCAAGGCGCTGAGCCACTTCGGGTCGCTCGAGGGGCGTCGTTTCGCCGTCTGGGGGCTGGCGTTCAAGCCGCGCACCGACGACATGCGCGAGGCGCCGTCGATCGACCTCGTGGAGGGGCTGCTGGGCAAGGGTGCCACCGTGGCGGCCTATGACCCGGTCGCGACGACGACCGCGCGCCGCGTCTTCGGCAGCCGCGTGACGATGGCGGCGCGACCGATGGACGCGCTCGAGGGCGCCGACGGGCTGTTCGTGATGACGGAGTGGTCGGAGTTCCGACACCCGGACTTCGCCCGCATCAAGAGCACGCTGCGCGAGCCGGTGATCTTCGACGGCCGCAATGTGTACGACCCGGTGCGGATGCGTGCGGAGGGGATTACCTACTTCGGCGTCGGGCGGCCGGCGGCGTAGGACGCGCAGTCAAGGGTGTCGCCGCCTCTCACCGACCTTGGATTCTTGGCATTGCCGATGTGCGAGGAGGGAGCGATTCCGCGCGTCGCTGCGCTCCACTCGTCAGCGGTCTCGGTTCTTTCCGGTCTGATGGCGGCGGCCTGCAGGCTGTCAATCCTCAGGGGCCTGGCAACGATCGGCGCCGGAGGGAGGAACGCATCCCGCTGGCCCCGGGCGCATCCCAAAGCCGTGCCTGCAACATCGCCGGACGCACGGCGTGCGTCCCTGCCGGTAGAAGCCCGCCACGACGATCCGAATGCCGCGGTGTGGATCGGAATCTCGCACCCGACCTCCGACGCGGGCGTGCCGATCCGCCTCGAATCGACGTCAACGGGCAGTCCACCGACCGCCGAAGGCGTTCGCAATGATCGACGAGCACAGACGGACGCGCGACGGCAATCATCGGTCGAGGCGAGCAGATCGGCGTCGCACGACTCAACCGGAGTGAGTGCTCCGTCCCAAGCATTGCTCGCACAGCCCGAATAGTTGCACCTCGTCCAAGCGGACGTCAGAGAGCGGAGATTGTCGGTGGGAGGGAAGCTCAATCGACATTGACACGTCCGACAGACAGGCGACCTCCCCGCAGTCCCTGCAAGTAAAGTGCGGATGCGCCCTGACTGAATCGTGCTCCACCGATGCAGGCTCGAATCGCCACCGGTGATCACCTGTATTCAGCCGAACGAGAATCCCGACATCGACCAGGTCGATCAGCACACGGTAGGCCGTGGCCCGATCCATCGACTCGGGGCACAGCTCGCGAGCCAGTTCCGCGTGCGTGACCGGTCTGCACTTCTGCAGCAGCAATGAGAGCACTCCGACACGAGGACGGGTGCATCGCAATCCGGCAGCCTGCAACATGCCGCGCGCTTTATGACGCCGCAGATCCGCGTCGCGCTCTGCTGGCATCGCGGCGACCGCCGTTCGATTGGCTGGCTCGAACGATGTCGGCTGGTCCGGTACGAGCGTCATGCATTGCCTCATCATCTCGGGTCGTGATTGCAACTCCGTTGTCAACACCACCACAGTACAACAACATCTCACATCAAGCCATCTGGGCATCTGCGGTGCGGGCATGCCACCCGATCATTCCACTCGCCCGTCGACCGGCCTGTGCGATCGAGGCCTCACCAGCCAGACTCGTCACAAACCATCGCGATTCTCCTGTCGATCGTCGATACGCGAAAAGGACTGGAAAACCGTGCGATGGCCGTTGCTCGTCCCGGCACCCACGACCCAAGACGAAACTTAAGTGCGATCACAATTCTGTTGCATCTGTTCTCAGGTTGCATCATTAATCCCCACGCCGATGGGACGGCTGTCAGTGACGACCGGAGCTCTCCGGTACGTCCGGGAGGTGTGATGGAGACGACAGGATCGATGGCGCTGGGGTTGCTCGTGCTAACGCTCGTGGAGCCCGTTGCAGCGCAGGCGGAGCCGGTGGAGCCACCCAGGACGGAGCCGTCGGGCTTGAAGGGCACAAAGGGATCCGAGTCGGTCACTCACGATGACGCGACCCGGGCCCCCGCATCGGATCCAACTGACACCGAGGATGTCGCGCCAGCCGACGGAGCGACCGAGTCCGCAGCATCGGATGGGTCAGTCGTCGCCGATCAGCCCTCGGAACAGGCGACGGTGGTGGCGCCGCTGCGACCGGCCGGAGAGAGGGGCGACGGCGGCACGGCCTCCAAGTTCGACCTGCCGCGCGACCAGCTGGGCTCGTCGATCTCGATCGTCGGCAGTGCGGTGATGAAGGAGCGCGGGCTGTTCGACGTCAACAGCGCCTTGCAGCTCGTGCCGGGCGTGACCCCCGTCTGGGAGTACGGAGGGTTCCAGTTCATGACGATCCGGGGCTTCGAGGAGTACACCATCCTCGACGACTTCCGTCGCGATGACCGCAACACGTTCGTCACCAGTGCGCCGCTCTCGGGGCTCTGGGACGTCGAGCGAATCGAGGTCTTGCGCGGTCCGGCCTCCGCAAGCTTCGGCTATTCGACGATCGGCGGCGTCGTCAACATCGTCCGCAAGCGCCCCACGGCCGCCGACAGCAGCAGCTTCTTTTCGCAGTACGGCGGGCCCGAGCAGTACCGCTTTCACATGGGCGTCAACCGCGCCTACCTCGACAAGCGGCTCCTCGTGCGCGCCGACGCCGGGACGGAATACCGCTCCGATCTGCGCGGGGCGACGACCCGCCGCACCGGTGGGTCGCTGGCCGTCTCGCTCTTCCCGGGCGCAGCACACTCACTCTCGATGAGGCTCTCCGCATCATCGGATCACTACAACACCGACACGGGACTGCCGACCGTCAACGGGGCGGTTCCGGAGGGGATCGCGCTGGAGCGGCGGTTCAACACCCCGCAGGACGGGATGGACTACACCCGCGTCTCGTTCGATCTCGACTACGAGGGGCGACTCGCACCAGCGCTGCAGCTGGTCGACCGATTCCGGGTGGCGCTCGACGACTATCGGTACTTCTCGACCGAACTGCTGTCGGTGGCATCCGACAACGCCAGTGTCAACCGCGAGTACTTCTATCTTGAGCGTCACTGGAAGCCGTTGTTCAACCAGGCGGAGCTGGTCTCTCGGCAGGAACTGGGCGGCGGCGTCTCCAACCGCGCGCTGATCGGCTACGAGACCAGCCTGATGGCATCGAACCATCCTCGCAGCCGCGTCTGGGCGATCCCTGTCGCGTCGGTACCCCTTGCGGGCGGCAACCGACCCGACCCGCAGCCGGCCGTCGACTTCCGCCGCGACGCCGAGGATCAGATGACGCAGGTGGCGCACGGGCTCTACGCGCAGGACCGGCTTTCGCTTCCGGCGGGCTTCGCCCTCGACGGCTCCGTGCGACTCGACTCGTGGCAGCGCACGCGCCGCCGCGACAACTGGGATCCGGCCACGGAGACGGCCATCGAGCAGGGCGTGCCCGGCAACTTCGCCACGACCGCGCTCACGGGACGCGGGGCGGTTGTCTACAAGCCGAACGAGGTCTCCTCCTCGTACGTCTCGATCGCCAACGCTTTCCGCCCCAATGAAATCGTGGGCGCTGACGGGCGTTCGTTCGAACCGCAGCGCGGCCTGCAGGTGGAGTTGGGTCAATCGCTGACCTTCGGTCGTCACGCCGCCGCACACGCGAGTGCCTACTGGATTCAGAAGTCCAACGTCGTGGTGCCGCTGGGACAGGATCGATTCGACCAGGCGGGCGGCATCGAGAGCCGGGGCGGCGATCTCCAGCTCGACCTCACGATGGGGCGGTGGCTCAGCGGCACCATCGGCTACGCGCTCACCGATGCGCAATTCACCAACTATCGTACGGACGCCGGCGTCGACCTCAGCGGCAAGCGGCCGCGCATCTCCGCCCTGCACTCGGGCTCGTTCTGGCTCTCTTCCAGCCCCATCGAGCCACTACGGATCTCTCTGGGCGGTCGCGGACAGGGTGATGCGTTCGCTGACAACGCCAACACGGTGCTGATGCCGGCCTACATGACCTTCGACGCGGCGCTGGCATGGCGCCGGGACAACGTGACCGTGGGCGCGACGGTGCGCAACCTGAGCGACGTCCGTCGGTACTTCACCTCCAGCATCAACGGCAGCCAGCTCACGCCGGGGCCGGGACGCGAGCTGCTGGTCAACCTGCAACTCGACATCTGACGGACGGCAGCGATGCGCTCACCAGGGCCCTGGCTGGCACGATGGCATCGGCGGCTCGCGCCTCTCGGGCTGCTGCCGTTGGGGCTCTGGTTCGTATCGGGCCTCGCCATGCCGTTCGTGCGGTATCCGAGCGTCGACGAGGCGGCGGAGTTGGCCGTCCTGCCGTTCGTCGGCGCTCCACCCGTCTTGCCAGACCTCCCGTGTGACGGGCACTGGGAGGCCGAGCGGCTCCCCTGGGGTGAGGGGCTCTGGCGCTGCGGACGCGACGGCCCCTGGCACGGCTGGTCTGGCGCGCCCCACCGACTGCTGACAGAAGCCGAGGCTGTCGCCGTCGCGGCGCGGTTCGTCGGCGCCGGCGCACCACCCCCTTCGTCGCAACAGCGGCTCGAAAGCCCCGACCTCTGGACGCTGCCGAGCAGCCAGTTGCCGCACTTTCCGATGTTGCGCGTCTCGTTCGACGACGACCGCGGCACGGTCCTCCATGTCTCGCTCAAGACGGCGCGGGTGGTTCAGGCAACCGACGCCCGGGCCCGCCTGCTGGCGTGGCTCGGCCCCGTGCCGCACTGGCTCTACGCCGTACCGCTGCGCCAGCACCGCGACCCCTGGCGGTGGGTGGTGATGGGCACGGCGATGCTGGCACTGCTGCCCATCCTCACCGGTCTGCTAAACGGACTGCGCGTCGCGAAGAACCACTGGTGGCGCACAGGACGGCTGACGCCCTACCGCTGGCGCGCGTGGCGATGGCACCACCGTCTGGGGCTGCTCGCCGGCGGGACGGCTCTGGTTTGGGCCGCAAGTGGGCTGCTCTCTGTCAACCCGGGCCAATGGAGCACCGGCCTCGCACCGACGGCGGAGGACCTCAAAGCCTGGCGCGGGCCGGGCTCGCTCGCCGGTTTGCAGCCTCTCCTTCCCGGAACCGTCCCGCCGGAGGTGCGGCGCTGGGAGATCGATCGCCTGGGTGGCCACGTCATCGTGCGCGGACGCTCCACCTCCGTCGACAGGCTGCTCGTCGACGGCGTCGTCGAGGGTCGACTGGATCAAGCGGAGCTAGAGGCGGCCTTGCACCGCGTCGTCCACCGTCGAACACCGGACGCCGCCATCCCGCCCGCAGCCCCACTCGGGCCTCAAGATCCGTACCTCACCCTTGATGCGCGCGCGCCGCATGCGTGGACAGTCGAGGCCGCTGGCATCCGCTGGGCCTACGACCTCCGGACAGGCCGGCTGCTGCAGGCCGCCGGCCGCAGCGGCCGCACCGAGCGATGGCTCTACCAGGGGCTTCATTGCTGGGACTTCCACGCTCTTGCGACCCGCCCCCCCCTGCGACGGTCCCTGCAACTGATCGGATTGCTGGCGGGTATGACCCTGCTGGCCTCGGGTGGTCTCTTGCTGCTGCGTCGATCGCGGCGACCGGAGCGCAGCTGACGGCGGGTCGTGTCGTCTGGACGCAGCGCCGTCCACGCCCGGCCTCCCGGGTGATTGCGGTCGAGTCAAGCCGGCGGAACGACCGCGCCGGCGTTCCTACGTCCACACGATCAGGGCCGGTCGAACCGCGAAGCCTCGCCACACCCACCCGAGCGCAGTGCCTGGACGAACTGCCTCACGCTCGGCGCCGACAACTGATCGCGCGGAATCATCACCGAGGCGAACAGGCCGTCCTCGATCGCGAACAAGCCGTGCGCGATCCGGCGATGCCCCACGACACCCACGCCGAACGCGGCACAGAATGCCACTCGGCTCTCCTGACTCGCGCCATGCAGGGTCCACGCGGCCGACTCGATGTCAGGGTGGTAAGTGTCCACTTCACTCCAGTACGACGCAGGGTCGGCCGATACGTGGACGATTCGCCACTGAGCCAGGGGCCGCGTCACGTGCTCGAGATCGACAACCTGCGCGATGCAGGCGTGCTTGCCGATGTTGGGGAGCGTCGAAACGATCACCAACCCCTCCGACAACGCCGCACGATCGAGAGGATCCACGCTGTGACGGGCCGCCGGTAGCGAGAAATCGGCCTCGAGCCGCGCACCGACGACCGGCGACGCCCCCTCGAGTTCGAGGAGCTGATCTCCCAGCTTGACCATGCGGGGCTTGATCGTTCCCGGGCTGAAGGGCCGCTCGACGGCTGGCATGGGCACTCTCCTCGCCCGAAACAGTGCACGTATCGCAATCAAGTTGCAAACAAAATCAGTTTGCATTGTCATGACTATCTGTCGAGGGAAGACGCGATGAAGCAGCCGGTTCAGTTGTCGATCTGCCGCACCTGTCGGCCCGAGCGCTCACGGGGTCGCGGCATCACGGGAGGATGGCGACTGCACGACGCCGTGATGGAGCGCTTCGCGCCTTGGCTGCACCGCGAGGGCGTCGAGGTGGTTCTCTTTGATTGTCTCGGGGCGTGCGGGCGGTCCTGCACGGCCAGCCTCCGCGCGGTCGGCAAGGTCACCGTGGTGCTGGGTGATCTCGACCCTGAAGGGGCGGCCGCGCCGCTGGCGGAGTACGCGATCCGCTACGCCCGCTCCGCCTCCGGTCACCTGCCACGACAGGAGAGACCGGCACCGTTGCGTCACGCCGTGGTGGCGCGTCTTCCGCCCACGTCCACCTGAGCCGCCCTCCCCCACCACGGGCTTCACCGAAACTCCGCCACCCGGCTGGACTCTCCATCACCGGGGGTGTTGCCTTTTGCGAGCGACCCCACGAGCGCACCTGACGACGGCAAGAGTTTCAAGCGCCGCCAGCCCCCCTAGAAGAGGACGCAAGCGCAACGTCGTCGATGCCGACCCGACCCTGGCCGTCGACGACAAGCCCCGGCGCTCCTGCGCCGCTTCATGACCGATGGCGGCAAGAGCATCCCTCGGCGCCTCTCGGGCAACGGCGCCAAGTGGCAGCGTCGGGTGACGCGCGCCATCAAGTGGGCCCGGATGCCAGGGTTGAGGCCCTTCTCGATGCGGACGCCATGAGGCCCGACGCCGCACATCCCGGTGCGGGGCTCACTGCCCTA
>Ga0172373_10004455_pt1 | contig 19728 bp, 18 predicted proteins | sample Lak10m_2_FD_114546 | JGI IMG/M metagenome (GOLD analysis project Ga0172373, IMG submission 114546) | Freshwater microbial communities from Kabuno Bay, South-Kivu, Congo - kab_092012_10m | ecosystem: Environmental > Aquatic > Freshwater > Lake | place: Democratic Republic of the Congo...
GGTTTAGAGTATATCTATGGCGAACGCAAAACCTTCAATGGTCAAAAAGGTAAGGATAACCGTGTAGGAGCAATGGCTCGCTATAACTTCTAACCTATCCTATAGGTGTAATCATCCGTGAAAATCATCTGTTAATACAGGCTGGGTTCTTACAAAGAACTGTATGTTTTTTATTAACTTGATTGAGTTTTCACTCATTTTGAGAGTTACTGTTTTATTAGTTGTGTGATGGAAAAACTATCTAAAAACTAATGAAATAAACGGAAGAAGATATGGAATTTACTTTCAATGGTTTTTATACCCTAATTTCGGCGGTTATCGTCTTGTTATTAGGGCGTCTGCTCGTTAATAAAATTGACTTCTTAAGACGTTACAACATCCCAGAGCCTGTCGCAGGTGGTTTGGTTGCAGCAGTTGTATCTTTGCTGGTGCACTCAATGTGGGGATATAGCATTGTTTTCAGCAGTCAATTGCAAACAAGTTTTATGCTGATCTTCTTTGCTTCAATTGGTCTAAGTGCTAATTTTATGAAGCTTCGTGAGGGTGGTATTGGACTCGTTATATTCTTGATCTGTGTGGCTTCTTTTATCGCAGTACAAAATGCGGTAGGTATGAGTCTTGCGTCATTGTTAGGTATTGATCCATTGGTTGGTTTGATCGCTGGTTCGATCACGCTCACAGGTGGTCATGGTACTGCTGGTGCTTGGGGTGAAATTCTTGAAACCCAACATGGGATTCAAGGTGCATTAGCACTAGGAATGGCAAGTGCGACATTTGGTCTAATTATTGGTGGGATCATTGGTGGTCCACTGGCTAAATTATTGATCAATCGTTATAGCCTTGCACATGAAAAAAGTTCATTAGAAATCAAAGATCGCGATACGCATCTTGATAAACATCCTGATGAACTTGCTCCATTTGAAAACCCACATCAAGTACGTTTAATCACAGCAGATAATGCAATCACAACATTGGGTATGTTCGCTGCCTGTCTTGCATTTGCTGAGTTTATGACGGGTTATAGCAAAGGGACATGGTTCGAGTTACCAACCTTTGTTTGGGCGCTTGGTGGCGGTGTTATTCTCCGAAATATTCTTGAAAGCGTATTGAAAATTGATATTTTTGATCGTGCAATTGATGTGTTTGGTAACGCGTCGCTTTCATTGTATTTGGCAATGGCATTGCTTTCGTTGAAGTTATGGCAATTGGCAGATTTGGCTGGACCACTGGTTGTTATTTTAGGTGCTCAAACCATTACTATGGCTCTATATGCAGCCTTTGTAACCTTCCGTGTGATGGGTAAAAACTATGATGCTGCTGTTCTTGCTGCGGGTCATTGTGGTTTTGGTATGGGGGCAACACCGACTGCGGTTGCAAACATGCAAGCCATTACGAATATGTATGGACCTTCCCATAAAGCGTTCTTAATTGTTCCGTTATGTGGTGCATTCTTTGTCGATTTAATTAACGCAACAGTAATTCAAGTTATCTTGAAATTCTTTGCCTAAGTCGGATCAAAAGCCCCATATGGGGCTTTTTTGATTCATCCATTTTTATCGTATATGTGTTTGATATACATATAATTTATTAAAGCGAATAAGTGATGAATGAACAATTAAATGCCACGCTGATGTCGTGGGTGCAATTCTTTAATGATCCGCTCTGGAATTTCTTGGTTGTCTTGTTGGTTGCAGTGGGTGTGTTTTACACATTAATCACAGGTGCGGTACAGCTTCGCTTATTTTTACACAGTATTCGTGTCATGAAAGGCAGCCGTAAAGAATGTGTAGATGAGCACGGGATCACACCGTTTCAGGCATTCGTTACAGGACTGGCAAGTCGTGTAGGGGTAGGTAACGTTGCTGGCGTTGCGATTGCGATTGCGATTGGTGGACCAGGTGCAGTGTTTTGGATGTGGTTTACTGCATTCTTAGGCATGAGTTCTGCATTTGTGGAGTCATCGCTCGCACAGTTATTTAAGGTACGAGACCATCAAAACAAACAATTCCGTGGTGGACCTGCGTATTACATTACTCAAGGTTTAAAACAAAAATGGTTAGGGATTGTTTTCGCGCTTTCCCTCATTTTAGCTTATGGGTTTGTGTTCAATGCTGTTCAGGCGAATGCGATTATTGGTGCAACTTCTCATGCTTGGGGATGGGATAAAGCCAATCTAACTTTAGGTTTGGGTGGTTTAGACTTAGAAATCTCATGGGTTGGCATTGGACTAGTGACAATGACAGCATTGATTATTTTTGGTGGTATTAAACGTATCGCAAAAGTTGCTGAAGGTATCGTGCCATTCATGGCATTGCTTTACATAATCGTGGCTTTGTACATTGCCATCATCAATCTGCCAATCTTGCCAGAAATCTTTAAACTTATTTTCACAAAAGCTTTTGAGTTTGAAGCAGCTGCCGGTGGTTTCTTCGGTGCTATGATTTCTATGGCAATGATGATGGGGATTAAACGTGGTTTGTTCTCAAATGAAGCAGGTATGGGTTCTGCCCCAAATGCTGCTGCTGCATCAGATGTAAAACATCCAGTAAACCAAGGTTTAGTGCAAATGCTAGGTGTCTTTGTAGATACCTTCGTTGTGTGTTCATGTACTGCGATTATCATTATGGTGTCAGGCATGTATCACGAAGCTGGTTTTGAAGGCGTAACGTTAACGCAAAAAGCGCTTGAGAGTCAGATTGGCAGTTGGGGCGGTGGTTTCCTCGCTATTATTCTGTTCTTATTTGCCTTTACCTCGATTATCGGTAACTATGCATATGCGGAAAGTAATGTGCAGTTCATCAATAACAATCCTAAAATCATGCTGATTTTCCGTATTTTAGTATTAGTTATGGTGTACTTCGGTGCAATCACTAGTGTTCCATTGGTTTGGTCTATGGCAGACTTATCGATGGGATTGATGGCAACTATTAACCTGATCGCAATTCTATTGCTTACTCCGATAGCATTGATTTTATTGAAAGATTATACCTCTCAGCTTAAAAAAGGGATTAAAGAACCTGAGTTTAAGATTGATAACTATCCTGAATTGAAGAAAAAAGTCGATTCCGATATTTGGTAAATTGATAAAAAGCTCCTGTAAAGGAGCTTTTTTTTGTGGCATAGAAATCAGTCAGCAAAGAATTGATACAGCTTTTAAAAATCGCTCGGAGTAAAATTTGAGAGAGATATAAAGTGAATATGGCATCAAATGCAGATGAAACAGCTTAAATTATTGACTCTAGGACTATCGATGATGTTTGTGGTGGGTTGCCAAACCACATCACATCTACGACCTGTTGTAGAAGATGCTCAGGTACAAACCATTAGTCAACCTTTTGCTGCGATCAAAAAACAACAGAAACGTCCTGTCATTGCGCTAGTATTAGGAAGTGGTGGTGCGAGAGGATATGCTCATATCGGAGTGATCGAAGTACTTGAACAGCAAGGCATCCGACCTGATTTGATCGTAGGTACAAGCGCAGGCAGTATAGTGGGTTCAATATATGCCAGTGGTAAAAGCGCAGCTGAATTAAGAGATATTGCACTCAAACTCAAAGCCAATGATGTACGTGATGTAAATGTGAGCCTCAAAGGTTTCTTTGATGGTAAAAAAGTTGAAGACTATGTCAATCAACAAGTGCTTAACACACCGCTACAAAAGTTAAAAATTCCAATGTATGTGGTTGCAACTGAACTCAAAAATGGGACGAAAACCGTATTTAACTATGGCAATACAGGTCAAGCTGTGCGTGCATCGACTTCTATTCCAAGTATGTTTGTACCGACTAAGATTCGTAATGTCGAGTATGTTGATGGTGGGCTAGTGAGTCCTGTCCCAGTTGAAGTAGCACGGGAACTAGGTGCGGATATTGTGATTGCTGTAGATATTTTGGCGCAGCCAATTCATACCGAAACCACCAATGTATGGGGCTTGTTCAATCAAAATATTAATATCATGCAAGGGCGATTAGCCGAAGAAGAATTGAAAGATGCGGATGTCGTGATTCAACCTGATCTACGTGAAAAGGCACATATCTTTGATGTGAAAGGACGTGAAATGACTATGCAAGCTGGGATTGATGCAGCACAGGCTAAACTTGCGGATATTCAATCGACAATTCAAAGTAAGCAAAATTCAGCCACTCAAGCGCAGCAAGATTTTGCATTGAAAATAAATCCTGTAGCACCCTAATCGGCTATTTTTCTGCCAGTAAATCAATACAAGATAAGGCGTGGTTTGCTGGCAGATGTTTTTTAATAAAACAATTTGTAAATCCTCTACAAAAAGCTATGAAAAAATCAAGAAAACAGGTAAATAACTACAATTCATTAAACTTTTTATTAAACAAATTTAAGTTTTGCATTATAGGATGACGCATCGACGTCATCAATAACACCACAAGGATTGTTAAACACGATGTTTAAATCATTTTTTCCTAACCCACGCCTTTTTTTTATATCGGTGATTGTATGGTTAGCGCTCAACATGCTGCTTTGGTACACAGGTGGGCATGGATGGGGAGAGTACTTGGGTTTTCCGAAAGGTTACGCTGAAGCTGAATTACCGATTGGCGTGAGTCGTTTTTGGTCCGCAGCCTTTATTTGGTTCTATATTTGGTTTTTAGTATCAACAGCATTATTCGCTGCCTTTTGGCGATTTTTATCTAATAATAAATGGCAAAAGTGGTCGATTTGGGGATCGGCATTCATTCTGTTTAATATCTGGTTTGGTGTTCAGGTGAGTGTTGCGATTAACGCATGGTATGGTCCATTCTGGGACATGATCCAAAAAATGCTCAGCGATGGTGGTGGTGACATCAATGATCTTTACAAAGGCACTTTGACCTTTCTTTATATCGCGATGGTGGCAGTCACATTTGCAGTCATTAATGCATTTTTTACCAGTCACTATGTATTCCGTTGGCGCACAGCAATGAATGAATATTACACTGCCAACTGGGATAAGCTGCGACATGTAGAAGGTGCGTCACAGCGTATACAAGAAGATACCATGCGCTTTGCGACCATCATGGAAGACTTAGGGGTGGAGTTAATTAAGTCAGTGATGGTACTAATCGCATTCTTACCTTTATTGTTCCAAATCTCGCAGAAAGTTCCAGTCTTACCGATTGTGGGAGAAATTGAACATTCTTTGGTGTGGGCGGCTGTTGTATGGGCGATTGCTGGTACAGTTATTCTAATGTTAGTCGGGCAGAAACTTCCTGGTTTGCAATTCAATAATCAGAAGGTTGAAGCTGCTTATCGTAAAGAGTTAGTCTATGGTGAAGACCATGAGAATCGTGCTGATCCTGTTACGTTAAAAGAGTTATTCAGTAAGGTACGAGTCAATTACTTTAGACTTTACTTTCATTATGCCTACTTTAACTTAGTGGCAATTTGGTACAAGCAACTCGATATTTTATATAGCCTTGTCGTATTATTCCCTGCAATCGCATCTGGAAAAATGACGCTTGGTTTGATTAACCAAATCAGTAATATTTTTGATAAAGTCCGGGAATCATTCCAATATTTGATCAGTTCATGGAAAACCATTATTGAACTATTATCGATTCATAAGCGTCTAAAAGCTTTTGAATCTATTCTTGATAAGGACTAAACCCTACAAAGGAAAAACCTGCTTCGTGCAGGTTTTTTTATTGCTTAAAGTAGGCAAATTCCTAATCCAGCACCTAATGCCATGACCCACAAAGGATGAACTTTTTTAAACATCCCAAGAATTGCAGTCAAGATCACAATTAAGATTAGTAAGGCATTTTGTGCAGAAGCATCTGCAATTAGCCATGCACTGACTAAGACTAAACCGACTGTAATTGGCTTTAAGGCTTTTTCAAATCTTGCTCGTAAAGGATGGTCCTTAAAGCGTTGCCAAAATTTGAACACATACACTGTGATAATAGATGATGGACCAAACTTCGCTAAGGATGTAACCAATAGACCCGCTGGACCAGCGACATGCCAACCAACTAGCGGCACGATCATCATATTGGGGCCGGGTGCAGCCTGTGCCATTGCAAAAAGCGAACTAAATTGTTCCGCAGTCATCCATTGATGTACGGTTACAACTTGATGCTGCATTTCAGGAAGGATGGCATTACCACCACCAAAAGCTAGTACAGAGAGTTGTGTAAAGACGATCACTAATGTCCATAAGATCATGATTTTTTCACTCCAAGTACTAACAAATTAATCGCAAGTAAGACAAATAAAGTTAGTGCTAAAGGAAGTTTGATCAGCAGCATAAATACAAAGGTCAATGCAATCGTCAAAATAGTAAGATAGCTTTTTAAAATGGGACGCAACATTTTAAATCCTGTGGCAAACAATAAGCCTGCGGCAGCTGCCGCTAGTCCTTGGATCATGTGTTGCACCGCAGTTAAATATTGGAAATGCTCATAGACTTGGTAAATGATCAAGACAATCGCTGTTGGCGCTGAAATTAAGCCCAATACAGAACTGATTGCACCTTTAATACCTTGGAACTGCATACCAATTGCAACTGACATATTGATAATATTACCGCCAGGAAGTAACTGACATACGCCAAGTAAATCGGTAAATTTTCCTTCATCTATCCATTTTTTATCTTCAACAATAATGCGATGGGCTAAGGGTAGTACCCCACCGAATCCCATTAATCCTAACTGCATAAATCCCGTAAATAATGCCTTGCAATCAGGCGCTTCTGATACTGGTTCACGCTCTATTGATATTGCTTCGGCTTTCATCGGGACACCTCCTCATCTCTTTTACTCATGATAGGATGGTGGAATAGTGGTATATTTACAAATGCTATTTTTTACATCATCTATACTTTTAGGATATGTTTAATGGATATTCATAAGCTTCAAGCATTCGTTGCTGTGGTTGAAGAAAGTAATATTTCAAAAGCTGCTGTCCGTCTGCATATGCAACAACCACCATTAACTCGTTTAATAAAAAGTTTAGAAGAAGAACTCGATACCGCTTTATTAAAACGTTTACCTCGTGGTGTAGAAGTTACAGAAGCAGGGAAGGTCTTATATCAAGAAGCGATTACAATTTTGGCACATGCCCAGTCAATTCCTAAAAGAGTCAGAAATATTGCACAGGGTTTAGAAGGTCAGATCAATATTGGCTTTACCAATTCAGCAGGATTACATCCATTTTTACCCGCATTATTGCGCCAATTTCGTGAGAAATTTCCTGCTGTGGCAATTCATTTGGAAGAGGACAGCAGTACAGCCTTAACAGATGCCGTGATCAATGAAAAACTAGATATTGTATTTTTACGCAAGCCTGCACCCATTCATAAAGACGTACAAAGTCTTCATGTCTTGGATGAGCCGCTGATCGTGGCTTTACCGAGTAATCATCCATTGGTAGAAAAAGAGGGTGCGATTCGCTTACTTGATTTGGAACCATATGAATTTGTACTTTACCGCCGTTTAGCAGGGCAAGACTTATTCGATAATATTTTGGCAAATTGCTATCAGGCGGGTTTTAGTCCGAATATTGTCCAAGAAGCCCCACGTTTGACATCAAGTCTCAACCTGATCGCAGCAGGGATCGGACTCTCAATCGTACCGGCTTCGATTCAAGACTTTTGGAATAAACAAATTATTTACCGTCCTTTGGAAGCCAAGAAACCTTGTATTGCACCGATCTATGCAATTTATAGAGCCAAAGATAATAATGTTCGAGTAGCACATTTTTTGGATTTACTTAAAGCGAGCCAAGTATTAGAAAATGCGTCTACTACTAATGCGTAAAGTGATAGAAGTTTAAAATTGGTCCAACCAAATGTTGTTGAGATTTATCTAGGGTGACTTTGATTTCTTGAAAGTTAAAATCGCTATCATCACGATATTTCGCTATGCCATGGGTTTTGTTATTCATTTTCGGAATCTGATAACTAAAGAAAGCAACGTATTTGGATGGATGTACTACATGAATTAACTTTTGTGTGTCTTTATAACCGCCAAATTCATTCTCAATGCTTTCTTTTAAAAGGTTTGGAAAATAAAGAGTTGCGTAGGGCATACCGCAACCAACACAAACTGAAGAATCATATAGTTCAATCGCTTGTTTTTGATTCGTGCTCATTAGCAATGCTGAACCTGTACCATTTGCCCCTGCATTTGCTTCGATATCTTGCCAGTCTTTTGGGACGAGCACAGCACCAATTTCAGGTAGTCCGACCAATTTAAGTTGCTTTGCCAGATTAGCATCTAGCTTAAAATCAAAATGACAGCTTTTTGCTGTACACGATTTAAAGTCTTTTAACAGTCCATCATCGAAGGGATTAGGCGCGGTAACACCATAAAAAGGAACGCGAACATCATTGCTAAAGGAGACTTCACCCAATGCATATATTTGATTCATTGCTTGGCGTTGTTTTATCGTATTTGAAAATTGAGGAAAAATTGGTTCAAATTGACTGACTCCAGCGTGAGTTATTGGAGCAGACAACAGTAATAAAATCGTGGAAATAGAGCATAATAATTTCATTTTTAAAATTTGGTCAAATCAACGTAGTTTGAATCTTCTATCTTCTGCAATAATATGATTTAACACAAGGGTGCCGTAGTCATTTAAACGCTTTACCATACTTTATAAAAATACGAGTGATAAAAAATGAATCCGATGAAAAATATACTTTCTGTTTGCTGTTTTGTGGCGCTAAGTTGTCCTGCTTTTGCGCAGGAAATCAAAGGAATTTCATTTTCACATCAGGATTGGGAAATATATTGTACCAATACAGGAACATGCCGAGCAGCAGGCTATTCGGATGAATATAGTCATGAGTCTATTGAGCCAGCATCACTCTTACTGACACGTAAGGCTGGAGCAAAGCAAGCCGTCAGTGCTGAATTTGCGTTAGGTAATTTGGAGCAAGAATCTCTATCTCCAGCTAAACTTAAAAATTTACGTTTTTATGTGAATGGAAAAGATTTAGGGCAAGTGACTGTTGATGGTACGGACTTCCCAATCATGGGAAAACTCACTGCCGCTCAGGTCAATGCCTTACTGCAGCAAGCCAAACAAAAGACTGATATTGTATTTAAAAACACCAATGTCCAATGGCGTATCTCTGATGCAGGCATGACTGCTGCATTGTTGAAAATGGATGATTTTCAAAAGCGAGTCGGTACGGTTGGGGCACTAATTAAACAAGGCAAAGCTGATGAATCAAAAGTGTTATCTGCTCAACCCAAACTCACTGTGAAACAAGTAAAAACCTCAGATCAGCCATATTTAACTTTAGAACCAACACATAAACGTTATGCCGCCATTCACCAAATCTTGATGGCTGCTCAACCATCACCCAAAGAAGATGATTTCTGTAATGGACTTTATGATTACGATTCTGATGGATCGAAACCCCAAGCAATTCAATTTTACAAACTCACAAATCATAAAGTTTTGGCGATGACGATCTGTTGGCGTGGAGCGTATAACGAAGGATATGGTGCTTGGGTGTTAGATGAATCACTCACGGGTAAAGCAACTTTTGTGACGGAACATGCCTCGGATTTTTATGAAGGTGTAATTCAGAGTGCTCAAAAAGGTCGTGGTATCGGGGATTGTTGGTCAAGTGATGAGTGGGTATGGGATGGTCAGAAATTTGTACACACCAAAGATATGTGGACAGGCATGTGTAAAGGGCTTGCTGCGGGCGGTGTATGGGAGCTTGATAAAATCGAAGCCGTTGTAAAATAAAGCGTTACATCAATAAAATAGCCTAAGGAAATATCATGCTGAATAATAAAATTCATTTAAGTGGGCTGATTTTAACGGTTTCACTCAGTTGTTTTAGTTCTTCAATTTTGGCTGTGCCATTGCAGATATTAGACTTTAAAAAAGGACAACTCAGTCAGGTTGAGCAGCAGCAAATTTGTGAACAACTTAAAGATCTCTGCCAACAGCAAGCGCAATGGCGCAGTTTAAAAACAGTAGATCAAAATCTATGGCTATTGTCAGGAAGTGATATTGCGCAATTTCGTCTATCGACAACTGGACTTAAATTAACCAATCAGTGGCGTATACAATTAGCACCCTCTGAGGAAATGGAACGGACTAGCCAATATATTTTTCCTAAACTATTTCCTATGGATCAAAACCGTTATGCCGTTGCCGTGATTGATACCGTTTCAGAAATGTATTCGGGTGGTGGTGCAGGGATTGAGCGCGCTAGTTTTTATGAATTAAAGGATTCAGGGCAGACACATCGCTTTATTGAAAATTATCCTTTTAGTTTTAATCGCATGATTCGGGCATGTTTCTCTGAACAGGATTATGAAACTTCTCAAGGTAAATGCCATGATGAAGATCGTTTGAGTCTAGATATTCGTCCGATCAAGCCGATGCTTTGGCAATTCCGTTACCGCTATAGTCTGGATGTGTCACCTGCGTCAGATTCGGGTGAAAAATCATTTAAGGGTAGTCGCAATCTCAATATTGATCTAAACAAAGTGCCAAAACAGCCAAATATTCCTGCACATTGGGATTATCAAGGACAAGGCTAAGTTCGGGTTTTACATTTTGCCTAAGTTTTCAGGCTTTGGACTTACGCAATTTACAGCGTCATAACAGATGGTTTGTATAGTGCGTGATACAAAGAAACTGATTGCTTTTTGGAACTGTGCTTATGTCTCCTGTTTATTTTTCATTTCGCCGTAAATTTTCTCATTTGAGTCGTTCTGTGATCATTGCTGCGGCTGTGTTGGGTACAACACAAGTGGCGATGGCAGGGCCAACCGTCGATCAACTCAGTGATTGTTTGGTGAAAGCCACGACAGCAGCGGATAAAACCACAGTTTTACAATGGACATTTACCGCTTTGGCTGCACATCCTGATTTAAAGGGTTTTAGTAGTGTTACACCTGAGCAAAAGAATCAGTTAGATCAGAAATTAGCACAAGTTTTACAGCGTGTGATTGTTGAGCAGTGTTCGACACAGACTAAGGCTGTGATTCAGGCTGAGGGGATTCAAGCGGTTGGTGAGGCTTTTCAGCAGTTAGGCCAGAGTGCGGGTGAGGATATTGTCAAAGACCCAGCGGTCAGACAACAGTTACAAGGCACGTTGCGTTATATTGATTTAAATAAGTTAGTCACGACTTTTTTAACACCTGATATTTGGAATAAGTTGGGTGTGTTAAGAGGGGAGTAACCATTCCTAAAGGTAGAGATTATGTCTATCAAATTGATTACATGATAAGGTCTCTCTTTCTTAAAGCAGAGAAGCGAAGCTTCGAAAGGGGGGCGCACATAAAAAAGGACTTTGAAGATTGAGTACGTCGAAAGCCTTCGAGTTTAGTGATAGAAAAAACTTATTGATGATCATGCTTTAAATTAAATAATTTTGAAAACTATTACATTGATATTATAATTTATGAATTTGATTCTAAGGTGATTCGTGTATAAGATTTTTGTGGTTAGGGATAGAGGCCTATATAAAAATATAACTGAAGAAAATTTTGTGCTAATTTCACCAAATAACAAGAAGGATGGTTCACTTTTTTGTGAAATAGAAGTTTTTGAAGATTTTCAGTCGGTAGTGAAAATCTATGGACTAATTTGTTTTTATCATGTAGGAGAGCGATTAGATCTATTTCAATTTTTAAATTATCAAGGTGATAAATTAGTAAGTCTTTTCCTAGGAAGCTATAGCTTATTTACTATTTTAGAAAATATTGAAGAATATGATAAAATTAGAGATCTAAAAAACTTTAAAAATATTCTTGGTACAATAAACGATGTTTCCTATTTGAATTTTTATGAAAGAAGTGAAAGAAGGAGTTTCTATAAATTCAAAAATACGGATTTTTTTATGAATGAATTTTTAGCAAGTAGGGAGCGGTTAAAAGCTTATGGTAATGGATTTGATGGAATTAATAAATTAAATATATTGGAGAATGTTTGTGTTGAAATTAATAATGGAGCAAAAATATCCTTTAAAATAAATAAATAAATAAAAAAAAGATTCTTTATTTCCTAATGCGATATATTCCATTGTAGGGAAAAATGGTCTGGGTAAAAGTATAGCGCTAAAGGAAATTTATAAAAAATATATAAATAACTTTAATAAAATTCAGGTTTTTTCAAGTGGATTAATTTCGCAATCTTACTTTCAAGGACTTGCAAAAAATGATGATTCTTATATAAATGTTTCAAAAAATTCAAATTTCAACTATTTGATTTCAGAGCTTTTGCTTTTTAGGGGAGAAAATTTATCATCAATGCTCTTTTTTTTGTTAGCAGATATTTTTTCGGATGAAAGGTACGATAATGTTTATATTAGTAGACTACCATTTAAAGAAAAATTAAATCTTAAACAATTTTTTGAGAAATTAGGAAAAAGTGGGTTTTTTAATGAAGCTGACTTTTCAAGCATGAGTATTCAAAGAATTATTGATGGACGGAACTATAGTTTGAGTAGCGGGGAGAAGGTTATTTTAAATGTTGTTTTTAATATGGTTTTGACTGTTTTAAAAAATGGTGGTGAAAATTTGTTTATATTTGATGAGCCTGAAAATCATTTACACCCAAATTTTATTTCTCAATTAATGAATTTTATTAATAAAATTTTATATCCGTCGAACTCCTATGCAGTGATTGCAACACACTCTCCATTTATTATAAAAAATTTACTAAAAGAAAATATTTTAGTTTTGAAGCAAAACAATGATTTAGTGGTTGCTGAAAAAATTACGTTCAATACTTTTGGGGCAAATGTAGAAACTATTTCTCAATTTGTTTTCGGCAAGAATGATCTTATGGAGCTAGAACGGGAAGTCGTAAAGGAGTTAGTAGAGAGTTACCCTAGGGATTGTAATTTTGACAAGAATAAAATTATAGAAAACTTATCAACTCATTTAAGTCCTGAGTTAGTTGTTGAAGTTATTGAAGAATTGAGAGGGGAAAATGAAGTTTATAAGTAAGGATATTCTGGATGTTGATGATTTTTTGAATTTAAATGGGATTAATAAGCCGCCAGATAGCTATAAACACTTGAAAGTGGTTTATGATAATAAAGATATATTAAAATCTTCTTATATAAACTATATTTTTTTTGCAAAAAAATACAGAGTTGTTGATATTCCTAGGAATTCAATTGTTAAGAAAATAGGTAAGCATAGCTTTGTTGAACACTATAATAACCCTAAGGGTTTTTCTAGTTTTATTGATAAGTTTAGAGGTGATAATCGGTCTGGTTTTTGCTATATGTGCGGAGCACTGAGTGCTGGTACTTTAGATCATTTATTACCTAAAGATGAATACCCAGAATTTTCTTTTTTTTCTAAAAATTTAATACCTTCTTGTGATTGTAATCAAAAAAAGAAGGAAAATATTTCATCCGGTCTGAATCCTCATTTTTATGAAGAGTGTGATGAAGAGTTGTATTATTTAGACATTAGCTTAAATGGTGTTATAAATAATCAAATTTCGTATGATTTCGAAATTAAAGTAAAAAAAGATTTTAATAGTAATTTTTATGGGTTGATTGAATATCATTTAAATAATCATATTCTAAAGTTTTCTGATATAGATAATTATATGAGAAATCGGTGTGCAAGTATGTTAAATAATCCTATAGATGCACTTTCTATTAGAAAGAAAATAAGTAAAAATCAGTTGAGAGAGAAAATTGAAGATTTTTACTGTGCAGCTAAACATGAAGCAAAATCGTCAAATCGATGGGATGTTATATTCTATAAAAGTTTATTGAAGCGTTCAGTTTTCTTATTTATCTTTGGAGAAATTCAAAAGAAATATCCATAATAAAGAAAACCCGCTCTTAAGCGGGTTTTTGTGAAATTAGATCAGTTTAACCAATCAATTTCTTCATTAATTCATTCACTTGAGCTGGGTTAGTTTTACCTTTTTCAGCTTTCATGACTTGATCGACAGATCATTAAAGGTTTTTCCATTTCAAACTAACTCAGCTTTTAAGGGCACTTTTTAAAATGCCATTTTTACCAAATAATTTTTCTCGGTATTCTGCCTCGAGTTGTTCTGTCTGCATATCCTGTGGGTCGAAATGTTGATCTCTAACATCAAGCATTTCTATAAACGTGCGAGAAAAGATACCCAAACGATTTACACCACCAAATGCCAAATAAAATGCATCTTTCAGTTCTTTGGCTGAAAACTTAATATCCTTACGTTTTAAAATCTGAATCCAATAATCAAAGGTGATTGGCGCAATAAAGCGAGCTACCCGAATCAAAGCAATTCTTCGATTTCTAACCGTATTACCACCAATTGCTTTCAGCGAATCAAAAGCAACAGATTTATGTTCTAATTCTTCAAGCGCATGCCATTCCCAAAGGCTTCGACTTTCTTGGGTGGTTTTCTGTTTGATTAATGGATCAGTTAATAGCAAGCGAGCAAGAGTAGCAGTGAAATGCTCCATCACTACAGTCGCCGCTAATTGCTCAACTTTGGAAAGTTTACGAAATTTATCCAATCTTGCTTTGGTTAAGGCTTCGATTTCGACTACTTCTGGATAATTTGATTGAATCAGATGCTCATTGAGAGATTTATGTTCTCGACTATGAAAGGCTTCTTGCGCGATAAAATTACGAACATCTTCGAGTAATTTTTCATCCGTAATTTGATCACGAACATTACGTACGCTCTCGATGAAAAACATTTCACCTGGTGGAAACATCGCAGATAAAACCACAAACAGAGAAGTCACAACAGAATTATCTTCATAGTAAAAAGCAAACTTCTTGTTTTTGTCTAAAGGAATAATCACATTACGGTGGACGATTCGTTGTAGAGATTGTACTGATATATTCATCTTTTTTCCTTGTCATCTGTAGAAGATAATTTGAACAAAATTTAGTATGTATATAGAATCTATCAGTGAATTTATACGGAAAAAAGACGGATTTAAGGATGAAGTTTTTATAATGGTAACTATAAGAAAAGCAAAACAAAGTAGGTCTAAAAATACTTATAGATCTATAGTTGATGCAGGATTTATATCAGTAAAAAGCAATGGATTAGATCACACTACCGTGTTGAAAGTTTGTGAGATTGCGGGTGTTGGTTCTGGAAGCTTTTATGAATATTTTAAAAATAAAGAAGCCTTGTTTGTAGAGATGCAACAACACTTTATTGCTGAGCTTGCCAAAGTCATTTACGAGGTCATTCCAACCATTCAGGAAATGGAAATTCCCGAAGCGATTCGATCCATTTTTTTACATATTGGTGAGTTTTTAGCAGCAGATGAGAATAAATATTTTTATTGGCTGAGCGTTTCAAGTAAATACAGTACCGAAGCCAGTCATGTTAAAGCCGTCAAGGCGATCAATACATTAGCGATTGAATACGCGGTGAAACATCCTGAGGTATTGAGAATAAAAAATCTAAAAATGATGGTTTATATTTTAATTAATTCTAGTGTCGCACTGACGATGAATTTCTTTTCATCTCAAAATATGGGTTTTACTTTTGAAGAATTAATTGATTGTCTGATTGATATTACAATGTCCTATATTGATGATGATCGTAATAAATTAAAAATATAAAAAACCCGCTCTAAAGCGGGTTTTGTTAGAAATTAGATCAGTTTAACCAATCAATTTCTTCATCAATTCATTCACTTGAGCTGGGTTAGCTTTACCTTTTGCAGCTTTCATGACTTGACCAACAAGACCGTTAAAGGCTTTCTCTTTACCAGATTTATACTCTTCAACCATTTTTTCGTTGGCAGCGAGAACTTCTTTAATGATTGCTTCAATCGCGCCTGTATCAGTTTCCTGTTTCAAGCCTTTCTCAGCAATAATCTCGTTCGCAGATTTGCCTTCGTCCCACATAAAGCCGAATACTTGCTTCGCGATCTTACCGTTAATTGTGTTGTCCACAATACGTGCGATCATACCGCCAAGTTTTTCCGCAGATACAGGAGAATCAGCCAAATCTAAGCCTGCTTTGTTTAAAGCACCTGAGAATTCACCCATCACCCAGTTTGCTGAAACTTTACCTTGTTTCGCACCGCCAGCAGCAGCTACAACAGCCTCGTAGAAGTCTGCCATTTCGCGTGACAGCGTTAATACATGTGCATCGTATTCAGTCACGCCGAAGTCAGCAATAAAGCGCTCACGACGTGCAGCAGGCAATTCTGGCAGGGCAGCGCGTGCCGCTTCGATTTGCTCATTTGAAATGATCACTGGTAACAAGTCAGGGTCAGGGAAGTAGCGATAGTCGTTCGCTTCTTCTTTTGAACGCATTGAGCGAGTTTCCATCTTGTTCGGATCGAACAAACGAGTCTCTTGATCAATTTCGCCGCCGTATTCCAAGATTTCCATTTGGCGTTCAATTTCAACATTGATCGCTTGCTCAATAAAACGGAATGAGTTGAGGTTTTTCAACTCACAGCGTGTGCCAAAAGGTTGACCTGGACGACGCAATGATACGTTACAGTCGGCACGGAATGAACCTTCTGCCATGTTCCCGTCAGAAATACCTAACCAACGCACAAGGGTGTGAATGGCTTTGATATAAGCAACTGCCTCTTCAACAGAGCGCATATCTGGTTCAGACACGATTTCAAGTAACGGTGTACCTGCACGGTTTAAGTCAATCCCTGACATCCCTTCGAATTGGTCATGGATTGATTTACCTGCATCTTCTTCAAGATGGGCACGAGTCACACCAATGCGTTTTACAGTGCCATCCTCAAGTTGGATGTCGATATGCCCCAAGCCTACGATTGGGTTGTCCATTTGGCTGATTTGATAGCCTTTTGGAGAGTCAGGGTAGAAGTAGTTCTTACGTGCAAATACTGATGCTTGATCGATATACGCATCGATACCTAAGCCAAAGCGAATTGCAAGATCAACGACTTCAGCATTCAATACAGGTAATACACCCGGCATCGCCAAATCAACAAGGCTGGCTTGTGTATTTGGGTCTTGACCAAATTCAGTTGATGAACCAGAGAAGATTTTAGACTTGGTCGCCAACTGCGTGTGGATCTCAATCCCGATAACGACTTCCCAACCGTCAATTAATTTCAACTTTTGAGCTTCAGCCATTATGCATTCTCCTCAGCAATTGTCGCACGTTTGGTATGCCAGTCTGTGTTTTGTTGATATTGATGCACAATCGACAGCAATTGTGATTCTGACCAGTAGTTACCAATCAACTGTAAACCAACAGGTAAGCTGTCTTTATCAAAACCAACAGGTGCATTGATGGCTGGTAGACCTGCCAAGTTCACAGCAAGGGTATAGATATCGCCTAAGTACATTTCAGTTGGACTGAGGTTCGCACCGATTTTGTACGCAGTCGTTGGTGCAGATGGCGCTGCAATCACATCGACATTTTCAAATGCTTTGAGGAAGTCTTGTTGGATTAAACGACGTACTTTCTGTGCTTTCACATAGTAAGCATCGTAGTAACCTGCAGACAGAGCATAAGTACCGATCAAAATACGGCGTTGTACTTCAGCGCCAAAACCTTCTGAACGTGAACGTTTGTAGAGGTCTAAAATGTCTTTTGGATTTTCACAACGGTAGCCATAACGAACACCATCGTAACGTGATAAGTTTGATGACGCTTCCGCAGGTGCGATCAAATAGTAAGTCGGAACGTAGGCTTCAGTCATGTTGAGATCAATCTCAACCAAAGTCGCACCCATTTCCTCAAGCTTTTTCAATGATTCTTCAACGCGGGCTTTCACGTCTGCATCCAAACCAGCGACATTGAAGTATTGCTTTGGAATACCGATGCGTAAACCTTTAACCGCTGTACCATTTAGGTTAGCAACGTAGTCATCGACTTCTTTGTCTACAGAAGTTGAGTCTTTAGCATCATGACCAGCAATCACATTCATCAAGTATGCACAGTCTTCTGCTGAGCGTGCCATTGGACCACCTTGATCCAATGATGATGCATACGCAATCATACCAAAGCGAGATACACGGCCATAAGTCGGTTTTAAACCAGTTAAGCCGCAGAATGAAGCAGGTTGGCGAATAGAACCACCTGTATCAGTGCCTGTCGCAATAGGCGCTAAATCGGCTGCCACAGCTGCTGCAGAACCGCCTGATGAACCACCTGGAACATGATCTAATGCCCAAGGGTTACCTGTCGCACCAAAGTACGAGCTTTCAGACGTTGAACCCATAGCGAATTCATCCATATTCACCTTACCTAAAGTCACAAGACCCGCAGCTTTAGCTTTAGCAACCACAGTTGCGTCATAAGGTGAAATGAAGTTATCAAGCATTTTTGAACCCGCAGTGGTTTTAATCCCTTTGGTACAAAAAATATCTTTATGAGCAAGTGGAATGCCTGCGAGTGCATGTGCATGACCTGCTTTCAAGGCAGCATCTGCAGCATCCGCTTCTGCTAAGGCTTGTTCTGCTGTAACCGTCACATAACTCTTTACTTTTGCGTCAATTTTGGCAATACGTTTTAAATAATGTTCAGTCAATTCACGTGACGAAAATTGGGCTTGTTTTAAGCCTTCAGAGAGTTCACGGATGGATAAGCGATGTAAATCTGTCATATGAAAAATTTCTTTACATTCTAAATATAAAATATGAGTTAATTGAATAGAAATTATTCAATTACGCGAGGGACAAGGTATAGACCTGCTTCTGTAGCAGGGGCTACAGCCTGATATTCATCACGATGATTCGTTTCGGTGACCACATCGGCACGTAAAGGCTGAGGATTGTCAAATGGGCTCTTTAAAGGCTCAACATTATCGGTATTAATGCCTTTTAAGCTTTCCATCATACCAAGGATTTTATTTAAACTTTCAGCATATTCAGTAGATTGCGAGTCGCTTAGTGATAAGCGAGCAAGGTGCGCGATTGCTGAAACGGTCTGTGCATTTAAGTCCGTTGTCTGCTGAGCATCAGATGATGTAGACATAACTTTACCTAATTCAGTATCAAAAAATTGCAAAATATCGTGCGTTATAATAAGCGATTGACTTGTTCAAAGCATCACATTTCGTTAAAGTTGCCACCTTGCATCCATACAAAGTTTAATTGAGAACGCCCCCGTGATTCTAAAACGACTAATTGGCCTGTTTTCGCCGGATTTAGCCATTGATTTAGGTACTGCAAATACACTTATTTATGCACCAGGCCGTGGCATTATATTAAATGAACCAACTGTGGTGGCAATTCGCCATAGCGGTTCGCAAAAAATTGTTGCTGCTGTAGGTCTTGATGCTAAACAAATGTTAGGTCGTACACCAGCGAATATATCAGCAATTCGTCCTATGAAAGACGGTGTAATTGCTGATTTCGAAGTAACTGAAACCATGTTGAATCAGTTCATCGGCAAAGTACATGAAAAGCGTTTGTTTCCACCTGCGCCACGTGTTGTGGTGTGTGTGCCATGCAAATCAACTTTGGTTGAGCGTCGTGCGATCCGTGAAGCAGTATTTAATGCTGGTGCTCGCGATGTACGTTTGATCGAAGAGCCAATGGCAGCAGCGATCGGTGCAGGTATGCCAGTTGAGCAAGCATGTGGTTCGATGGTTGTAGATGTAGGTGGTGGTACTACTGAAATCGCAATTATCTCGCTACAAGGTTGCGTCTACGCAGATTCACTTCGTATCGGTGGTGATGTATTTGATGAACAAATCATTAATTATGTTCGCAAAGCCCATGGTTGCGTGATTGGGGAAACAACGGCTGAAGTCATCAAGAAAGAAGTCGGCATGGCTGTAACAGATGGCAAAACACTTGA